>Ga0067045_1032421_pt1 | contig 10255 bp, 7 predicted proteins | sample TerdegcTABiofilm_FD_59184 | JGI IMG/M metagenome (GOLD analysis project Ga0067045, IMG submission 59184) | Combined Assembly of (Gp0054472, Gp0054536) Wastewater bioreactor microbial communities from Singapore -Terephthalate degrading... | reverse complement strand
GATTCTGAGCTTGGAGTGCTCCTTGCGATCCTGGATGAACTGCGGGAACATCCCTTCTACGGGTACCGGAAGATCGCCCTGGCGGTCTCGTACCTCGGGGTGAGCAGGAAACAGGTCCGCAGGATCATGCGAAAGGCGGGTCTACGGGCGATCCACCCCGGGGAACGGCTATCCAAGCCGGACCGGAGGCATCCGAAGCATCCGTATCTCTTGAGGGGAAAGGAAATCTGGCTGCCCAACCAGGTATGGGCCTCGGACATAACCTACATCCGCCTGTCGGGAGGGTACGTCTACCTGGTCACGATCATGGACCTGTACTCCCGGAAGATCCTCGCCTGGAAGGTTTCGAACACCCCGGACGCGGAGTTCTGCGTGCGCGCTTTGGAAGAAGCCATCGCGCTCCATGGGGTGCCCGCGATCGTGAACACGGATCAGGGATGCCAGTACACGTCGTTGGCTTTCACGAGCGTGCTCATGGAGCACGGGATCGAGATCAGCATGGACGGAGTGAACCGGGCCTTGGACAACATCTACGTCGAGCGGTTCTGGAGGTCCCTGAAGTACGAGGACATCTACATCCGGGATTACCGGACCATGGCGGAATTGAAGGAAGGGCTTTCAAGATACTTCCGGTTCTACAATTCCGAGAGGTTCCATGAGTCCCTGGGATACGAGACGCCTGATTCTATATATAGAAGCAAGTTCGTTGACTCGGCGATGGAAGAAGCGGCATGACGGGGGCGATTTCCACCGAAAAAATCATGCGATTTGGTATTGACAGAAGGGCCCAGTATAACTGAAGTATATCGGTTTTTTTTCACTCTCACCAAAGTATCCACACCGACCTTTGCTGAGCTTGAGGCGGCATCTCTTTAAAATCACTTTTTTTGAGGCTGAACCGTCAGGGATGCTGGCGGTTCGCTCAAGAAAAACCTGTATATCGCCCCGGGCTTGCCCAACTCCACCGAAGTGGAAACGAACAACCCCGGTTCGCTAATAGGACCGGGGTTTCCTAGGAAGTCGCCCGCTGGTAAAAAGGCTATACCACTTCGCGGCACCTTACTCTCGGAGCTTAATAGTCCCGCGAGTAAGGTGTTTAGTTTATGCTCGAGCTGAGCTGTAAGCTGTATTCGTTCCAGAGTTCAAGATCTGATCATCGGTGAGCAGTGCCGATCTGGCCGGGTTGTCATCCTACACTCTCCGTGTCCACCGTGTCCACCGTGGTGAGTCCAGAAATGTCCTATCCTCGCGCCACGGTCGAGACGGCCAGCCGGAAGAGCTTTCGGCACTGGTCCGGCTTGGTATGGTAGCCCCCGCCCCCGGTGGACTGCCGGATCACCACGGTCCCGTACTCGTCGTCACCTCCCCGCTCCACCTCGTAGCCCCGGGCGGAGAAACCCCGGAGGGAATCGTAGACGGGTCCCTTGCGGCCCCGGGTCAGGACCACCGCGTACATGTAGGGGACCGGCCCGTTGGGGCCCTTGTTGATGGCGGTCTGGAACTGGACGCCCACGAGATCCCCGGACTTCTTCCGGGGCTCCAGGAGGAAGCGCAGGTCCTCGGGCACGTCCTGCCCCTCCTCGTCCTCGTCGAAGCGGATGTAGGGGGTCAGGACCCAGCCCTCGGGAAGGGGTTCGGAGCGGATGGCCTCGAAACCCAGGAGCTTCTGGGCGATAAGGCCCGGGGTGAAGACCTTGACCTTCCCGAAAAAGAGAGCCGGGAAGAGGAACAGCAGGGCGTCCAGGGCCACGAGGCCGGCCCCCCCGGAGATCCCGAAGGAGACGGGCACCGAGATCATGAGCAGGACTCCCGCCAGGACGCGGAGGGCGGAACGGCCCCCGGAGGCCCGGCGGAACTTTCCGGCCCGGGCGAAGGCATCCAAGAGTCGGTCCACCTCCGCGGCGCTTACGGGCTTCCATTTCTCCAGACCCTGGTCCTTGGGCTTGTTCGTCACCTTCCGGAGCCCCAGGGGGATCCAGCCCGCCAGGACGACCAGGGTTCCCGGAACGACGCCGATCCACACCTGCGCCACGGCCCCCAGGACGAAGAGGGCCCCGGACAGGATGAGTCGCGCCGCCGGACCCATCCGGAAAAATCGGAATCCCGCGGTGACCGTAGGCTTAAGGGAAAGGTCGCTCATCGTCTCCTCCTCGCGCCGGTCCGTCGGTTGAACCCGGCTCGGCGGGTTTCGCTTCCTTGGACGGGGCTGGGCGCGCGCTGCGCTCCCGGAAGGCGGGCCCGGCCGCCTGTATCTCCCCGTACCCCGCGTAGGACCAGTACAGGGGGCAAGCCGCCTGGCAGGCGGCGAAGGCCGGACAGGATCTGCACTCCGCCGGGGCGTATTCCTTGTTCTTTAGGGACGTCGCCCTCTCCCCGAACCAGACCTTCGAAAAGCCGTCGGTCAGGAGGTTTCCAACCCCCTCGTCCCAGGAGGAACAGGGCAGGACGTCCCCCCGGGGATTCACGGACAGAAGGCCGTCGCAGGCGGCGCAGTTCTTGTTCCCCAGTCCCCGGGCCAGGGGGTTGTAGAGGCACATCGGCGTCGGGGAGTACCAGAGGAAATCCACCCCCGCCTCCCGGGCGCGCTTCCGGACCCGGTCAACCACGGGGCCGATTTCCCGGTAGGAAACGAACAGGGCGGCCGCCTCGGGGCTGCGGGACGTCGGGATGAACAGGTTCATGGACATCCGGTCCACCCCCAGGGACGCGGCCAGGGCGGGCATCCCCTCCAGGGCGTCCAGGTTGGCCCGGGTGGCCGTGGTATTCGTCTGCACCGAGATCCCCGCCCGCCGGAGGGCCCGGATACCCGCAAGGCTCCGCTCCCAGGCTCCCGGGACCCCGCACAGGTAGTCGTGGAGCCCCGGCTCCGGGGCCTCCAAACTGACCTGGGCGGTACGCAGACCCGCCCGGAAAAGGTCCCGGGCCCGGGACGGGGTCGCCAGGGTGCCGTTGGTCACGAGGTTCGTCCGCAGTCCGAGCCGTTCGGCGAACCGTACCAGCCGTGGCAGGTCTTCCCGCAAAAAGGGCTCCCCTCCGGTGAAGGAGAAGAAGGGGACCTTCGCCTCCTCCCTGAAGATCCGGATGATCCTTTCCAGGTCCCGGGCGGGTAGGTCCTCCACTTCGGATCGGCCGGGCAGGGTCGCCGGGCCGTCGGTGCCCGTCCCGGGTTCCGGGGTCGCTCCGGGGACCGCGGATCCGGGCCGGCGGCATGCCGTGCCGGCGGAACAGCCCGCGTAGCAGAAGCGGCAGCGGTTGTCGCATCGGTAGGTGACCGCCAGCTCCGCCAGGACCGGCAGGCGGGTAAAGGAAAAGTCGTAGGCCACCCGATCCGCGTCGGGCCTGCGGCCCGAGAGGGCCGCCTCCAGGGATCGGAAGAAGGCGTCCGTATCCCGGGCCTTTTTCTCGTCCAAGCCCGGGAACTCGGCCAGGCGGCCTCCGGCCTCCAGGAATAGGAGCAGCGCCTTGGCGGTGGAGTTGAGCTTGTAGACCCGGTTCGGGGGCAGGATAAGGACGTCGTCCTCGGTGCGCAGGAGCAAGCGGGACCGAACCTGCCGCCAGAAGGGGGCGATCCAGCCTAGCGGCGAGAAGCTTGTCGCGGTCCCTTCGGAACGCATCAGTGGCCGCCCCCGGACACGCAGGCGGAATGGCAGGCCGAATGGCACGCGGAATGGCAGGCGCTGTGGCAGGCGCTGTGGCAAGCGTCGTGGCAAGCGTTGTGGCAGGCCGAGTGGCATGCGGACACGGTGCCCACATCGGGTGGGGAGAAACAACCGGAGAAGCAGGATGAGCTCCGCATGAAGTCCGCATAGCCCGTCCCGAGGTCCGCGGGCAGTCGCAGGGACCGGTAATGGTCCGGTCGGGAGTGGACCATCCAGTATCCGTGCCAATAGGGGTCGTAGCCGGGGCGCGCGGCGGCGCGGCCGGTCTCCGCCTCGGTCTCCTCCCTTCCGGCCCGGGCCAGGCGCTCCCGGTAGTAGGCCCGGGTCGCCTCCAGGTCGCAGTCCCAGATCTTCTCCTGGAGGCGCTTGATCGCGTCCTCGAAGAAGTCCGCCATCAGGCCCGACAGGACGTAGCCCTCAGGGTCGAAGGCTGCCAGGAATAACTCCTCATACTCGCTCTCGGCCTTGCGGGAGGAAAGAATGCGGATCCTCAGCGGATCGGGATCCAGGATCTCGATGATCCCCTGGGCCTTGAGACCCTCCAGCATGATGGACGCCACGCTGGCCAGGGGCAGCTCCAGGAGCAGGGCGGCCTCCACGGGGTGGAGGCCCTCCGCCACCTTTCCGGGGATCTGGTACGACCCTTCCTGAAGGCGGGGAGGCGTCCAGGCGTCTCCGGCCCAGGCGATGCCCTCCAGGACGGCGGCGGCCCGTTGATAGGCAGAAAGGCGGCGCCCGTATAAAACCAGGGCCAGGGCCGCGAGGGCGCCGAAGACCGGAAGGGCCGCCCAGGGACGGGCGCCCCAGTACTCCCGGGGTCCGACCCACGGGCGGGATGCGGGGGCCTCGTTGTACGCCTCGGAACCGGCCGCGTCAACGGATCCGCCCGCGGGCAGGTCCATGCGGAGGTAATCCGCGGGGAAATAGAGCACAAGCTCCTGGCTTCCCCGGACGGGCACCTTCTCCTGGAAGAAGAGAAGGGTAAGATAATGCCGTCCGTCGGAACCCGGAGAGCCGTAGTAGTCGATGCGGTTCTCCCGGTTTACGTAGCCTTCCGTGCGCATCGGGATCGCCCGCTTCTCCGAATCCGACAAGGCGGGGCCCGGCACGGTCACGGGCAGAACGATCCGGACGGTCCGGGAATCCAGCGTCTGGTCCCATTCCACGGGGGCCCAGCTTATACGCACAAGGTCCCCGAACTCGGGGCTGGTCGTCCGGCCGACCAGATCCGCCGCCGCAAAGTCACCGCCGTAGGTCAGGTTCCAGAAGGAGGTGCCCCCCGTCCGGCGGCCCCCCGCCAGGAGGACGTCGTACCGGCCGCCCCCGAGGTCCTTGATCTCCAGGCCCGCCCGCACGCCTCCGGGAAGGTCCGCCCAGCACCGTTCCCGGTCCCATACGGGCGCGAAGGACTCCCCCTGAAAATAGAAGCCCCCCAGGGTTCCGGAGGACACGACCCACTCCAGGCGGTAGAAGACCGTAACCTTCCCGTCGGGCCGCAGGCTCACGGTGACGTCCACGGTGGCCACCCGGGACTCCAGGGCGGCCGCGGCGGCGGAAGCCAGACACAGGACGCTGAGCGCGGCGGCGCGGACGTACAATCCGAACCGGCCGGTGCGGCGGCGCGGACGTGCAGCAGTCGTCGTCATCGGAGCTCCTCCCGTATAGCGAGCTTGTCGCCGCCTCCCAGACCACCGTCTATGGCAAGGCGCCTCTCCCGGACGTAGGCCGTTCGCTCCTTCAGGTAGGCGAGGGTCCGAGCCTCGGCGTCGGGGAAGGGATCCGCATCATCCAGGTCGAAACGGCGTTCGACCGCCGTACCGTCCAGTTCCCGGAGGTAGACCGTCAGGGCTTCCAGGACTTCCCGGGCCGCGTCGTCCGCCCGTGGATCCCGGGTGCCCTCCCGCCGGCAGGCGTCCAGGTACTCCCCGAAGGCCAGGGCGAAGGCTGCGGCGGCCGAAGCCAGGTTCGGATCCCGGATGCGGAGAGCGGCGATCCGATCCCGGTTCTTGGAAGCCGCCGCGATCCCCGCGGCTAGGGATGCTTCCAGGTCCCGCTCCCGTTCCCGCACCGCCGCCTTGGCCCCCGCTCCGGAGACGAAGGCCGCCGCGGAGGCGGCCAGGAAAAGCCCCGCCCCGGTTCCCACGGCGATGGGGAGGGCGGCCCCGGCGAATCCCAGGGCCGCGCCCGCCGCGGCGGAGACGACCAGGACGGACACCCCGAGGGGGGAGCGGACATACCAGCGAAGGAAATCCCGGGTACTCGTCATGGCTAGGAGCCTACTACGGGTCCGCGGGTCTGGCAAGCACGGGCACGGCGAAAGGAGCCGCGTCGGGATGTACAGACCCGCCCGGGACCGTGCCGTTCGGGCCCGGGCTAACGGGATACGACCGCGGAGTCGGCGTGTCGGGAGCCTTTCAGTTCAGCACCGTGATCTCCACCCGGCGGTTTCGGGCGCGGTTCGCCTCGTTGTCGTTCGGCGCCAAAGGCCTCTCCGCACCGAAGCCCCGGAAGAGGAAGCGGGAGGCCGGGATGCCCCGGGCGACAAGCTCGTCCACCACCCGCTTGGCCCGGCGTATCGAGAGGTCCTTCTGTCCGGCCGGGTTCCCCACGTCCGCGGTATGACCGGTCACCAGGAAGGTCCTTTCCCCGGGTACGGCCTTCAGGGCCGCGGCGATCCCGTCCAGGCGGCCCCGTTCCTCGGGAAGGAGGGCATCCTGGTCGGGTACGAAGCGCAGGCCGAAGGCAACCAGTGTCGGACCCTCGGGCCGGTCCTCCAGGGCGATCCCGGAGGCGGGATCCAAAGCCGGGGTTTCGGGCGGCGGGAGAGCCGGGGTGCCCGCGCCCAGGAGACCCGGGAACGCCGGGGCCCCGGCGGCAAGACCGTGGGAAGCCGTCGATCCCGCAGGCGGGGCGCCGGAGGCGGGGGGCCCCGAAGGGTCCGGGACCGAAGTACCGGACGGGGCCGGTCCGGGAACCTGGGCCGCTCCGTCCGCCGAGGCCGCGGGCGCGGACCCGCCGCCCCCCGCGAGGGCCGTCCGCAGGGCGCCCGACGCGGGATCCGCGGTCCTGGGCACGGCGGCGTCGTAGAAAATCAGAGTGAAGCCCCGGTGCCGCAGGGAGGGGCCGGAGGTAAAGAAAAACGTCTCGTCCAGGCGGTCCCGGATGACCACGGGTCGTCCTGTGTCCGCGCGAACCAGGATGTCCGCGTCGTGGGTTCCCTGGGCTTCCCGCAGGCTCGGATCCCCCTTGGGATCCTGGCCCGCCCGGTACCGGACCGCGAACTTGGCGAAGATCCTGCGAACCGGGATGCCCTTGTAAACCTCCTCGCCCCGGTACTCATATTCCACGAGGATGCGGGTCCGGGTGGGGGTCCCGGAATTCCGGGGATCCACGATTCGGACTCCCTCCGCGGTCCACCGGTCCCCGGGGGCAACCGGTCCGGGAGGATAGGCGGGAAAGCCCCGGAGTCCGGGAAAGCCGTTGTCCAGGATCATCCGGATCGACCCGTCCGCCCCCATGCGGAAGGCCGCCGGAACCTGGTCGTCCACCCGCCGGGCCGCGGCGCTCGAGTCCCGGAGGGTTTCCTCGAAAACCAGGAAGTCGCCCTTCCAAACCGCGTCCGGAAGGGAGCTTTCGGGTTCCATGCGGCCCCGCACCTCCCGGTAAACATGGCCCAGGTATCGGCCGTCCTCGTAGCGGGACCAGTCGGACTTTTCCGTGATCACGTAGGAGTCGGTTCCCGCGTAGGAGAGCGGAACCGGCTGGGCGGCAAGGGGTGCCGCGGCCGCCGCGAGCGCCGCCAGGATCATCCGGGCCGCGGGGCGCGCCCCCCTCAAGGACGAGCGGCGGCAGGGTAGATCCCGGCCTTGGCCGCGAGGGGATGCTCCGGAGCGTCGAGACTCCGCGCCCACCGTCGACCTCACGCCGCGTCCCGGCCGGAAGAACCCCAGACCGCGGCGGCCACCATTCGGGTGAAGCGCTCGGGACCCTCCCTGCGGAAGGAGCCGAGATCGGGGTCGCAGGAGGTGCACCCGAGTATCCGGGTCACGGACCGAAGGCCCAGGGCTCGGGCTATACCCAAGTTGGCCGCGCCCAGGTCCAGCCTCCAGGCCCCGCCCTCCAAGCGGGCGGCCTCGGGTCCGAAGCTGAAACGGAAATACTCCGCCCTCTCCTCGGGCACTCGATAACAACAGGGACCGATCGCGGGGCCCAGAACGGCGTCGATCTCGGAAGGAAGGGCGCCGAACCGGTCGCCCAGGCCTCGGACCGCTTCTTCCAGGATTCCCGTTCCCTGCCAGCCCGAATGGAGTATTCCATAGGCGCCGCTCGGTTCATGGCGGATCCAGATGGGCATACAGTCCGCCACGGTCACCGTGGGCACCCAGGGTCCCGGTTCCACGATGATCCCGTCCGCCTGGACTCCCCGAAGCTCCTCGGGCCCCGAGGGGAAGAGGACGGTCCGGGAGTGGACGAGCTCCACCGCCAGGACCCGGCCGGGCTCGATCCCGTTTTCCCGGAAGAAACCCTCCCGCAGAGGGTTTGCGCTGTCGTGGAGAAAGCGCATGGACCCCCGGGGGCGTAGGGAAAGCAGGGCCCGGGGAGCTCCGGGATCCGGCCCCAAGGAAAACCGGACCGTGTCGCCGAACCGGACCCGCTCCAGGTCAATCTCGGAATAGATCATGCGGATTCCCTCTGGGCGCCGAGCCTCTCGAGCTCGTCCAGGAAGTGTATCGTGCGGTCCAGGCGGTTCTTGATGGAATCCAGGTTCCGCAGGAACTCCTTGTTCCCCTTGCCCTCGATATAGGAGAGGTTCGACAGGGAATCGTATCGGCCTCCGGCCTCCCCCTTGAGCAGGCCGTTCAGGACCGCCCGCATCCGCTTCATGGCCTCCCGGCTCCGGCTGAGCAGGGCTTCCGCCTCCCCGTTCGCGGCCTGGAGAGCGGCCTGGACCTTCCTTCGCTTGATCGCCAGGGAGACGAGCTCATCCCGGGCCTGGGACCAGGCCGAGCCCAGGTCCCCCCCGAGGCCGATCCGTTCGTCCAGGGCCGCCAGGGCCTCCGGGATCTGGAGCAGTTCGTTGTAGGCGTCCGTGTACTCGACCCGATTGTCCTTCTTGTAGAACTCCCCCTCGATCAGGACGATCTTCAGGTATCGATTCATCTCCGGCACGAAGAGCCGTTCGTAGAAGGCCGAAAGGAAGGCAAGGGCCTTTTCGAGCCGAATCGGAGGAGCCCCATCCTTCCCCTCTTCGGAGATGTTGCCGAAGCGGACCGGCTCCGAAGAGCCCAGGAATCCCGCAATATCCTTCTGGAGGTCCTGCATCCGCCGTTCCGCCGCGTACAGGGCGAGCTTCCTCTCGATCCGATCCTTCCAGAACCCCTTGTAGACGGCGAACCAGTCTTCACCGCCCGCGAGCTCCCGGGGCCGATAGTTGGGATCATCCAGGACCAGTCGCAGTATTCCGTACAGGGGTACCCGGGTGTTGAACGCCCGGACCTTGGACAGGGCTTCCTCGATCCGGGCAAGCTGTGACTTCAGGGCCCCTTCCGCGTCGAAGTCCGGGTTCTCCATGTCATCCCGCATCTGGAAGACCAGCAGAGATTCCATCAGTTTCAGCGAGGGTGGCGCGGCCATGGAATACAGTATGTCGGAAAGCTCGGACATAAGCTCCCGGGCGCTCACGAAGGGACTCTCCGGGACACCCCCGGGACCCGGTTCGAAACAGGAAAAGAGCCGGTCGTAGAGGAAGCCCGCCACCCGTTTCAAGAAGGTCAGGCTCCTGAGGTCGGCGTACATCCGTCTTCGGTTCTCCTCGGGGATCGTGGCCAGGATTCCGTCGAAGGCGGACCATACCGCTCCCCGGATCTCGGCCTCCCCGGCCAGGGAATTCGTCTGGGCATACAGGAAGGGATCCGTCTCGGAAAGGAGCCGTTGATGGTGCTCCTCAAGCTCCAGGGACGCCAGGAAGGCGTAGAAAGCTCCTTTATCCTTTTCGATGGTCCGGTCCAACAGGTCGTAGAAGAACCGTGCCGCGTCCCTGAGGCTTTTCAGTTCCTCCAGCATCCGGTTCAGGAAAACCCGACGGGAGTAGGACACCAAGCCCGGACTTCCCAGCTCTATGCGGTGCGCCAGGGACTTGAGCACCAGTTCCTTGACCAACTCGTCCCGGGATTTCCCGGTGAAGAGCCGCCGCACCAGTATGACCAAGCGGGAAAGAGGGTTGAGCTCCCGGTAATGAGCGGAGTAATCCACGGGAGGCTCCCGGACGGTTTCCGGCCGGAACATCGGTTCGTCGGAAACCTCCGCGGTGCCTCGGATCCGGGTAAGAAGATCCCTCCGCTCGTCCCGGGAAAGCCCGCGGACCAGGATGTCGAAGGTCGAGGATTCGCTCATACGGATACTATCCTACTCCATGCCCCGACGGGGTGCAATCTATGGTGACACGAAGCTTGTGATGGGGTACGAAGCCGGTGTCGAGACCTCCAAAGCCCCCCGAAATCCGGGAGGATTCAGGCCTCGATCCGCACCATCGTCCCGTTTCGGGGATCGGGGAACTCCAAGACCCCGGCATGGAGGGCAAGTCGATCCCCTCGGGC
>Ga0067045_1032417_pt1 | contig 10259 bp, 13 predicted proteins | sample TerdegcTABiofilm_FD_59184 | JGI IMG/M metagenome (GOLD analysis project Ga0067045, IMG submission 59184) | Combined Assembly of (Gp0054472, Gp0054536) Wastewater bioreactor microbial communities from Singapore -Terephthalate degrading... | reverse complement strand
TCTCAAGTCCTTTGAAAAGGCTCTTGAAATAAACGGGACATCCACCGAGGCATGGTATGGCAGGGGTCTTGCTCTTGAAAATCAGAAACGCTATCTCTCTGCAATAGATGCCTATACGAAGGCGGTATCATACTCGAAAAAGCCTGCATCAAGCTGGGGTCCGAATGCCGGAAAGGGAAGATCCTATCTTGCCCTGAACCAGTATGAGAACGCGAAGGATGCTTTGACCGTTGCCATCAGCCAGTATGAACAGTCCGGAGAAAATATGCCTGATGAACTTGCTTCAATGTACCGTGACCTTGCCCAGGCACTAGAGATGCTAGGCGAGACTGATGCCGCACAGGAAGCACTCGGAAAAGCAGGGTGATCTCTGAGTTCTCCCTCTTTTCCTGAGAATGTATTTATTTTCCGTATGAGATCATCCATGTATGAGATCTGCAGTTCCAATCATGGTACTGGTTCTGTCAGTACTCGCTCTCTCCGGATGCATGGTATTCTCCTCCGGTTATCCCTATGCTGATGGGGTTGTCCCGTCCGGTATGATCGCCGGTACCGACGGATGGTCGCATGGGAGTCTTTTTTCAGCCCCGAACTGGCTGCTTGCACAGATTGATCCAAACCTGATGAGCACTGTTCTCGATTATGGTTATACTCCTGTTCCAACTGAAGTCCCGAAAGGTTTTGAGGATTATGTTGCTGAGGGGTATGCAGCTCTTGAAGGAGGGAACTACCGTGCGGCATATAACGCCTTTAAAAAAGCCATAGAGCTCCAGCCTTCTTCATCTGATGCCTGGTATGGGTCTGGTCTTGCCCTTGAGAGCCAGAAGAGATACCTTTCGGCTCTAGAGGCATATACTCAGGCAATATCCTATTCAAAAGGCGCAGGTTCGAACTGGGCATCCTATGCAGGGAAAGGGCGGGTGCTGTACTCTCTGAACCGGTTCAGTGATGCGAAAACAGCACTTGAGACTGCCATTGCCCAGTATGAGAAGGCAGGGGTCTCTCACCCAGATGAACTCGAGGAGATATATCGCTTGTTAGAAGAGATATCTGGATATACCAGCCCTGTCCCGGAGGCCATCCCTTCAGCCGACATCCCTGCCACAGCCTATTCAGTATAACCCGTTCCCCACCTTTTTTACCAGGTATGACATAATACCAGTATGAACAGACGAATTGCGGTGCTTTTCTGGGTGTTGTTCGTGTGCTTGCTTTTCCCTTCCGGGCTGGCTAACCTCTCATCAGAGGAGGCGGTCCGTGATATTGAAATCACTCTTGAGCGTGGCATGTGTTTTGGAACCTGTCCGGTGTATTCGGTCTCGCTTTTTGGGAATGGAACGATCACCTGGATGGGTGAGATGTATGTAGAGGCTGCCGGAAATCGGACTGACTCTCTTGATCCTGCTCTGGTCATTGATTTGTATGATCGGCTTATCGAAGGTGGTTTTCTGGATTTGAATGATTCATATGCCTATCTGAACATCACTGATATGCCAACAGCCACACTGACCGTCAGAAATGGCACTAATGTAAAAAAGGTGTACCATTACCATGGAGACTTTACGTCACCGGAGAACCTGACTTATATGGAAAATGCCGTTGATCTCGTCGCAAATACGTCCCGGTGGATCGGGAACTCCACTTTTAACGAAGGAACGTGGGGAGAGCCGATATAATTCAGGAGTACCCCGGGGTGTATGTGAAGGTAAATTCGATAAAAACCCGTATTCACTATATTTTGGATACGCCAGCATGGCATGACAGGACTGCCGTTGTCATCCACGGAATACTCGCAACGGTAATCCTCGCAAATGCCATTGCCATTATTTTATCGACGGTTCGCCCGATTGCAGAGCACCATGGCGATATTCTGACAATCATCATGAATATCTGTATGGCAGTGTTCGTCTGTGAGTATGGTCTTCGCATGTGGGCCTGCACCGATACGCACAATCCGGTCCGTATGATCACCGACCGGGTCAGGTATGCATTCCATTTATATCTGATTATTGACCTGATATCCATTCTCCCCATATTTATTCCGTTCTTTTTCCCCCAAGCCATCATGATCATCCGACTCTTTCGTCTGTCATCAATATTCAAACTGGGACGGTTTACCCGGTACTCAGAATCTATTGTCCAGCTCAGACGGGTAATAGTGCGGAAAAAAGAGATATTTGCCATTATGCTCTTTTTCCTGGTGTTTATCATCCTCTTCTCTTCAACCATCATGTATGTTGTCGAGTATCCAGCCCAGCCTGATGCATTCTCCAGTATTCCCGCGGCCCTCTGGTGGGCGGTGATGACGGTTACAACCGTCGGATATGGGGATATTATTCCAGTCACTCCGCTTGGAAAGTTGATTGCCGGGTTCGTCACCATGACCGGGGTTCTTGTCCTTGCACTTCCATCTGCCATTATGGCAACTGGATTTATTGAAGAGCGGGAACGACAGAAAAACGTCGAACTGAAGAGAAAAAGTCAGGGGATACCTCCCGTTCTTGCATGGAAACTTGATGAACTCAAAGAGAAGGGCTACATTACGCAGGAAGAGTATATTCTGTTCTGGTATCAGTTATCCGGAGACGAAAAGAAAGGATAAATTGGGTCAACTCTGTGCTTGCAGTTCCTGCTCCTCCTCAAATGGCTTTTCTATTGCAAGCAGACCCGGGCTCATGGGAACTGATGGTTCTTTTTGAAAAATCGTCCCGTTTTCATGTACATTTTCCATCGCCTGGTTCACGGCATTATTCACGGCGAAATCAAACCTATCAGATCGCTTTTCAGCTCCGTGTTCAGCAGTAAGAGGTATCACAACGGTGAAGAGAAGGAGCAGGGCCAAGAATATGATCACAACAATGATTCCGATTATCACCGGTGTGAGCGGATCTCCTCTTGATGATGGTGGCATCTGTGCCCGTGTAATTGCGTCCGGACGAGTCATGAAAGATCATATTCTATCATATCTTAAAAATCCCCCTGAAGGGTCATTACCTCCGAAATCCTATGTATATATGATGAAGCGTGTTGTATCGACCACAACCAAAAAGGAAGGAATATGGCGGTGTGACCCCTGCCGGTGGTATTATTATCCTGATAAGGGCGATCCAACCCAGAACATCCCTCCCGGAACATCCTTCGAAGACCTGCCGTCGACCTGGAGATGTCCGATCTGTAAAGAGCCGAAATCAGCGTTTACCTTTATCAGGTAATTTTTTTCACGACACCGGCTGCCAGGGTCATCGCCTCTCAATCTCGACTGCCTAAGCCCAGCTGATATATATCCTGACAAGCACCAGAAGTCCCAGACCTGCAACCCGTTCGTCTTATCATCAGTTTTATGGTCCATCAGATTAACCATTCATTCTATATTTAATGACTATCTCCATCCTCTATGTTGATGACGATACTGATTACCACATCATAGTCTCCAAATTTTTCAAGAGAGAAGCCGATCTTTCTGTTACGTTCTGTTCTACCGCTCATGCCGCTCTTGACCTCCTTGAGCATGAGTTATTTGATGTCATTGTCTCTGATTATCTGATGCCGGTGATGGACGGAATTTCACTTTTGAAGGAAGTGAGGAAGAGATATGGAAGACTTCCATTCATTCTCTTTACCGGGAGGGGCAGGGAAGAGGTGGTCATTCAGGCGATCAATAATGGAGTGGATTACTATCTGCAAAAGGGTGGGGATTTTCTCGGCCAGTTCACCGATCTGATTCACAAGATACGATCTCTGTATGAGAAGAATGCGATAGAAAATCTGGCACGGGAGAATGAAAGACGGTTTCGAAAGACCCTTGACCGAATCCATATGGTGGCTTTTCACCTGGATGAAAACGGGATTGTTCAATATTGCAATGACTATCTGCTCTCTCTGACCGGGTGGACAAGGGATGAATTTCTCCACAAGGACTTTTTTGAGATGGCGGTACCTCCCGACCTTCGTGAAATGAAAAAACGCCTGTATAAGGAGGCTGTTTCAAAGGAATCCATCTCCCAGCATGAAGAGATGAAAATCCTCCTCAGGTCAGGAGAGATCCGGGATCTTGATATCATCAATACTGACATGCGCGATGAGAAGGGGCGGTTCCTTGGGTACATGTGTATTGGTGAAGATGTTACTGAGAAGAAGAGGGTGCGAAATGAGGCTCTTTCCTGGAAACAGCGGTATGAGAAGTTAACTGCCAGGACCGGACAGATTGCGTATGAATATGATATTGATAATGATATCCTTCTCCTGGATGAGAGTGCCGGCCATGTGATCGGGTATGCTCCTGAGGAACTCAGAAATGGAAAGGAACTCTGGATGAATATCATTCATCCGGATGATTACCAGAATGTCTTTGATACATTCAGCAGGGCAGTTTCTGAATCAGAGGAGTTTGATATCTCATATCGGATAAAGCATAAAAACGGCAGGTATATCTGGATTCAGATCCAGGGGTTCTTTGACCCTGCCCCTGATACGCGATCGAAGATCATAGGGATTATTTCTGATATTACCAGGGAAAAGGAAGCGGAGATAGCACTCTTAAAAAGTGAAGAGAAATTTAAATTATACCTTGAAAAAGCTCCATATCTTGTTGTAATATTTGATCGGTATGGCCGCATATCCTACACAAACCCGGCAGGAGAGCAGCTGACCGGGTACTCATCTGCAGAGATCACTCAGATGAGTGTATTTGATCTGATATTGCCTGAAGAGGTGCCAGAAACCAGGATCGTTTTTGAAACTCTCTTCGAAAGGGGATATGTTCATAAAAATGTAACCCTGATCGGAAAGAACAAAAATATTGTATATGTCGAAGCAGATGCAATTCTGCTTGAAGGGGGGGAGGTCCTTGGATTCTGCCTGGATATCACAGAGAACGTAGTTAATGAGAAGAAAATATCAGAAATATCCCGAAAACTCCGGCTTCTTCAGTCAATAACCCGTCATGATGTAATGAATGTGGTAACATCCATCCGGGGATACATGCTTCTGCTGAATGATTTTGAAGATCCTGCTGAGAGAGAACGGATTTTTGATACCATTATCGGGTTTCTGAAAAGGATTGAGAATCTGGTAAACTTTTCACGAGAATATGAGCAGATTGGGGTCCATTCTCCAACCTGGCAGAATGTTGCCCATCTTATCGAACACATTCATACCTCCAATATCCCGGTGAGGTGTGCGATCCCACAGGATCTGGCCTTGTATGCAGATCCCATGCTGGATCATGTCTTTGCCAACCTCTATCATAACTCGGTCAATCATGGGGGTGATGTGACTGAGATATCCTGTTACATGGGAATCGATGAGCAGGGGATCAGGATCATATGGGAGGATAATGGGGTGGGGATTCCTTCAGAGGAAAAAGATCGGATATTTATCCTTGGGTACGGGAAGAACTCGGGATTTGGTCTCTACTTCATTTCAGAGGTCCTGGCAATGACCGGGATTAGCATCACCGAGACCGGTGAGTATGGAAAAGGGGCACGGTTTGAGATCTCTGTGCCGAGAGCGATGTATCGGTTTGAATCTGAACAATAACTGCGAAATTGTATGTCTAATGCTGATTTCGCCATCGAATATATCCTATAAAAAACCGATGGGGTTTTATCTTCCTGGAACCAGTAATCCGATAGACTGGTGTCCTAATTCGTATGATTAGTGTAAATACCAATGCCCTTCCTGTTGTGCTTGATATGATACGCAACGCAGAGATTTTGGGTATAAAAGTTCATAGCCTTGAGAACGGCGCTACTTTGATTGACTGCGGGGTGATGGAAAACGGGTGCCATGAAGCCGGCCTGCAATTCCTGAAAGTCTGCGCCGGGGGATTAATTGAACCCACCATCGTCCATCAGCCGATTGCAGGACAGATTTTTCCTTTTGTCCACCTGACCGTGAAGCACCCGATCATCGCCTGTCTTGGTTCTCAGAAGGCAGGATGGGTCATTAAAAGAAACCGCTTCTTTGCGATGGGGTCTGGACCGGCCCGTGCACTTGCGTTAAAGCCAAAAGGAACATATCAGGCGATTCAGTATTATGATACCTCGGACGTCGCCATTATTACACTTGAGGCAGGGATGCTTCCGGATGCAGAAGTCTGTGAATATATAGCAGACAAGTGCGGGGTAAAACCATCCTGTCTTTATGCCCTTGTTGCCTCCACCAGAAGTATAGTCGGTTCAATTCAGATATCAGGGCGGATTGTCACCATGGCCATGCACAAGCTTGAGGATATGGGCTATGATCTCTCCAATATTGTCAATGCAGCAGGAAGGTCCCCGGTTGCTCCGGTGAAACGGACGTTTGAACAGGCGATGGGAGTGACCAATGATTGTAATATTTATTATGGATCGGTCATTATCTCCACACGGTTCTATTCAGATGACTTCTCAAGGATAACGTCTGACAATTCAGAGATGTACGGACGTCCCTTTTATGAACTGTTCAGAAATGCAAATTATGATATTGTCAATATTGGTTCATATCTTGGATTCTCACCGGCAGAACTGACCGTAAATGACTGTACCACCGGAAAAATCTATCATTTTGGCAGATTAAACGAGGAAGTTCTCCTTGAATCCTTTCAGGCAACGTACGAGCGTGTCTAAACCGGCCTCTCTTCTTCCTTATATCGTTTCTTTGCCATATCCACGTACCGTGTCATCTGGACTGCACCGACAATACAGGCTTTCGCACATTTGCCGCACCCGATGCAGGTGTCAGGGTTCGTTACCCATGCCTTGGGAACTTTCTGATTCTCGTTATCGAGGAGTTCAAGTGATCCGGTGGGGCAGACGGTAATACAGTCCCCACACCCTTCACAGGCAAAGGGTTCAAACCAGGGGAATTTGTTCGGGGTTTTCCCGGTGTCTTCTTCTCCCATTTCGGGGAAATGTTGAAAAAAGATGTTTTTAAATCTGTCTATTTGCCTGGAATATCGGTCCACCGGGCCTTCTCCCATGCATCGACTGCATCAGGAGACATTATATCAAGCCGTTGTCCGGCTTCTGCTCCGGGCTTTGTACAGTAGAGTTCGGTCAGGTCAATAATCAGGACCGCGTCGGTATCAATCCCTGTTGCCATTCCCCTGATAGTGTCAAACTCCTCTCCAGATCTGATGACTTTTCCTTTCCCTTTGAACTGGTAAGGGGCTCGGATACCTCCCTGTCTTGATACACCAATTGCCACCCAGGGATTCTTTGAAAGGGCAGCCTCGATGACACCGATCTCACCCTTCTCCATGGCAAAGGAGATCTGGTCGGGTTTTGTGACTTTTGCAAACCGTGATACGGTCACCCAAGGCACGCCCTCCGGCGTTGCAACACACAGGTGGCATCCCATCAGTTCAATCCATCCTTTCATCCGCTCAGTCAGAACTAATGACATACTTTTCACCTCACTGGATGCGTTCTCCGGTTTTTCCTTTCTCTATTGAATAAATCTCCTCTACATGGAGAACGACAACGCCACGCTGGGCCGGTTTTGGAAATACGATGTCAGGTGGAACCTCTTTGGGTGGTTCAAGGCTGGCCCAGTCTCCCCACTTGTCAAGTATCTCTTTTGCTGTTACCCCGTACCAGTCAAAATCCGGAGGAAAGCCGTATTCGATGTCAATTGCCTTCCCTTTAAAGACCCAGTCTCTTCCTGAATCAAGCGGATGGCAGATAGCGATGCAGCATTCCGGGTTCTCCTTCAGGTTCATCTTGGTCTTGAGCAGGAACATATCTGAAATCAGGATCTTGTCATCACCATGGGTTGCCACAAACCTCATTGCTGCGATATTTGGTTTTCCGTCAAGACTGCTCGTTGCCATATAGATAAGGCTTCCACCTTTTCCCGGAACACGCAGGGCATCCTTCATCTCCCTGGTAAATATGACCATGAAAATCCTCCATATCTCATGATACTATACATTTGGAAAATAAAAGGTACCCGTATTATTTTCACTACTTCACGGGGTATCCGAATGCTGCAGTGCCGGCTTTTCCCAAATCCTCGTGGAGTGCCATCTTTACAAGCTGGGTGATGTAATAGGGTGTCAGGTTCATCTCTTTGCAGGTCATCCGCATAACCGAGACACAAGCCGGGCAGATGAAGCAGTACCCTTCAGCACCGGCATCAATGGCGTCCTGTATGTTCATCTGCTGAAATTTCATCGCCCGGTCATGCTGGGTATGAAAGATACTGCAGCAACAGCACAGCCGGTTATTCCCGGTATATTTTCTCTTTTCCTCAACACAGGTAACACCGACAAGTTTTAGGATCTCTATAAGCCAGTCTTTCCAGGTCTCACCTCCCTTTGCCGCATACCGGGTTGTACATCCTCCCTGATAGGCTATCTTCATGTTGAGAGGGCGAATTTTGTCCGTGTGATCAAGCAGCCAGTTTCTGATGTACTCAAGGATATGAATTGGCCTGAATGGAACCTCGATACGCTGCTGCATCGCTATGGTTGTCAGCACGTTATAACAGGCATCGTGGGTGAATACGATCTCTGATACCCCGTATTCTTTCGCAGCATCGGCAAGGTTTCTGACCAGGGTCGGGAGGAATTCATATGGTCTGGAACCGCGTCCGAGATGGGTCTCGGTAAACCCGCAACAATACTCCCCTCCACCGATGAGGGTGGCTTTATCAAACATCATGCCGGTAAGGAATTCCTGCTGGGGAACAACCTCATAAATACCACAGAGTGATATGAGTGCCCCGCCGGGTTTTCCAGTTCTGACCATCTTTGGTTTTACCAGCCAGTCTGATGCAGGTTTTGCATCTATTGGGATTCCCAGTACCTGGGTCTGTTCCTGTCGCCAGAGGATGAGGTCCCAGGGGTTTGCACCGAGCGGGCAGTACTCATTACATGCGGCACAGGTGATGCACTCTTTGAGGATAGGTGTCATATCACCTTTGATTAGGGAATTGATCTGGTTTTTTGCCTCTTTCTCATCATACGAGACATAGGGGCACTTTGTCAGGCATTCACCTTTGCACCGGGAGAAATCACATTTGGAAGCATCAAAGCCCATATGTGTGAATAGTTGTCTGATTAGAAAAGTACTGTTCTTTGATCCTAGTTATAAATTTGATACCACTAAGATCTTCAAAAACCAGAATAAATGGTCAGGTGATGCCATTTACCTGTTCTCGTCCTGGGTTCGTGAAGTTGCGTTCTTTGCTATTCCTTATGTTAATGAGGAGGGTAAAACGAGTGATGCGCTCATCTGTCTTGTGGACATGCTCTGGGTACGGGATGCTTACCGGATGTGTAAGAGAAGTATTCAGGATCTGGTCGGAATGCTTGCCAAAAGTGGCGGAATTAATGTTATCTGTGGCATCGGACAGGAAAATGAGCATAAGATCTCCGGCCTTGCGTCAATCGCTCTAGATACGTGTGTCACTTGGGAATGTCATGGCAGAGAGATCCGAAGTCAGGGACCGGTCGGTAAGGTTAAAAGAAGATCTTGCCGAATTCAGGCTCTGAAACTTTTTCCGATGGACGTTACTACAAAAATCTCCGATAGATACCCCATGGAACCAGAAGTTCTCACAAAAGGCAGTCTGTTTGCCCGTGGTATCTTTGCGGTGATCATCTGGTATTTTGTACAATTGCCTGATTTTTTCTCTTTTCTCCGGTTTAATCTTTTTATCTTGAATATAAGAGTTTTCAGGTGATATTCTGCATATTGCCCAGAAGAGGTCTCGTACACCCTGCAATGGGACATCAGGGCTCGTTTCCATGAGATCATTCAGATGCACTGATACGACACTTGTTCAGTCAAACACAGCAATGACGGTAATCACGGTTGGGCTTGTGAATGCCGAAAATAATTCACGAAAATGTATTGCAGAAAATGTGGTAAGAGTATCAAATCATCCAAACCTGGAGATCGTTGCATACCTGGCAGCTGAGGAGGAAAGGGTCGTGCGTGTACGAGATGCAGACAAAAGGCATCACGGTCCTTCCCCTGTGCCGGCGGGGTCGTCTTCGACCATCCCACAGAACCAGAGCGTCCCGTCTTCGAGTCGGACCGGGTGGGCGGCTGCATGGTTTTTCTACTGTCAGTGGATGATTTCCCGGGGACCCGGCATGAGGAGGTAGACTTTCCGCTCCGTCTTGATTCCGTCTTCGCACTCAGACCACATCAGGCACCTCCGCTTCTGCGATCCCGCCGGGAAACACCTAGTCTCGGCGCCAGAGCTTCTGGTTGGTGAGGACCCAGAGGTTTGATGAGCCAAGATCGTCCGGGGGATTTTTCGCAGTT
>Ga0067045_1032416_pt1 | contig 10261 bp, 8 predicted proteins | sample TerdegcTABiofilm_FD_59184 | JGI IMG/M metagenome (GOLD analysis project Ga0067045, IMG submission 59184) | Combined Assembly of (Gp0054472, Gp0054536) Wastewater bioreactor microbial communities from Singapore -Terephthalate degrading... | reverse complement strand
AGCGAGCTCGAAGAGATCGACACGGTCATCAAGGCCTTCCGCCTCTACAGCGAACAGATGCAGGCCAGCGCCATCGAGCCACTGCTCTCCGTCACCCGCGCCTGGCGCCTGGTCAAGTTCGTCGACAACGGCATGCTCACGTTGACCAAGTGCTCTTGCTGCGGTGGCCACTTCGTGACCGAGCCCTACGAAAACCGCCACTTCATCTGCGGCCTGTGCCAGCCACCAGCCCGTGCCGGGAAGGGCAACGCCAACGGCGGCCTTCGCCTGCACTGACGCCAAGCCCTTTCGCTCAAACCTTGAAATGGACCCCGATGTGGGTCCATTTCGCGTTTATGGCCCCCTTCAATCCCACCTAGAGTTGGTCGATAGAAAACACATTCCTCCAAGTCACGCGTGCGCCGGTCTGCCGCGTCCTCTTCCAGGCACAAGAACATGTTCGTCATCATTGGTTTCGTGGTTTCGATGGTCTGCATCTTCGGGGTATTCATATTCCACGGAGGCAACATCGGTGTCGTGCTCAAGGCGCTGCCCTTCGAGCTGACCACCATCCTGGGCGCCGCACTGGGCGCCTTCCTCATCAACAACCAGATGAAGGTGGTCAAGGCCTCGTTCAAAGGCCTGGCCCAATGCTTCAAAGGCAGCCGCTACACCAAGGCGCGCTACATGGAACTGCTCGCGCTGCTGTTCGACATCCTGCAGAAAGCCCGCAAGGAAGGCCTGATGGCGATCGAGCAGGACGTGGAGAACCCGCACGAGTCCGCGCTGTTCAAGAAGTACCCCACCATCGCGGCCGACCACCATGTGGTCGAGTTCATCACCGACTACCTGCGCATGATGGTCTCGGGCAACCTCAACGCGCACGAGATCGAGTCGCTGATGGACGCCGAGATCGAGACCCACCACCAGGAGGCGCATGCCCCGGTGGCCGCCATCGGCCGCCTGGCCGGCGGCCTGCCGGCGTTCGGCATCGTGGCCGCCGTACTGGGGGTGGTGAACACCATGGGCTCGGTTGGCCAGCCGCCCGCCGTGCTCGGCGCCATGATCGGTTCGGCCCTGGTCGGCACCTTCCTGGGCATCTTGCTGGCGTACGGCGTGTTCGAACCCCTGGGCGGCCTGCTCGACCAGAAGATGGAAGAGGGCAGCAAGGAACTGCTGTGCGTCAAGACCACGCTGCTCTCCAGCATGCAGGGCTATGCGCCGCTGACCGCGATCGAGTTTGGCCGCAAGGTGCTGTTCGCCGATGTGCGGCCGACCTTCGCCGAGCTCGAGACACACGTCAAGAAGAAATGAAACACCCCCCGCGCCGCTTCGCGTCTCCCCCCTGGAAGGGGGGCGGCACCTTGGGCCGGCAAAGCCGGACCCTTGGTGCCCCTGGACGGCGCTGCTTCACGCCGGATGTAGGAGCTCAACATGGCGGGTGATGGAAAGAAGCTTCAACCGATCATCATCAAGCGCATCAAGAAGGGTGGCCATGCTGCTCATGGTGGTGCGTGGAAGATCGCGTATGCCGACTTCGTGACCGCGATGATGGCCTTCTTCCTGCTCATGTGGCTGCTCGGCTCCACGGCCAAGGGTGAGCTGCAGGGCATTGCGAGTTATTTCCAGTCGCCGGTGAAGGTCTCGCTCATGGGCGGCCCGGGCACCGGCAACAGCAGCAGCATCCTGCCCGGTGGCGGGCGCGACCTGAGCAAGTCCTTCGGCCAGATGGACAGCGGCGAGGCCGAGCGCGCGGCCAAGCTCATCGGCGCCCAGATGGCGCGCGCCGATTCGATGCGCCGCGACGCCGCGCGCATCGACGCGCTGGAGCGCAAGATCACCACGCTGATCGAGAAAAACCCCAAGCTCTCGGAGTACGGTTCGCAGATCCAGCTGGAGAAGACCCTCGACGGGCTGCACATCCAGATCGTCGACCAGCAGAACCGCCCGATGTTCGACACCGGCAGTGCGCTGGTGAAGCCCTACATGCGCGACATCCTGCGCGAGATCGGCGCGGCGCTGGGCGACGTGGAAAACCGCATCGCCCTGGCCGGCCACACGGACGCCACGCCCTACGGCAGCGGTGAGCGTGGCTACAGCAACTGGGAACTCTCGGCCGACCGAGCCAACGCCTCGCGCCGCGAACTGGTGGCCGGCGGCCTGCCGCAAGACAAATTGCGCCGCGTGGAAGGCCTGGCCTCCAGCCGCCTGTTGCGCGAAGACCTGCCCACCGACCCGATCAACCGCCGCATCAGCATCGTGGTGATGACGCAGGAGGCCGAGGACCGTCTGCTGCCCCGCTCATCGCCCACGCCCGTGATGCCCATGCTCGAACCATCGCCGCCGCCCGTGCCCACGGCGGCGGCCGCGCCTCAGCCTGCCGCCCGGGTGGCCACCCAGCCAGCGGGCGCCGCATCGGCCGCGCCGGCCGTGCCTGTGAAGACCGCCGCACCGGTGATCGAGCTGCCCGTCCTTCAGATTTCCGGCCAAGTGACGAAATCTCCTTCACAGAGTGGTGGCTGACGCAGCCCGCTCCTCTCCCTTGATCTTTTCCTCCCACGGAGGCTTCCATGTCCACCCCGATGAAATTCCTGATCGTTGACGACTTCTCCACCATGCGCCGCATCGTGCGCAACCTGCTCAAGGAGATCGGGCACGCCGACGCCGACGAGGCCGAGGACGGCGCGATCGCGCTGAGCAAGCTGCGCAACGGCGCTTTCAACTTCGTGGTGTCGGACATCAACATGCCCAACATGAACGGCTTCGAGCTGCTGGCGCAGATCAAGCAGGACGAGAAGCTCAAGCACCTGCCGGTGCTGATGGTGACGGCCGAGGCGCGCAAGGAAGACATCGTGATGGCTGCGCAGAACGGCGCCGCCGGTTACATCGTCAAGCCCTTCACCAAGGCCACGCTGGAAGAGAAGCTCGCGAACATCTTCAAGAAGCTCGGCATCTGAGAGGGCCGCACCATGAACGAACAACAAGAAGAGGCGGCGTCGGGCAACCCCGACATGTTCCGCCAACTCGGTACGATCACGCGGCAACTGCACGACGCCCTCAAAGAGCTGGGTTACACCGACAAGCTCAAGGGAACCGTGGACCAGCTGCCCGACGCGCAGAGCCGCCTGTCCTACATTGCCCGCCTCACGGGTGAAGCCGCCGAAAAGGTGCTCAACCACGTGGACGAAGGCAAGGCCGAGCAGGCGAAGATCGCCGAACGCGGCCGCCAGCTGGCCGACACCATCTCCCGCGTGCCGGGCCTGGCCCGCGCCATGCCCGAGCTGCTGGAATGGTCGAAAGACATCGTGAGCCTGAGCGAGAAGTCCGATGCCCGCCTGACCGACATCATGATGGCGCAGGACTTCCACGACCTCACCGGCCAGGTGATTGGCCGTGTGGTGCAGCTCGCCGGCACCATTGAAGAACAGTTGCTGAGCCTGCTGCTGCAATCGGCTCCCGGCGGCCAGCCTGGCCAGGACCACGCCATCGTGGACCAGCCCGCCCTGGCCGGCCCGGTGGTGAATGCCGAAGGTCGCACTGACGTGGTGAGCGACCAGGCGCAGGTGGACGACCTGCTGGCCAGCCTGGGTTTCTGAACGATTCGAGCGCATTTTCGCGAATCGATTTCATCGTCGGGTGGCCATGCTCTAAGGGCTCTTCCGCCAAAAGCCCGATGAGATCCGATCGGCGCTCAGGATGTGGCGCATCAGGCCGAGAGATGCCATGCGCTGGAGCTTTCTCGCAGGGCGGCTTTGTCGACGGAATTGCTGGGTACAGACAGGTGCGTGCCGGGGGGGGGCTCGCGCAGTCTGTGGGCTGTGTGTTGCGCCGCAGTTCGCGACGGATGCTTGCTGGGTGATCTCCCCCGGCATGGCTATGGCGCGAATGCTGTACCTTGCCAGAGCAGGCTGACCAGCGTCACGGGCTCTTCCAGCCGACTCGGCGCAAGCCCGCCGTCGCCATCAAGTGCTTGCCCCTGGTCTTCAGTGCTTCGATGGCTGCTTAAGCAGATCCTTGAAATTCTTGAAATTCTTGTATTCGCCCGGGTGATTTTCTTTCCAAGCGGTATAGGCCTTGCTGTTCTTCAAGCCGAAAAACCCCTTTGTGCCATGAGTTTCGTGAATTCGATTCAGCATATCCTTCCGTTCTATGCTGGATAGGGTTTTGTAAATCAGCATGATATTGTTGATAAAGTTCTTTATGAAAGTGTTGTTCTGTTTTAAAAACGCGTCTGGCAAATCTTGAATGTCTTTGGTGTACTGCTGCCTGATTTTCAGATCGTTACTCTGAATTTCTTTTTTTTGAATATTCGTCTTTGCGATGATTGTTTTGTTGATTTGATTGTTAATCACCATCCCTCCCGTATTTTGAAAATTGCTTGAAATATCAATATTTTCCACGACAATGTGCTTGGGTGGAAGCGCGAATGCGGACGGTTTGAATTCTGTTTGTGATTTCAGCTTGGATGCCTCAAATTTCCCCTCGGCAGCACTTTTCAGATTGCCAAGGCAAGACTTCAGTTCGGCTTGCATTTCTTGTTTGAATTGCTGGTACCCGTCTGGTGATTTGTCCGTGTAAACCATTCGGCCATCGCCCCGCCTGGTGGGTACGCTTGGATGTTGAAGTTCTTGATGGAGAGAGATCTTTACATGATTGAGCATCTCGGCAAATTTTGGATCCGTCTTGTTTTCTGGCAAAAGATGATCTAATGAGTCGCAGAGGATGCGCGCTTCTGAATCGACTGTGGAGTAGTTGTAGTTCCAGAAGTAGTTAAGTGCTTCCGCAATCGGAATGGCTCGTCTGGCATAGTTGATGTCGGTCTTATCAGGATGATTGGGATCTAATTGATGCGCTGTTTTATTGAATTTTCCAGCAGAGGTTTTTTCAAGAATTTGCTGCAAATTTAATTCAAGCAAGGAGGGGTATGATTGATCTATCGATATTTTGTTGAATTGGATGGAGTTCATATCTTCTTTCTTTCAAATAGCAGGTTGGTGTCAGTGAGACGGGTGAATTGGCCGGTGATGAGTGGTTTTGCAGTGTTTGTCGGTTCGATGAAATTCCGTTGTTGGAGATAAATAGTCACCAGCTTCGCCGCAACTGCCACGAACAATTGCTCTGAGGGAACGGAAATCTCTCGCCGCACGGATTCGTTGTCGGTCCTGCGCAGCTGTGCGCGCACCAGGACTTCGTGGCTGGCAGAAAAGCACCCCTTCCCCGCGTCTTATCGCCCTTTAGTTTTTCCGGGTGGCTTCCAGAATCGGGTTCACCGATCAGTGAACCCGCCCCATGGACTCTTCCGCCCAAGACAAGAACCTGCCAGCCACCGCGCAGCGCCTGAAAAAGGCGCGCGACGATGGCCAGGTGCCGCGTTCCAAGGACGTGTCCAACCTCGCCGTGCTGGGCGGCGGCGCCCTGGTGCTGGTGGCGCTTGCCCCGGTCGGCTTCGAGAAACTGCGCAGCGCCCTGCAAGGCCAGCTGCGCTTTGACCACCAGACCCTGCTCAAGCCCGAACTCGCCACCGAGCGCCTGGTGGACGGCTTCGCGCAAGGCCTCATGCTCTACCTGCCGCTGGGCGTGGCGGTGCTCGCCATCGTGCTGCTGGCGGCGTTCGTCTCGGGCAGCTGGGCGCTGAGCACCAAGCCCCTCATGCCCGACCTCAGCCGCGTCAACCCGCTCAAGGGCATCGGCCGGCTCTTCACCAAACAACAGCTGTTCGACACCGCCAAGCTGGCCGCCATCGCCGCCATCATCGGTGTGGTGGGCTGGCAGTTCATCTCGTCCCACGTCCAGGACTTCGCCATGCTGGTGATGCAGCCGCTGGAGTCGGGCCTGGGCCAGCTCGGCCACTGGCTCATGGTCGGCGTGGGCCTGCTGCTGCTGGTCGTGGCGCTGGTCGCGATCATCGACTTCCCGGCGCAGAAATTCCTGCACGCGCAGCGCATGCGCATGTCGCACCAGGAAGTGAAGCAGGAACACAAGGAAGCCGAAGGCGACCCGCACTTCAAGTCCAAGCGCCGCGCGATGCAGCGCGAGATGGCCCAGCGCAACAGCGTGGGCGCCGTGCCCAAGGCCGACCTGGTGGTGATGAACCCGACCCACTATGCCGTGGCGATCCGCTACGACGACGCCAGCATGAACGCCCCGCGCGTGATCGCCAAGGGCGCCGACCTGCTGGCCATGAAGATCCGCGACGTGGCCAAGGCCCACAAGGTGCCGGTGCTGCAGTCGCCCATGCTGGCGCGCGCGCTCTACGCCCACGCCGAGATCGACGACGAGATTCCTTCGGCGCTCTACACCGCCGTGGCCCAGGTGCTGGCCTATGTGTACCAGCTCAAGGCCGCCATGAAGGGCCAGGGCGCCATGCCCGCCGCGCAGCCTGAGCCGGTCGTGCCACCCGAACTCGATCCGCATTTCAAGAAACCACCCGCCAAAGAGGCCTCTGAATGAACCTGCAAGCGCTTCAGCAATGGTTGAACCGCAACGCCAGCTGGGCCGGCGGCCTGGCCGCGCCCATGCTGGTCATCACCATCCTGTCCATGATGGTGCTGCCGCTGCCGCCCTGGCTGCTCGATACCTTCTTCACGCTCAACATCGCGCTCGCGCTGGTGGTGATGATGGTGGCGGCCTACATGCAGCGCCCGCTGGACTTCTCGGTGTTCCCCACGGTGCTGCTGCTCACCACGCTGCTGCGCCTCTCGCTCAACGTGGCCTCCACCCGCGTGGTGCTGCTCGAAGGCCACACCGGCCCGGGCGCGGCCGGCGCGGTGATCGAGGCTTTCGGCCACTTCCTGATCGGCGGCAACTTCGCTGTCGGTTTCATCGTGTTCGCGATCCTGGTGGTGATCAACTTCGTGGTGATCACCAAGGGCTCGGAGCGCATCGCCGAGGTCTCGGCCCGCTTCACCCTGGACGCCATGCCCGGCAAGCAGATGGCGATCGACGCCGACCTGAATGCCGGCCTGATCGACGACAAGGAAGCCAAGCGCCGCCGCCGCGAGGTGGGTGAAGAGGCCGAGTTCTTCGGCTCCATGGACGGTGCCTCCAAGTTCGTGCGCGGCGACGCCATCGCCGGCATCCTGATCCTGTTCATCAACATCATCGGCGGCTTCATCATCGGTGTGCTGCAGCACGGCCTGTCGGCCGGCCAGGCGGCGGACAACTACATCCTGCTGGCCGTCGGCGATGCGCTGGTGGCGCAGATCCCCTCGCTGTTGATCTCGGTGGCTGCGGCCATGGTGGTCTCGCGCGTGGGCAAGGACGAAGACCTGGGCGCTCAGGTGATGGAGCAGATGTTCCTCTCGCCCAAGGTGCTGGGCATCACCGCCGCCGTGCTGTTCATGCTGGGCATCGTGCCGGGCATGCCGCACGCGGTGTTCCTGAGCTTCGCGGCCATCGCAGGAGGCCTGGCCTACTGGGTGGCGCGCGAGAAGGCCAAGCCCGCGCCGGAGCCGGAAACGCCGGCCGTGCAGGGCGACGGCGAGGCCACCTGGGACGACCTGCAGCCGGTCGACCTGCTGGGCCTGGAGCTGGGCTACCGCCTGATCGCCATGGTGGACAAAACCCGCCAGGGCGACCTGCTCACCCGCATCAAGGGTGTGCGCAAGAAGTTCGCGCAGGAGGTGGGTTTCCTGCCGCCGGCGGTGCACGTGCGCGACAACCTGGAGCTGCGCCCCAGCGCCTACCGCATCACCCTGCGCGGCGTGGTGGTGGGCGAGGGCGAGGTGTTCCCGGGCATGTTCCTGGCGATCGACCCGGGTGGCATCGGCACCCCGCTGATCGGCACGCCCACGACCGACCCGGCGTTCGGCCTGCCGGCGCACTGGATCGACGAAAAGCAGCGCGAGAACGCGCAAATGGCCGGTTTTACGGTGGTTGATTCCGAGACCGTGCTGGCCACGCATCTTTCACACTTGATGCAAGTCCAGGCGGCCAAGTTGCTGAGCCGGACGGAGACCCAGGACCTGGTTGAACACGTCACCCGCCTGGCCCCCAAACTGATCGAAGAAGTCGTGCCAAAAATGGTCCCGGTTGCCACCTTCCAGAAAGTCCTCCAGCTGCTGCTGGAAGAGTCTGTGCATGTGCGCGACATCCGCACCATCATCGAATCGCTGGCCGAGCACGCCCCCCACACCACCGACCCGAACGAGCTGGCCCGCCGCGTGCGCATGGCGCTCTCGCCGGCCATCGTGCAGCAGATCTACGGCCCCGTGAAGGAGCTCGAGGTCATCGCCATCGAACCCGGCCTGGAGCGCCTGCTGATGCAGGCCCTCTCGGGCGCTGCCAACGGCGCGCTGGACCCGGGCGTGGCCGAGATGCTGAGCAAATCTGCCACCGACATCGCCAACCGCCAGGAAGAGAAGGGCGTGCCCGCCTGCCTGCTGGTGCCCGACGCCATCCGCAATGCCATGTCCCGCCTGCTGCGCCGCGCCGCGCCGCGCCTGCAGGTCCTGGCGCACAGCGAAATACCTGAAACCCACCTGATCCGCATCGGCCCGATCCTTGGAGAACTTGCAGCATGAACATCCAGCGTTTTATCGCCCCGACCTCGCGCGAAGCCATGAACAAGGCGCGCAAGACCTTCGGCGACAGTGCCGTGATCCTCTCCACCCGCAACACCGGTGATGGTTTCGAGGTGATGGCCGCCGCCGAAGAAAGCCTGGCCTCGCTGGCCGACCACGCGAACGCTGCGCCAGCCGAGGCGCGCACCGCCCCTGTGCCCGCCCGCCCCAAGGCCACCACCGGCTCGCTGGCCGCGCCGCAGTCGGTGCAGAGCGACACCGAGACGCTGGCCATGAGCACGCTGTCGTTCCAGGACTATGTGCGCGAACGCATGCTGCGCAAGCGCCGCGAATCGCTGCACGGCACGCCGGCGGTTGCCGCCGAGGCGCCGCCCGCCATCGAACGCCGCGCACCGGCCCCGGTGGCCGCGCCGCAGACCGTGCAGCCCCGGCCCGAGCCCATCGAGGTGCCGGTGCAGCGCTTCAACCAGCCCGAGCCGATCGTGGCGCGCAAGCCTGCACCCATCCGCACGCGCTCGAGCGAGCCGGCATGGGAAGACTCGCAGCCCTCGACGCGCTTCCCCAGCCACGACGACAGCCGCATGGCGGTCGAGCTCTCGGCGCTCAAGGACATGATCGAAGAGCGCTTCAACACCCTGGCCTGGCTCGGTTCGTCCAAGCAGAACCCGATCCAGTCCAACCTGATGCTGAAGATGATCCGCGCCGGTTACTCGCCCGCGATGTCGCGCGCCGTGCTGGAGCGCGTGCCGGCCGATGCCAGCCCCTCCGAAGCGGTGCGCTGGCTGATGGACGTGATTACCCGCAACCTCAAGGTCGCCGCCCCCGGCGCCGGCCTGTGCGACGAAGGCGGCGTGGTCTCGCTCGTCGGCGCCACCGGCGTGGGCAAGACCACCACCGCCGCCAAGCTGGCCGCGCAGTGCGTCAAACAATACGGCGCCGGCAGCGTGGGCCTGATCACGCTCGACACCTACCGCGTCTCCGGCTTCGAGCAACTGCGCGCCTTCGGCCGCATGCTGGGCGTCGTCGCCCACCTGGCACACGACCGCGCTGCGCTCAAGGACCTGCTCAACCTGCTGGGCAACAAGCGCCTGGTGATCATCGATACCGCCGGCCTGGGCCAGCGCGACCAGCGCATCCAGGACATGCTCGACGTGCTCGACATTCCCAAGGTCAAGAAGACCCTGGTGCTCAACGCCGGCTCGCAAGGCGACACGCTGGACGAGGTGTTGACCTCGTTCAAGGCCAGCTCGCTGCACGGTGTGGTGCTCTCCAAGGTGGATGAAGCCGTCAAGCTCGGCCCGGCGCTGGACGCGCTGATCCGCCACCAGGTGGTGCTGCGCGGCGTCGCCAACGGCCAGCGCGTGCCCGAAGACTGGCAGAACGCCGACGCCGCCTCGCTGGTGCGCCTGTCCATGGGCACGCAGGGCAAGTCGGCCTACGACCCACAATCCACCGACATGGGTTACTTCTTTGCCCAGGCCTCCAGCCGTGGCATCGATCTGGGGGCGGCCCATGTTTGAACCCGGCTTCGACCAGGCCGCCGGTTTGCGGGGCGAGCCGCCCGTGAGCGGGCCGGTGTTGGTGCCGGTGGCCAGCCCGGCACAGCCCGCGCGCGCCTACGAGTGGCTCTGCACCCTGGCCGCCGCGCTCACGGCCGAAGGCCGTGCGGTGGTGGTCGTGGACGGCACCGCCACCGAAGCCACCAGCCGCAGCCGCCACGACGGCGCCCACCTGGGCCTGATGCGCGTGCTGCAAGACCC
>Ga0067045_1032415_pt1 | contig 10261 bp, 8 predicted proteins | sample TerdegcTABiofilm_FD_59184 | JGI IMG/M metagenome (GOLD analysis project Ga0067045, IMG submission 59184) | Combined Assembly of (Gp0054472, Gp0054536) Wastewater bioreactor microbial communities from Singapore -Terephthalate degrading... | reverse complement strand
GAGAGTTCTCTGACGGCTCTCCGGCATGCAGAGGGTGAGCAATGACAGCAACCTTGATTCTAGGAGGAGCCCGCAGCGGGAAAAGCGCTTACGCCGAGCGCCGGGCGCTGGAAAGCGGTAAAACGGTATGTTTTATCGCAACCGCATTGCCCGGAGATGAAGAGATGGCTGCCCGGATTGCCGCGCACCAGGCTGCGCGTCCGGCAGAGTGGCGCACGCTGGAAGCGCCAGCGCACGTGGGAAAGATCATTCAACAACAATACCGGGGGGAAGCCGTTATCCTGCTTGACTGCATTACGTTGTTGGCCAGCAACCGGCTGATGGAACTGTCGGAACCGGTTGACGAAAAAGCCTACCTGGCGGTGCTTGACGGCGAGGCCACAGCCCTGACGGAAGCAATCCAGCGATTGCCGGTGGAAGCCTGGTGGATCGTCTCGAATGAAGTGGGATTGGGACTGGTGCCGGAATATCCGCTGGGGCGAGTTTATCGCGACGGATTAGGCCGGCTGAACCAGCGGCTGGCGCAGATTTGCGATCACGTGATTTTGATGGTCGCGGGGCTGCCGCTTCACGTTAAATAGGAAGCTGATGCAGAGGGAAAATTTTGGTTATTCCAGCGGCGGTTTTCGCCTGAGCAAGGCAAAGTACACGCCGAGCCCTATCCCGCCCAGCACCAACAGCCCCCCCAGAAGACCCAACAAGGGCGAGCGCCCGCCTTCGCCCGGCGCGGCGGGCTGCGCCTCAGAGTTGAGCTGGGCGCCGAAATCAATCGTGCTGAGATCGCCGGCGTTGAGCTTCAGGTTGTAGTTCAATGCAGTGGTGGGATTGTAGCCTTCCGGCAGCGCCACGCTGACGTTGTACTCATTCTCTGGAAGTTCATCGAAACAGACAGGGACAGGCAAACCATTCTCATCCAGCTGGCTGGTGGTTTTGCCGGTGAGCGAGACCTTGCCAGAGCGGTCCGAGACGCCGACAACGCCATCCGGGATGGCAACTTCGTTTTCTTCCGCCAGGGCGTTGCCGTTGACATCCTCGAACAGCAAGATGCAAATCCTGCCGTTGCCGTTGAAGGGCGTGGGGCTTGGCAGCGGGGTGGTAGGCGTCGGCGAAGGGCCGGGCGTAGCCTCAGGCTCCTGCAAAACGCCCAGGAGCAATTTTTGCCCTTCAGCCAGGAAACATTCTTCATCCAGGTTGTTGATGCGGCGCAGTTCGTTGACATCCATACCGGTAAGCAGGGCAATGCTAAGACAGCTATCGCCGGCCTTGACGATATAGACAATTCGACCATCCGCGCCAGCGGTAGGGGTCTGGTAATAGACCTGGGAAGGTGGGCTGGCCATGGCCGGGACTGCCATCGCCAGAACCAACCCGGTAACCAAGGTCAAGCCAAAGAGGACAGAAAAGAGCTTTTTAACGTCCATATCAGGGCGAAATTATAACATTAATCAAGGAAGGCAATTTTAGGAAGGGAAGAATATCCAAATTTCACCCAGGGGTTTTCCAGGCAACCCCAACCGGGGTGGTCTACCCAGCTTTTTCTATTCTCCAATAGCTTCCGCCGCCGCCCTGGCGGCCCATAAATCCATAATCTACCAGGTTGCGGCGCAGCAGAGCGGTGTCCTCGTTGTACCGGGACAGGATTTCGTTGACCTGTTTCTCGGTATATTGCACGCCCGGCTCGAAAGCCCTGACGACATACCGCAACAGCGCCAGGTATTTCTTTTCCTGGTGAGGAAAGGCAGTAATCCTGCCTTCAGCGTCCGTGAAGCTCGCCAGCACTTTCTGCTCAAAAGCGTCCTGGCCCTCCTGCTCAGATATTTTGGGCAGTCCTTCCTGGTGCAGCAGGCGCTGCGCCATGCTCTTGAGAACATCAGCCTGAAACGAATAGAGGTAATAATGCCCCTCGGCGCGCGCTGAGACCAGCCCGACCCTGGAGAGCTTGGAAAGGTGGTGCGAGGTCGTCGAGACGCCCAGGCCCAGCGCTTCGGCCAGCTTCTCAACGGTGTAAGGTTTTTGGGTCAACAGGCCAAGGATCTTCAAGCGGTTCTCGTCGGCCAGCGCCTTGAAGAAAGCCAGCAATTCAGTCAGTTGTTCTTGTTCAGACACCAGGATTTTCCTCGATACATTTCTATATTTATAAAAACGATTCTATCATTATCTTTGTAAAATGCAACCTCCTTTTTTCGACATCCAGGCATTTTTTCAAGGGAATGATGCACCCTGATAGCCTGGAGACATGAGATTGATGCTACAATTTAAAAAATATGACGCCTTGCCTTTCTGCTGCACGGCGACTATCACGGTAACAGCGCTGCGCTTGAGTGGATGGAGTGATCGCATGCAAAGTTCGCTAAAAAGTAGCCTGGTTATGGGCGTCGCCTGCGCCGGGGTTGGCGCGATCACTGGCGTTCTTGTTGTCAATGTGGCCAGCGGCAAAGGATACGGCTGGTTTTTAGTTGCGGCGCCGCTGGCGGGCTTTTTGGCGGGCGGCACCTTTTGGCGGCTGGTCGCGCAACGCAACAAGCGGAGCGTTCTGGCCGGGGCTTTCGCCGGCGCGCTCGCCGGAACCGCGAGTCACTTCTTGTGCTGGTATCTGGTGTTTGCGGCGACCGCAGTGTGTTACGCGTTGACCAGCCGCTGCACCGATTCCCTTGGAGACCCCCCCGCGAACCTTTTACAGGCATTGGTAGGCGCGGCGGTCTATTCTGGCGTCAGTCTCTTCTTTTTTGGCTGGCTTACCATCCCGGCAGGCGGACTGTTGGGCGCCTTGCTCGCCTGGCTTCAAAGACGGACGCACTCTTCACCATCCCCATGACCTGCTCAATCCGCCCCAGAAACCGCGATGCAGGCGGTTTCCTGCACAATTCGGGTTTGAGATCCTGTGATTTCAAGGTAGCGTCTTCCAGGGAGAAATGGTGTTTTCTTAATAACCCAAACAACCCGCAACCAGCGCGACCCTGTCTGTTCGATCCTGTGCTATGATAAGTATCGTATAGTGGAAATGTGCCTCAAAATTTGCAATGAAACTTAATCCAATCGCCGTTCTTGTCTTGGTTTCCGGGATCATGACGGGCGCGATTGCTGTTTTTTCCTGGCAGCGTCGCTCAGCCAATGGGGCGCGGTGTTTCGCGGCGCTCATGTTTTCGGTAGCGGTCTATGTCCTGGGATACAGCATGGAGCTCGCCAGTTCGGATCTCACCACCATGCTCTTTTGGAGCAAGATCCAATACCTGGGCATTCTCACTTTTCCTGTGCTCTACTTAATCTTTGTGCTTCAATTTACGGGTCACGAAAAATGGCTCACCCGTAGAAATATTGCCTTGCTGTTTGTGATTCCCGCGGGGCTTTTGACGATCAAGTTCTTCGATGAAGACCTTCACCTGATATATACCTCGGCTACAGTGGATACCAGCGGGATTATTCCATTGCTCGCGTTTGAGCGCGGCCCTCTCTATTTTCTGAATGCTATATACAACCTGACGATTATCACAGCTGGTAATTATTTGCTCTGGCAAAAGCAGCGTTTTGCCTCGGCTTTGTTCCGCCGGCAGACCGCCATCATGTTGATTGCCGCCGTTCCCATTTACCTGATATACGTGGTATATCTGATGGGCATATCCCCCATCCCAGAATTGAAGCGCCTGGACCCTAACCCCTTTGCCTTCATGCTCTGGGGCATCGCCATCGCCCTGAGCATCTTTCGCTACCGGTTGTTCGATCTGGTTCCAATCGCACGCGACGCCCTGATCGAGCGACTGAACGATGGCGTGATTGTCTTGGATGTACAGTGTCGGGTGGTAGACGCCAATCCCCAAGCTCTGAATATTTTTGGCTGGACCCGAGTTCCGGTAGGCCAGTTTACCGAAGATCTCATGCCCCACTGGTTAGACCAGCTTCCTTTCTGTGCGGTCGAAGCACCCACGAAGGTAGAAACGCATCTCACGAAAGACAATGCACCCATTTACTATGAGACAACGCTCTCGACGCTGCAGGACAAAGGGGGGCAAAAGATTGGATATCTGGTTGTGGTGCACGACATATCCGAGCGTAAAGAAATTGAGAAAAAATTGCAGGAACTTTCGCTGGTGGACGAACTGACGGGATTGGCCAATCGCCGCGGTTTTACTGTGCTGGCTGACCAAATGATCAACATGGCAAACCGGATGCAATTGAATGCGGTGCTGATTTACATAGACGTAGATTGGTTGAAATGGATCAATGACAATCTGGGGCATCGGACCGGCGACCAGGCACTGATTGATACAGCCACCATCCTCAAGAACACCTTCCGTTCTTCCGATATCATCGCCCGCTTTGGCGGCGATGAATTTGTCATTCTGGCAATCGAGTCGGTCAAAAACTCCAGGAGGGCCATGCTGACTCGGTTACAAGAGCGCCTCAAAGCGCGCGCGCCAGTTTATCAAAACTACCATCTGTCTTTGAGCATCGGGGTGGCGCGGTACGAATGGAAAAAACCCAAACCAATCGAATCGCTCTTGGAAGAAGCAGACAGGACCATGTACGAGCAGAAACATTCAAGAAAAGCCCAGCTCAAAACCAGGCCGACCATCACAAACGAATGACCTTCTTGTAAATTGATGCGCTTTCAAGGGAGGCGCGAAACAGCCCATCAATTTTTTGTTTTGTGTTAAAATCTGCGGAATGGTGAGCTTTTATTGATCTACAGGTGCAAATCCTTCTTGTAAGTCCCCTTCAGTATTATTATCTTTAGGGGCGTTTTCGGCCGCTTAACCACCGGAAGCGCCCCTTTCAAATACTGCCATCCGGTCTGTGCGAGATCGCCTGGCTGTTATTTTTTTTATTTCATATCAAAAAGGAAGCGATCATGAAAATAACACTATCCAACGGAAAAGTTCTACCCATCGAGATGCACAAAATCAAGATTGTGCAAAAGACCAGCCTGCCTCCCGCCAGCAGGAGACTGGAGGCGATCGAGGAAGCCGGGTACAACACGTTCTTGCTGAGGACAAAAGATGTTTTTCTCGATATGCTGACAGACAGCGGCACAAACGCCATGAGCGACAATCAGCTTTCAGCGATGATGGTTGCCGACGATGCCTACGCCGGCAGCGAGAGCTTTTACCGCCTGGCGGATGCCGTGCGCGAGGTACTGGGGTTTCGCTACTGTATGCCGGTGCACCAGGGCCGCGCCGCGGAGCACCTGCTGGCAAAAGTATTCATCAAGCCCGGCGATGTTGTTTTGATGAATTATCACTTTACCACTTCGAAAGCGCATGTTGACCTGGCTGGTGGAAAAGTGTTGGAACTCTTCGAAGACGGCGCGCTGCAAACCGTTAGCGTTAACCCTTTCAAGGGTAATTTGGATATCAGCAAATTCGAAGCCGCAGTAAAACAGTACGGCGCAGAACATATCTCCTTCGTACGCATGGAAGCGACCACCAACCTGATCGGTGGACAGCCCTTCTCGATGAAAAACTTGCGAGAGGTCAAAGCGATGGCTGCTTCTTATCACATCCCGCTGGTATTCGACGGCAGCCTGATTTCAGAAAACGCTTACTTCATCCAGCAACGTGAAGCAGCGTATGCAAACTCTTCTATCCAGGAGATCATCCTGGAAATGATGAGTTATGTGGATATCTTGTACCTTTCGGGACGCAAGAGCACTGGCGTGCGCGGCGGTTTGATTGCAACCAATGAAAAGAAATACTACGACCGGCTTTTAGAGTGGCTTCCGGTGTACGAAGGGTTTGCCACCTACGGGGGGATGTCCACCAAAGAGATCGAAGCGATGGCCGTTGGGCTGCGAGAGATGACTGATCAGGCGGTTGCCAGCGGCGCGGCCGATTTCATCAAGTATTTCGTAGAGCGATTGGATGAGGCGGGTGTGCCGGTGATCACGCCTGCAGGCGGTCTGGCCTGCCATCTCGATGCGATGCGTTTTCTACCGCATCTGCCGCAATCGGTGTATCCGGCAGGCGCGCTGGCGGCGGCGCTTTACCTGGCTTCGGGCATTCGTAGCATGGAGCGCGGCACTATCTCTACTGACCGAGATGCGCAAGGCAACGATGTCATGGCCGATCTCGAACTGGCGCGCCTGGCATTGCCGCGTCGCCTGTACACACTCTCTCACATTGAATACGCCGTAGATCGCCTGAAATGGCTGTATGACCACCGTGAGCTGGTCGGCGGATTGCGATTCGTCGAAGAGCCCCCCGTGCTGCGCTTTTTCTTTGGCCGTCTTGCGCCCATCGGAGATTGGGGTATGGCGCTTACTCGCGCTTTCCAGGCTGACTTTGGGAATGAATGTTGAACAACTTGTGCAAGCGTTTCGAACCGGATCCCTCTTAGCGGATCCGGTTTTTTAATGCTTGTGTTCACCAGACAAACAGGGGAATCATTGGTTGACTGAACAGCAGCGCGGCTATAATAAAAAGGAGGCGGAAAATGGCCTTTGGGCTGTATCGAGGGGGCAATTAAGTTTTTAAGCCTATCCTGTTCTTGGTTGAAAGGGTAGTTTTCGAGGAAATGAAAAGGGCATCTCTGCTGTTTTGGATATTGGTTATCATTGCGGCTTTTTTAACCCTCGCCGGCATTTTCGCTCTTCCTTCCAGTACCAGCAAGGCCTGGTTGTTTGGGCTTTCGGGCCAGCGCCTGACTTTGGCGCTCTTTCCGCTCCTTGGCATTCTTTTCTCTATCTCTATGGCTTTATTGGGCCTGGCTGCACCTGAGAGATACACGCGGATTACAGCTTCCTTCAGAAAATTCTTTTCTGGCAGCGCCATGCTTTCTGGAGGGTTGGGTTTCTGGGCTGCTTTGTTTCTCGCCGGAGCCCTGATTTATTACCGGCTGGCCATTGCACCTGAGGCGGCGGAACTAAGTCATAAGCTGGGAGCTTTATTTCCTGCTTTGCACGCTTATCTGAACCGGCTTTGGCCGGTTTTGATGTTCCTGGCCTTTTGCCTGGGTTGTGGGGCATGGGCTGCAGTGCAGATCCTAAAAGCGCCTCTCTTTCAGAATCCTGGTTTAATGATCGGCTGCGGCGCTGGCGTTTTAGCCTTTTTTGCAACCCTGTTTCAGTGGATGGTGTTTCTCTTCCAGTTGCGAGTCTTTGAGCAAATTCCAGGCTGGTATTGGCCGATCATTCTCAAGCCGGATTTTACCCGTCATGTGGCGCTGTTTGGGTTGTTCTTCTTATTTTCTCTGTTCATTTTGTACCGCATCCGCCGTTTTCCACGTCCCGTCTGGTCAAACCTGGCGCTGATTTGCCTGTTGTTCATCGGCTTGCAATATGCCATTGGGTTCATGGAAGGGCGTGGCGCGGCCTCGCTGACGGATCGTTTCTTCCTTTCCTATCACCGGGTTTATATCGAGGAAGCCTGCAACACCACGCTTTCGGGCCGCGAGGCGGTTACACGCTACGAAGGCTTGTACCCATCCATGTTTTTTCAGACCAAGCCTCCAGGGGTGTTGTGGCTGGCTTTCCAACTCAACCAGATCGCCGGCCTCCCTGTTTTATCCTCACTCCTGGAGCAGCTATCCGGTACCATCCCGCTTTCGGAATACCTGCCTGGGATGGTCTCCGCCTCCTGCCGGCGCAGTATGGCGTTGGCGACCTTCACCTTTCCGCTTTTGGCTTCCTCTACCGTTTGGATCCTGTATGGCTTTTCCAGGCGGCTGATTGGAAGGGAGGAATACCAGCAGCTTGCCTGTTACAGCGCTCTCGCCTTCGCGCTTGCTCCCAATATTCTCATGCTGGCGCTGTTCCCGGACCAGTTTTTCTACCCGCCTTTATTCTTGCTGGTTGCCTGGATGATCCTATCAGCCTTACAAAGAAAATCGTTCTGGGTCTGTTTTTTGATAGGAGCGGCGCTGTATGCAGTGATTTTCCTCAGTTTTTCCATGTTGCCCCTGCTGACCATTCCGGTTTTCTATCTGGCCTGTGTCATCTGGCAGAAAAATAACCCGATAGAGGCCTTGACGAACCTCATAAGAACTTTGCTGCCAATGGGCTTGGGCGGTTTGCTCTCGATGCTGCTATTTAAAGTTTTTCTGAATTATGATATCCTGACCCGTTATCATCGCATGATGACAACCCGTATCCAGGGGGATTTCTATACCCGGCTGGATCTCCAGTTCACCGGCGAGGCAACCTGGCTGGAAAAAATTCGCCAGACATGGGAAGCCGCTAAGTTAAACAACATTGAACTTGCAGCCGCGGTTGGGTTCCCGCTTTTCATTTTCTTTGTTGTGATGGGTTTGCGCAGCCTGATCCATGTAATCCAGCGCAAGCCAGTTGAAACGGCGGCTATGAACGCCAGCCTGTTCCTGGCTTATGTCGCCCTAAACGCCCTGCGCGTCGTGCTGGGCGAGGCTGCCAGGCTGTGGATGTTTTGGGTTCCCGTCATGGCAGTTCTGGCGATGCAGTATTTACTGCCTGCCATTCATCGCAGCCGCTGGCTCATGTTCGTGTGGGTCTCCGTGCAGTTCATTACCGTATTTCTCAGCTACCAGTTCCAGGATTACCTCATGCCGCAATTACTGCCATAAGAGGGGCGCGCCTTCGATTAGGACGATTCATGCGTGTAGCTGCGTTATAATCATCCTGATACAAATTCACATTGATCGCGTGATATGCGATTTGCGGAGGTGAACCGTGTTCCGACGACTGCGCCGCCCAGGTCCGGGTAGAAGGATAATAAACGTTGGACCGGCAAGCACCGCAATAGAACCCGCATGGGCCTGCCAGGTTGATCTCGTGGAATTGTGGATGGCTCACGATTTCTCCATAATTCATCACGCTGTTCAAAGCTTTTGTGTGAATGAGCTACAACGCATCCAGCCCGTCGCCGCTTTCGACCAGGTTTTTAAGCCGCTGTATAAAGCGCGCCGCGGGGGCGCCATCCACCACATCGTGATCAAAACTAACGGTCACGCTCAAGTACTCACGTACTTCAACGCGGCGACCTACCACGCCCGGCTTCTCGCTCATTCCCCCCAGGGTGAGCTGGAGGGTGTGATTGGGCACCGGGATGCCCCACCCGCTCCCCGTCCCAAACATCGCAACGGAAGACACCAGCACGGTGCCGTAAAAATCCTTAACAAGCTGTGGATTCTTAAAGAGGATCCACAAGAACATCCGCCTGGCAAATCCGGGCAAGCGCACAAACCATTCAATGAACCTTGATTCCTGACTGCTTTCGTGCCCGCCACGAAAGGCCTGGATTTCTCCCTGTATCTCGCGTATATTTTTGTGGTTAACCCCTCTGAGGATATGTGGCCGGATGGTCTTCTGCCCGTTCACTTCGACTTCGAACAACATATTCACATCCACATCGTCGAAGAGGATCAACTGGTTTTTCCAGTTACGATAAGCGTGCATCTGCTTATCCAGATCGATCGCTTTTCCCAGGCAGGCTAAGAAGAACGCCGAGAAAGAAAGCGCCTCACCTGTTTTAACCCGGTACTGGCGAATCTTCTCCCGGACCGCCGTGACATCGAACTCTACCAGCCCGTGAATGGTATGTTTCTGGCGTCCCAACCGCCCCCCATCCACCATCAACAGCCGGTTTCGGGGGTAGGGTAAAACGGTCTGATTTTCGTGTTTTGCCATAACCTGATCCTTCCAACAAAGCCGGCTTCATCCAAAATAGCGCTGGACGATTTTTACTGCATCCTCGACGCCATTCTCTGAGCGGATCGTTTCGCCGATTGAACTGGCGCGTTTCTTGATACCATAATCGGTCACTGCCGCGTTGATCGCGCTGGCCAGGCGGTCGGCGGTCAGGTTTTTTTGCGGTATGGGCGCTGGCCCCAGGCCCAGGGCTTTGATGCGGGCGCCCCAAAACGGCTGGTCAAGGACAAAAGGGAGAACCACAGACGGAACCCCAGCGCGCAGGCCTGCAGCCGTGGTTCCCGCTCCTCCGTGGTGCACAACCGCCGCCACCCGCGGGAACAATAAGTTATGCGGTGCAGAATTCAGGATGAACACGCGGTCTGAAAGTGAATCAGAGCGCATTCCTCCCCAACCCGTGAGCAGGATCCCCCGCTGGCTGCTCTTTGCCAGCGCGTCCAGGACGAGGTTGGCCAGTTTCTCTGGGTTGCGGCCGGCCATACTGCCAAACCCGATATAGACCGGCGGGTCGCCCGCTTCCAGGAATGCTTTCAACGCCGGGGAGGGTTGCCAATCGGTGTAGGAATCGAGAAAGAAGTAACCGGTGATGTGAACTGTCTCAGGCCAATCCGGCGGGTGAGGAATAACCGCAGGGCTGTAGGCGCTTAG
>Ga0067045_1032414_pt1 | contig 10263 bp, 6 predicted proteins | sample TerdegcTABiofilm_FD_59184 | JGI IMG/M metagenome (GOLD analysis project Ga0067045, IMG submission 59184) | Combined Assembly of (Gp0054472, Gp0054536) Wastewater bioreactor microbial communities from Singapore -Terephthalate degrading... | reverse complement strand
CCCTGGTCCAGCCACTGCCGACCCTGCAGGCAGGTCTGCCGCAGGATCCAGGCGCCCATCTCGCTGATACAGCCGATCTCCTCAGCCAGCGGAATAAAACGCACCGGCGAGACCATCCCCAAAAGCGGGTTCTGCCAGCGCATCAGCGCCTCAGCACCCACAATCCTGCCGGAGACAAGGTCGACCTGGGGCTGGTAGTGGACCTGCAGTTCATCTTTTTCAACGGCCCGCCGCAGATAGTTCCCCAGGTTGATCCGCTCAACCGCCTTTTCGGTCATCTCGCTCTGGTAATAGGCAAAGCGTCCGCGTCCCTGCTGTTTTGCCTGGTACAAGGCGGCATCGGCCTGCTGCAGCAGCTCCATGGCACTCTGGCCGTGATCCGGGAAGAGGGCGATGCCGATGCTGACCCCGCTTTGCAGTTCAATGCCGGTGTCAATGCGGAACGGCTGCTGCAGCAGGGCAATGATATCGTCAGCGATAAGCGGTACATGTTCCGGTTGTTCCAGTTCCTCCAGCAACACGATGAATTCATCCCCCCCCAGCCGGGCCACCAGGTCGCTTGCCCGCATCCGTTCCCGCAGCCGCTTGGCAGTCAGGCGCAGCAGGGCATCACCGGTCAGATGCCCGAAGCTGTCGTTGATATCCTTGAAATGGTCAAGGTCAAGGCAGAGCAGCGCAAGCATACGGTCCTTGCGCCGCGCCAGTTCTATGGCCTGGGTCAGGTGGTTGCACAGCATCCGGCGGTTGGGCAGATCGGTCAACGGGTCGCGCCACTCCAGGTATTCAATCTGTTGCTGGCTCTGCTTGATGCCGCTGACATCGCTGAAGACGGCAATATAGCGACTTACGGCGCCCTGACCATCCTTGACGGTGCTGATGGAGAGCAGTTCCGGATAGACCTGCCCATCCTTGCGACGGTTCCAGATCTCTCCCTGCCATCTGCCGGTCTCCAACAGGGTGTGCCACATGGTCTGGTAGAAGGAACGATCATGACGCCCTGATTTCAGCAGCCGGTGGGTCTCGCCCAGCACCTCGTCGGCCTGATACCCGGTGATCTCGCAGAAGGCTCGGTTGACCGAGATGATTCGTCCCTGGGGGTCGGTGACGGCAATCCCTTCGCTGCTGTTCTCAAAAACCGTGGCAGCCAGTTCCAGCTGCTGTCGGCTCAACAGGCTGTCGCGCTCCTGTTCGGCCACATCCAGGGCAAATTGCAGGTCGCTCACCAGTTCATCCAGCAGCTGCAGCTCTGTCCTATGGGTCAACAGCTGCGGGTCGTCGGTATACAGTACCAGCAGAGCAGGCAATGCGCGGTCCGGTCTGATCAGATAACGGGCCAGGGCCTTGAAGGGGCGAGCCTGATAGAGCAAGGCATGGTCATTATGCCGGTCGGACGCGGAGGCTGCATCGTACGCCGTTATGATCCGGCATGCTTCGTCAGGTGTGGCGGTACTGCCCTGGGCCTGCAGCAGTTCCAGATCGATGCCGGCGCTGACCGAGGGAAAGTAGCCCCCCATGCCGTCCGGCAGGCCGACCCAGGCCATGACAAAACTCTGATCCGCAATCAGGGTGTCGCAGACAAACTGAAACAGTTCCCTGGGGGCGGGACGATGGATGATCTTCTGGTTTATCTCTGAAAGGATCCGGTAGAGCCTGGTCAGACGGGCATTTTCCTGTTCAAGCTGTTTTTCGCGGGTAACAATCCGGGCAGAACCGACCGTGCCGATCAGCGTGCCGTCGGCATCGTAGAGCGGGGCCTTGTAGACATCCAGGCAGAGCAATCTCCCCTTGACCATGCCGAACTCCTGGAACTGCATCGGCTGACGGGTGGCCAGGGTGGTTTCGTCGGAGCGGGCACAGAGGTCGCTGAAACGATACCAGTCCGGGTCGTCGGGGTTTTCGGCTGTAATCCTGGCAGCAAAGAAATCATGGGACTTGCCCAGCGGTTCGTCTGGGGAATGCGGAAACAGCAGGGTCTCGTTGTTGGTCTTGTTGCTGAACAGGTAGCGGTGCTGCAGATCCTTGGCCCAGATCAGATCCGGCACGTTGTCGCTCACGATCTGCAGCAGCCGGGTCGTGGCCTGATTGCGCGTCAGGGCAACCTGCAGTTCCTGCTCGGTATGCTGGCGAATCGCAATCTCCTGTTCCAGCGTCAGGGCCTGTTCGTGCAGTTGCTCCATCTGTGCGGTCAGCTCGTGCTGTTGATGATCCAGACGCTCCTGCATCCGGTTAAAGCTTGTCATCAGCAGCTGCAGCTCCCGTGCCGCGTGTCGGCTCATGACAAACTGACGTTCAGCTCCCTGCTTCGCGTCAAGCTGCTCCAGGTGTTTGCTGAAATCTACCAGGGGGGTCGTGATGGAACGCAAGGCCAGCCAGGAAACGGCCACGGCTACGGCCCCCACAAAGCTCACCATGACAACCAGCACAAAAGCCGCCCGCCGTGCCGGGCCGAACGCCTCCTGCTCAGGGATGTTGGAGCCAAGAATCCAGGGGGCATGCCGGATCTGGCGGAAACTGGCCACCACCGGCAGTCCGCGGGAGTTGACGGTCCTGCCGGTCCCCTCCCAGCCGGTCAGGGCCTTGTCAAACAGGCGATTGCCCCCCGGCGGCACCTCCTGCTGCATGATCCGTGCGGGATCAGGATGTACCAGCATGGTACGGTCCTTGGCAAAGAGGAACAGGTAGCCGCTTGCGCCGATACGGTGGCGGGAGATGGAGCCGATGACATTATCGCCGTCAAGCCGCAGACCGCCGGCGAGGAGACCGATCGTCCTGCCGGAACGGTCCTTCACCGGGGCTGCAAACTGTACCACCGGATGATGGGGGGGCTTGGTGGAGCTAAACGGCGCTGAGATAGTAGGACCCGGCGCCGCGATCGCCTGTCTGAAAGCGGGATGCCGGCTGAAATCGAAGATGGTTCGGCCCGGTTGCGCCGGGGTCTCGGCAATCAGCCGTCCCTCGGCATTCAGTACGACCAGGCCGTTATCAAAGATCTGGGCGATACCGACCCGGTTTTCCAGAAAACGTAGGGTTGCTGCAGGATTTTCCAATGCCTCGGGCGGCATGATTCCGGCAACTGCAGTCAGCTGTGTCTGAGCCAGGGAGAGCTTGGCATCAATTTCAGTCTGGATGGCGGTCAGCAGGGTGGTCTGCTGGGTATCCAGCATCGAGGTCTGGTTCCAATAGTAGAACGGCAGCATAACGCCGACACTGGTGAGAAGTAAGCAGAGGCCGCTTGCCAGCATCAAGATGGTCAGGCGGCCTTTGATGTCCAGCTGTTTCAGTCTGTCGGACAAACGCATGTCGTTACACCCGATCCTGATGATGTCGTGTCGGTATTCTATAGCATATAATGGACCGGATAGGTTTTTAAATTTGTCTCAAGATTCACCTGATCCATCCTGTCAGGATCGCCGCAGCACCGGCAGACGAGACCACAACCCAGAGCGCCACCCCCTGAGCCAGGGGCCGCAAACCGGTCCTGGCCAACACCTCGCGGGTCAGGCCGCTGCCGATCAGAAACAGCGTCACCACCAGACTCTGACGGGCGATGCTGTGCAGTGGATGCCAGAGCTGCTCAAGCTGCGGCAGGGCGGTCTTGAGTGCAGCGGCGACAATGAAGCCGACAATGAAGTACGGTACGGCGGTTTTCCCTTCTGATTTAGTCCACCACGAGGCCAGCAGGGCCGACGGCATAATCCAGAGCGCACGGGTCAGCTTGACGGTGGTGCCGATGGCCAGGGCAACGGAGCCGTAGGCCGCTGCAGCCCCCACCACGCTGCTGGTGTCGTGGATCGCCAAGGCCGACCAGAGGCCGAACTGCGGTTCAGTCATCCCCAACAGATGCCCCAGCGGCGGGAACAGGATCAGGGCCACCGAGTTGAGGGTAAAGATTGTGGCCAGGGCCACGCCGACCTCTTCACTTTCCGCCTTGATCACCGGCGCCATGGCGGCAATGGCGCTGCCGCCGCAGATGGCAGTGCCGAAGGAGATCAGGGTTGAGGTGCGCTGCGGCGTTTTGAACAGCCTGCCCAGCAGGTAGCCGACCAGCATGGTCAGGCAGATTCCGACAGCGGTGTAGACAAAGGCATCCCGACCGGTCTTCAGCACCAGCGGCAGGTTGACCCCAAACCCCAAGCCCACCACCGATCCCTGCAAGAGGCGCCTGCTCCAGGCTGAAGTGGTCTGTTTCCAGGGGTTGCCTATCAGCAATCCGAAGGCAAGTCCTGCGGTAAGCGCCATCGGCGCGCTGACCAGTGGCAGACAGCAGCTCAGCAACAGGATCCAGAACAGTAGTTTTAATCCATTCTTTGTATCCATGAGCAACTCCTTACGTCTGATTGATACTTGCCACTGTAGCCGGAATGAATTATAAATAAAAATGAATTATAGTTATTATAATAATCAATCGGATTGATGTATGCCGCTGACCCTGCGTCAACTGGAAATTTTTGAAAAGATTGCCTCCACCGGCAGCGTTACCAAGGCTGCAGAGCAGTTGTTGCTGACCCAGTCAGCGGTCAGCATGGCCCTGTCGCAGCTTGAACAGATCAGCAGCGTTCCGCTGTTTGAACGATCAGGCAGGCGTCTTCTGCTCAACGATGCCGGGCGGCTGCTGTTACACGAGGCCCGTGAGATACTGCAGGCGGTAAAACGGGTTGAACAGCAGTTGCAGGGAACCTCCGGCCAACTGACCGGTGAGCTGCTGGTGGGGGGCAGCACCACCATTGCCAACTACCTGCTGCCGTCACTCCTGGGGGCGTTTGCCCGGCAGTATCCGTTGACCCGCGTACAGTTGACAGTGGGCAATACGCAGCAGGTGGCAGATCTGCTGGCAGCTGGAGAGCTGGATATTGCCTTTATTGAAGGGCCGTGCCACAATCGCGAACTGGTTGCCGCGCATTGGCGTGATGATGAGCTGCTGGTAGTGGCCGGACCAGAGCATCCCTGGGCCCGAGAAAAGGTCTGTACAGCCGAGCAGTTGGCGACCGCCCCCTGGATCATGCGGGAAAAAGGGTCCGGCACCCGCGAGATCTTTGAGGATGCCATGGAACGGGCCGGTATCCGCTATGCAATTACGCTTGAGTTCGGTCATACCGAGGCAATTAAGCATGGTGTTGCCGCCGGACTGGGTGTAAGCTGTCTCTCCCGTATAGCGGTTGCGCGGGAACTACACTACGGTCTGCTGATAGAGGTGACAAGCCCCCTTGAGCTGGGCCGTTCACTCACCCTGTTGAAGCGGCGCAACAGCCACAGCACCGCCCTGCTTGATGCCTTTATACAGGTAGCAGGCGGATAGCAAAGCACAACGCCCTCAAACGCACATTAACCGTTCTGGAGTCATCTATGCATCTCACCAAAACCTTTGCCCTCTTTACGATCACCGCCATTGCCGAAATAGCCGGCTGTTTTCTGGCGTACCTTTGGATGAAGCACGACAAGGATAACTGGCTGCTGATACCGGCCGTTCTGTTGCTTGCCCTGTTCGCCTGGCTGTTGACGCTGCACCCCACCGAGGCAGGCAGGGTGTACGCCGCCTACGGCGGGGTCTATATTGCCGCCTCTGTTGCCTGGCTCTGGATGATTGAAGGGGTGCGCCCCACCCCTTGGGACCTTGCCGGTTCACTGGTTTCACTGCTGGGCACGGCGATTATCATGGCGGCGCCCAAAGCGGCATAGCTCCCTGTCTGCAGCGAGGCGGCAACCTGATAAACTTGTAACTTGACAACCGTCGCAAACAGGACTATGGACGAAAAAACTTACACCCAAAAGAAAGGAGTACCCGGTATGGACGACCCCGGCAGTTGTAAGATCACTGTTCTTGTTCACCGCAGCAGTGCCCTGGCAGCGGGACAGATGCAGACTCCTTTCGCCCCTTTCCGGTAACGAATCCCGTTCTTTCGTAAACCCAAGGTCGGCGCTGGTCTGTGTCGGCCTTTTTGGGTCCCCTCCCACGATCCTCAAAGCAGCAGTTGGCGGTGTCCCCAAAGAGCGAATCGGCCGTAAATCGTCGCAGCTCTTGGCAAAATGAAGCGTTAAACAGCCGATACTGTTTGAACCCGCAGGGTGAGTTTATCGGCTGCAGCGAAATGAGCCTAGAGCTGCAGATTTCGGACGTCTGAGCGAACAGGGGGCACCGCCGACTGTCGAATCCGGGATGATGCGTTGCTGCCTGCCCGTCTGTTTTCTGCCAACCGGCAACAGGAGAAACGCACCATGAAAAACCGCATCAAAGAGCTGTTCACCAGCTTTATGCACAGCCGCAGGCTGGCTCGCTATTTCAAGCGGCTGGCCCTGTTTGAGACCTTTAGCGCCACCCGCATCTCCCGCGAGGTGCCCCCCACCCTGGCCCTGCATCTGCTGGAGGCCTCCCGCAGCCAACTTGCCGCCTTGTTTGAGCGGCTTGACAGTCACCATGACGGCCTGACCGAACAGCAGGCCGACGAGATCCGTGAGCGGGTCGGCCTGAACGAGACCGACCATGAGCAGCCGCTCCCCTGGTGGCGCCAGCTCTGGCTTGCCTACGCCAATCCGTTCAACCTGCTGTTGACCCTGCTGGCGGTTATCTCTTGGCTGACCGAGGATCTCAAGGCCACCATCGTGATCTCCACCATGGTGGTGACCGCCACCCTGATCAGGGTCTGGCAGGAGGGGAAATCCGGCAAGGCTGCCGATAAGCTGAAGGCGATGGTCAGCACCACCGCCACTGTGATCCGACGGGACATTACCGAGGATGCGGCGCCGCTGTTTGAAAAGGCCTACGGCATTCAACTGCCGGTACGGCCTGCCAAGCGGGTTGAGCTGCCGATCAACCAACTGGTGCCGGGTGATATGATCGCCCTGGCAGCCGGGGACATGATCCCGGCTGACTGCCGGCTGGTGACGGCCAAGGACCTGTTCGTCTCCCAGGCCGCCATGACCGGCGAATCGCTGCCGGTGGAGAAGTTTGCCGAGCAGCGAAATCCCACGACCACCAACCCGCTGGAGCTGGACAATATCCTGTTCATGGGGACCAACGTGATCTCCGGTTCGGCAACCGCCCTGGTGCTGACCACCGGCAGCCGCACCTACTTCGGCGCCCTGGCAGAGCGGGTCACCGCCACTGATCGGGAGCCGACCCAGTTCCAGAGCGGGGTCAACCGGGTTAGCTGGCTGCTGATCCGCTTCATGCTGGTGATGGCGCCGCTGGTGCTGTTGATCAACGGCTTTGCCAAGGGGGACTGGCTGGAGGCGTTCCTGTTCGCCCTCTCCATTGCGGTGGGGCTGACCCCGGAGATGCTGCCGATGATCGTCACCTCCACCCTGGCCAAGGGGGCGGTGGTGCTCTCCCGTAAAAAGGTGATTGTCAAACGGCTGGATGCGATCCAGAACTTCGGGGCCATGGATATCCTCTGCACCGACAAGACCGGCACCATCACCCAGGATAAAATCGTGCTGGAGCGCTACACCGATGTCTTTGGCAACGAATCCGACGACGTGCTGGAGCTGGCCTATCTGAACAGCTTTTACCAGACCGGCCTGAAGAACCTGCTGGATGTGGCGGTGCTGGAGCATGCCGAGCTGCAGCGGGAACTGGACATTGCCAAGGCCTACCGCAAGGTGGATGAGATCCCGTTCGATTTCCAGCGCCGCCGGATGTCGGTGGTGGTGTCGGAACGGGAAGATCACCATGAGCTGATCTGCAAGGGGGCGGTGGAGGAGATCCTGGCGGTCTGCAGCCGTGTGCGGCGGGATGATACCGATGATCTCCCTCTGACCGCCGATCTGCTGGCTGAGATTCGTCAGGTAACGGCTGAACTGAACGGCGAAGGGTTGCGGGTGGTGGCGGTGGCGGTCAAGGATCTGCCCCCCCACAAAGAGATCTACAGCGTCCAGGATGAGGCAGACCTGACCCTGGTGGGGTATGTGGCCTTCCTGGATCCCCCCAAGGAGACCGCAGCCCCGGCCATTGCCGCCCTGGCCCAGTACGGGGTGCGGGTCAAGGTGCTGACCGGCGACAATGAGCTGGTCACCGCCAAGGTCTGCCGCAGCGTGGGGCTTGGCTCCGACCAGGTGGTACAGGGGGGCGAGCTGGATAGCCTAAGCGATCAGGAGCTGGCCCGGCTGGTGGAAGAGCGGGACCTGTTTGCCAAACTGACCCCGGCCCACAAGGAGCGGATCGTCAGGCTGCTAAAGGCCAACGGCCATGTGGTGGGGTTCATGGGGGACGGCATCAACGACGCCGCCGCCCTGCGGGGGGCCGACATCGGCATCTCGGTGGACACGGCAGTGGATATCGCCAAAGAGGCGGCCGACATCATCCTTTTGGAAAAGAGCCTGCTGGTGCTGGAAGAAGGGGTGATCGAGGGACGCAAGACCTTTGCCAACATGCTCAAATACCTGAAGATGACCGCCAGCTCAAACTTCGGCAATGTCTTCTCGGTGCTGGTGGCCTCGGCCTTCATCCCGTTTCTGCCGATGCTGCCGATGCACCTGCTGGTGCAGAACCTGCTGTATGACTTCTCCCAGATCGCCATCCCGTTTGACAACGTGGATGAAGAGCTGCTGCGTAAACCCCAGGTCTGGAACCCGGCCGAGATCGGGCGGTTCATGCTGTTCTTCGGCCCCACCAGCTCGGTCTTCGACATCACCACCTACCTGGTGATGTGGTTTGTCTTTGGCGCCAACAGCCCGGCCCAACAGACCCTGTTCCAGTCCGGCTGGTTCATTGAAGGGCTCTTGACCCAGACCCTGGTGGTACACCTGATCCGCACCCACAAGTTGCCATTCATCCAGAGCCGCCCCAGCGGGCAGCTCCTGGCCATGACCGCCGCCATCATGGCAGTGGGGATTGCCATACCGATGGGACCGCTGGCCCACTACTTCAAACTGCAGGCGTTGCCGCCGTTCTACTTTGCCTGCCTGGCCCTGATCTTAAGCGGCTATGTGCTGCTGGTGCAGGTGATGAAGCGGTTTTATTATCAACGGTACGGCTGGAGTTGACTGAAAGGCTCCGTCAATCTCATCAACCTTTCAAAACCGTAATGTTCAGGAAAGGGTGCGGTAATAAACGTTTGTGTATGCTTCCGGTTACAAGGGTCGCAGCGTGCGACAACAAACTAAGGTAACGGGAGGTGTACCTATGAACAGAAAGCTGGTAAAAGGAGCTGTTGCAGCAGTGGCGCTGATGGCGGCAGGGATGCTGTCGGTTGCTCCGGCAGAGGCGAAGAAGCAGAAGAAGCAGAAAGACAGACGCTGCGTACCGGTTGTGCAGAGCGTACAGCAACCGGCAGGGAGGTAACGGACCATGAAAAAGTCACTGTCACGTTTTGCCATGATGCTGTTTCTGGTGGTTGCTGCGGCCGTGCTCTCTGTTCCGACAGCAGAGGCAAAAAAGGGGAAGCATAAAGGGGAGTGCGCTGCGCCGGTGATAACCGCCGAACAGGCGATCGCCTCGGTAAAGGGGATTCTGCCCCGTCTTGCCGTGGGGAAGAGCTTTGTGAAAACCGGCAAACGGGGAGAGAAAAAGCTGGAGGTTGCCCTGACCCTGGAAGGGGCTGTGGTCTCCAGAATCAGGCTTAACCCGACCACCGGCGAGATCCTTGCCAAGGGGCAGCAGCCGCTGACCATGCAGGTGCTGGCAACCCAGGCCCAGGCGGTTGCGGTGACCCAGCAGGCGCTCCCCAAACTGGAGATCGCCTCGGTGCAACTGGGCAAGCAGGGGGAGTGGAAGGTGGACCTCTCCCTTAACAAGGTGGCGGTTGCCACCATCAGGGTAAACGGCGCAAACGGCGCCATCCTGCCAGATCTGAAGGCCCAGCAGGATGCCCGGCTCTGGCCGGAACCTGCAAAGGGCTAGTTGACGGCTGCTGACGACACGCGGGAAAACAGGCCATGAGAATTCTGGTGGTTGAAGATGACAGCAAGATCGCCTCGCTGGTTGTAAATGGTCTCAAGCAGGAAGGTTTTGCCGTGGACCGTGCCGCTGACGGCGAAGAGGGGCTGCACCTTGCCCTGACCGAACCGTACGACCTGCTGGTGCTTGATTTGATGCTGCCCAAACGAAGCGGCCTTTCGATTATTGACGAGATCCGGCGTGAGCAGTTGACGGTTCCGGTGATCATCCTGAGCGCTAAACGCTCTGTGGATGACCGGATTAAGGGGCTTAAGGCCGGGGGGGACGACTACCTGACCAAACCGTTTTCCTTTGCCGAGCTTCTGGCCCGGGTGCAGGCCCTTATCCGCAGGGCCTGCACCCCTGTCCCCACCAACCGGCTGACCGTGGAT
>Ga0067045_1032411_pt1 | contig 10268 bp, 10 predicted proteins | sample TerdegcTABiofilm_FD_59184 | JGI IMG/M metagenome (GOLD analysis project Ga0067045, IMG submission 59184) | Combined Assembly of (Gp0054472, Gp0054536) Wastewater bioreactor microbial communities from Singapore -Terephthalate degrading... | reverse complement strand
GCAGTGGCAACGCAGGCGTCATCGCCGTATCGGAATGCGTACCGATCGGTACACCGAGCACGATCAAAGCGGTCCCCGGCATGTTGCTGTCGAGGAGCAGCCCTTTGCACATACGGCCCAGTTACCTGCCACGGCTACTTCCATGGCTGATGCGCATGCTCTGGGCAAGCACTCCCTCCAAGGTTGAGCAGGCGTCGAAGGTGTTGGCCGAATTGCTCGATCTGGCGCTCGCCGCCCATCACGAACTCGCCCGGGAGGCCGGGGTTGATGGCGATCTTGTCCGCAGTGGTTGGCTCAAAGTATTCGAAGACGAGCGCGGATTTGCGGCGGCGCAACCGGAATTCGACGTAATGCGCCGCCGTGGAGTCCGCTGCGACGAACTCGATGGAGCGGGCATCCGCGGGTTGGAGCCGTCCCTGGGCCTGCCATTCTCCAAAGGTATTTTTCATGCGGAATGCCACCACGTGGGCGACCCGTTGCTCTACGTGCAGGCGCTGGGCAGGCTTGCCTTGCACCGAGGGCTGAAGTGGCGGGCCGAGGAAGTCCATGGCTTCGACACCAGCGGCGGCCGAGTGACCGCAGTCCAGGCGGCACATGGCCCTATCAAGGCCGATGCCGTGGTCATTGCCACGGGCGCATGGTCGAAGGCGCTTGCGGCGATGCTCGGCTGCACGGTCCCCCTCGATACGGAGCGGGGCTACCACATGATGCTGGATACCGCCGAATGTGCGGTCCAACTCACCCGCCCGGTCTATTGGGCTGAAAAGTCCATAGTCCTGTCCCCCATGGGAGGCAGGGTACGCGTGACCAGCAGCGTCGAGTTCGCTGGACTGAAGGCAGATCCGGACTTTGATCTCGTGCTCCGCTGCCTTCCCGACGTCCAGCGGCTGCTTCCAGGAGCCGCCCTCGTGCCCGGAAGCACCTGGCTGGGCTTTCGGCCCTCCATGCCCGACTCACTTCCCGTGATTGGTCCAGTCCCCGAACTATCCAATGCGGTGCTCGCATTTGGACATGGACACCTTGGACTGACCCTGGGACCGATTACCGGCAAGCTGGTTTGCGACGCGCTCGATGGAGAGGGCGCGCCAAAGGTATTGGCTCCGTTCAAGCCTGCTCGTTTCGCAACCGGGGGGTGAGCGCCCGAATCCTGCGGATCCTCTTTGCACTGCGTTCATTACCCACTCATCAAAGTCAGCAATCTCAACCACTGGAGCATTTCATGCGACGCCGCTTTGTCACCAGCATTCTTGCGCTTTGCGCCTCCTGCGCACTCCCTGTTTCTGCCCAGGAACCTTTCCCCAGCCGCCCGATAACGATGGTCGTGCCGTCGCCTGCCGGAGGAACCACCGATGTCGTCGCCCGGATTTTTTCCAAGAAGATGCAGGAACTGCTCGGGCAGCCGATCATCATCGACAACCGCTCGGGCGCCAATGGCTACATCGGGACCCAGTACGTACTGCGCGCGCCCAAGGACGGCTACACGCTGGTCGTCATGTCCGGGAGCCTGCATTCCTTCACGCCGGCGATGGTCGAAAAGATGCCGTTCGACCCAGTCGAGGATTTCGCTCCCGTGTCCCGGCTGATCGATTACCCCTATGTGCTGGTGACGAGTTCCATGCTGCCCTATCGATCGGTCAAGGATCTCGTAGCGGCCGGCACCGCCAAAGATGGCAATCTGTCGTATGCCTCCTACGGCCTCGGCAGCGGCCCGCACCTGGTGACTGAATGGTTCAAGGGACAGACGGGCGTGAAGGCGATCCACATACCGTACAAGGGAGGTGGCCAGTCTGCCGCCGACGTGATGAGCGGCCAGGTCAGCTTCATGTTCACATCCCTGCCCGCCGCCGTGAGCCAGATCACGGGAGGACGGGTTCGAGCCCTTGCCGTCACCTCCGCGAAGCGCCATCGACTGTTCCCCGACCTTCCGCCGGTCGCTGACACGGTTCCTGGATTCGACATGGACAGTTGGCTAGGCGTGGCGGCCGCCAAAGGGACTCCAGCCTCGATCATCGAAAAGCTGCGCCAGGCCATCCAGACCACCGCCAAGGATCCCGCAGTGATCCGCGAGTTGGAAGGCCTTGGCGCAACGCCGAAGACCGACGTTTCGACCAAGGAGTTTCACGACTTCATGGTCGGCGAGATCAAGAAGTGGGACAAGGTCGCCCGGGAAGCAAACATTCCCAAGGAAAAGGAGTAAATCATGAAGGAAGTTTCTGCCGCCGAGTTGCACCACGATGCCATCGTCATCGACGCGACCTGCCCGCTATTGCAGGATGACGACACGCACTTGCACCTCTACCAGGAAGGGGGCTGCACGGCCGTCGCTCCAACCATTCGGGCCAACACGGGCACGAGCGCTGACGCCATCATCCAGTTCGGCTATTGGTTGCGCCGTGAGCGGGAACGCGATGACGTCATCATCGCGCGCCGCCCCGAAGACATCGCACGCGCCAAGAACGAGAACAAGATCGCGCTCATTCTGCATTTCCAGGGCACGGAAGTTCTAGACCGCAGCGTAGATATCCTCGACTCGTACCACGCCCTGGGACTGCGGGTCGTGCAGTTGACCTACAACAAGCGCAGCCATGTTGGCGACGGTGCGGAAGAGCCTAGCGACGCGGGTCTCAGCCGATACGGAAAGAGCGTCGTGCGACGGCTCAACGATCTGGGCATCGCGGTCGATTGCGCCCACACTGGCGTCCGCACCGCGCTTGACGCAGTGGAGCATTCAACTGCGCCGGTCATCATTTCGCACGCCAACGCACGGGCGGTGCGCGACATCCCACGCAATGCCCCTGACCATCTCTACAAAGCAATCGCAGGGACTGGAGGCGTCATCGGCGTGGTCGGCTTCCCCAACTTCGTCGCGGACAGTCCTCGGCCCACGCTCGACCAGTTCATCGACCACATTGCCCATATCGCAAACCTCGTGGGTGTCGATCACGTGGGGTTGGGTATCGACTATTACTCCGGCCAATATCCCTTCTCGACCATCGAAGAGGCCCAGGCGAAGTTCCAGATGCGGGTGAAGTGGGGCGTCTGGTCCGCGGAGTCATACCCAGAGCCGCCGTACTACTACCCCGAAGGAATCGAAACGCCCGACAAGCTCGCGAACCTGACGGCTGGTTTGCTTCGCCGCGGCTTCTCAGCCCAAGACGTGCGCAAGGTCCTCGGAGAGAACTGGTTGCGGGTCTACCGTTCCATCTGGAAGTAAACAGCAAAGCTAAGAACGGCTGTTGCCGTTGGCCATAGGAAGGAGAAACTATGCAGGAGCTGCTTTGGGACAAGCTGATGTCCTGGAATGCTTGGATCCGCGACGACATCACTCTTCCGCGGTTAAGGCGTGCGGGATATGCAGTCGTAGGTTTGACAGTTGGCGGAGGCATGGGGGGAGCTACGGCGGTCCATGCCACGATTGATGCGATCTCTCGTGCCCTGGAGGATCATCCAGAATTCCTTTTGGTGCGCAATCTAGCAGACGTTGATACAGCGATGCGAGAAGGGCGGCTTGGCTTGGAACTTAATTTCCAGGGAATAGAGCCGCTGGAGGGAAATCTTCGCGCCGTTGAGTATTTCCACTGTCTTGGCATTCGCCAAATGGGTATTTTATGGAATGCGGACAACGAGGCAGGATGCAGTTGCACCAGCGATATCGATACCGGTCTCACGCAATTCGGACGTCAGCTCATCGCAGAAATGAACCGCGTGGGAGTGGTTGTCGATGGCTCGCATGCCGGGTATCGCACAACAATGGATGCAATGGCCATGTGCAATGCGCCTTTTGTATTTTCCCATGGCAATATTGATGCAATAAAATTGTCCTATAAAAATTTAAAGGACGATCAAATTAGAAGTTGCGCCGAAACTCGGGGCGTCATCGGCATCAGTGGATTCGGTACATACCTTGAAGACTTGCAAGCAAGTGCAGAATCAATGTACCGGCAAATCGACTACGTGTGTGAACTGGTGGGAGCGCAGCATGCCGGGATTGGCCTGGACTTCGTAAGCAATCCCGAGCCACTTTGGGAAAAGGTGCGCACAAATCCCCAGCTTTGGCCGGGCGTGGAAGAGTCTCGGTTTTTCCCGCCCGAAGAGATCTCCACCCTCAAGAGCCTCATGGAGAAAGCCGGCTATACCGATCAAGATATTTCCGGGATTCTTGGTGAAAACTGGAAACGTGTGCACGAGGAAATCGAGCAACGTGGAGTTGATAGTGTGAAAGCTGTCAATTAAAAAACCGCTCCCCTCGGTTTTTCTCAAGTCTTCAGCTTTTCCGTAAGAGCTGAGATTATCTTTTGCTCAAAATCGTATTTTGATATTATGAAAAATCAGTCTCTTCAAAATTTTCAATCGGTCAGGCGCCAATTCATCACTTCTGCCGCCGCAGGCATTTTCGCAATTGAGGCAAGAGCAGATGCTCCGTATCCAAACAAACCTCTAAAGCTTATTAATTCTTTTGCTGCCGGTTCGGGCACGGACAATACTGGACGGATGATTGCAGATGGACTGGCAAAAAAACTAGGGCAGCCGGTGGTTGTCGAGAATCGCCCCGGCGCGAACATGATCATCGGGAGCGAATATGCTGCAAAACAGCCCGCTGATGGCTACACATTGATCATGGTGACGCTGGACAACATGGGAATCAACCCCTCTCTGTATCGCAACCCCGGCTATTCCATCAAAGATTTCGACCCATTAACACTTGTTGGCACGCTGCCTTTGGTCATGATGACTTCGTCAGGTTCGAAGTTCGGGAATTTGCAGGAGCTTCGAGCGGCGCATGCTGCTTCAGGCAAGCCATTTTCGTTTGCGACTTGGGGCATCGGCAGCGTTTCACACATGTATGGTGAACTCATCAAGGCCCAGAGCGGGATTCCCATGGAATTCATTCCTTTTCCTGGTGCGGCTCCCGCAACGAATGCAACCCTTGGCGGTCACGTAGATTTGACCCTTGCTACAGCCTTCAATTCAGTCAGCTACATCAAAGGGGGACAAGCAAAAGGGCTCGCAGTCGGAGGGGACAGCCGAGTGCCTGATCTACCTCAGGTGCAAACCTTTACGGAGCAGGGCCTACCTAACGTTGGAGCGCTGCAGTGGCATGGTATTTCTGTTCGTGCGGCAGGGCAGCAGCAGGTAATTGATAAGTTATATAGTGCTCTCAAGGATGTCTTGAACGATCCTGTCATTAAAGAGCGAATTCTAAAGACAGGTTACGGCAGCATAGATGGTCGCTCACCAGCAGCGTTTGCATCTTTCATCAGCGCCGAATCTGCCAAGTGGGCAGCAATCGTGAAGGCATCCGGCGTAACTGCTGAGCGTTGAATTCGCGAGCTTGTCTAAATGCTTGGCCTCATGAGCGGTCGACTTCGTGCCGTACAGAAAAATCGACCCAAGAGGCTAGCTCACCAAACCACGTCATACCCTTCGGCCGCGCTGCGGCGCAGCATGTCGATGAAAGGCACGGCGCGCTGGCGCAGGCTTACGGCGGCCTGGGGCTCCTGCCCGGTGCCCTCCTCGGTTTCCTCGTCCCGAGACTGCGCACGGGCCGCTTCTTCGGCGGCCACGGCGGCCTCCAGCGCCCGGATCGCGGCGGGGATTTGCTCCGCCGTCACGATGCCGTGGGGCTCGTCGGGAGATTTGCCGATGATTTGCAGGATCTGCCGGCCGCCGGGCTCCAGCATGATGACGTCAGCGGTGGCGCGGGACTTGAACTTGAACAGCATCGGGGCTCCGGGAAAAGTCAGCGCCCGTACATGTAGGCGCGGTTGAAAGGATAGCCTGACTGCGCGCCCCGCAGCGGACCGTCGTCCGCGCGCCCCGTGGGGCGCGCGGCCAGTATCTGGTGCAGCGCGATCCAGCCATGCTCGAACGCCAGCGCACAGCCCGCCAGGTACAGGCGGTAGGCGCGCAGTGCCTTCTCGCCCTGCTCCTGTCCATGCTGGTCCACGAGGATGCGGCGCGCCTCGTCCAGGCGGGCCTCCAGCCCATCCGACCAGGCCCACAGCGTGCGCGCGTAGTGCGGGCGCAGGTTCTCCGTGTCCACCATTTCCAGCCCGGCGCGCGCCATTTCCTGCAAGGCCCGGCTCACGTGCATCAGCTCGCCGCCGGGGAAGATGTAGCGCTCGATGAAGTCGCCCATGCCCGCGCCCAGGCCGGCGGCGTTGTCCAGCCCGCCGGCCGTGATGCCGTGGTTCATCAGCAGGCCGCCGGGGCGCAGCAGGCGGTGCACGGTGGCGAAGTAATGCCCCATCTGCGCATGGCCCACATGCTCGAACATGCCGACCGAGGCGATCTTGTCGAAAGGCTCGGGCACCTGCAGCACGCGGTAGTCGAGCAGCTGCATGCGCACCCGGCCCTGCAGGCCGCGCTCCTCGATGAGCCGCTGCACGTGGGCATGCTGGTTGCGCGACAGGGTGATGCCCGTGGCGTCCACGCCGTAATGCTCGGCGGCCCACAGCAGCAGGCCGCCCCAGCCCGCGCCTATGTCCAGGAAACGCTCGCCGGGGCGCAGCATGAGCTTGCGGCAGATGTGGTCGAGCTTGGCCTCCTGCGCCTGGGCCAGGGTCATGCCGTCCGCGCGGAAATAGGCGCACGAGTAGACGCGCCGCGGGTCCAGCCACAGGGCATAGAAATCGTCGGACAGGTCGTAGTGGTACTGGATGTGCTGCGCGTCCCGGGCCCGCGTGTGGGCCGCCATGGAGCGCGCGCGCAGCAGCACGCGCCGCCACCACGCCACCTGCTCGTCGCGCGCCGGATCGGAGCGCAGCATGGCCGCCGCGGCCGCCATGAGCTGGCGCATGCTGCCCTCCAGCGCCACGCGGCCCTCGACGATGGCCGCGCCCACGTTGCCGATCTCGCCCATGGCCAGCGCCACGACCGCCATGCGGTCGCGAAAGCGCAGGCGCAGGTCGGCATTGGCGTTGCCCAGGCGCAGGCCGCCGGGCAGTTCCACGGCGATGCCGACCGGCGACTGCGCCAGGCTGGATTCCAGGGAATTGAGCAAATGCTTCACGAAACGCCCTCCTACCTTTTGGCAAACGCGATTCTTGGAGGCCGCGCGCAGCCCCGTCAATCGGCCAAGGCCGACACGAGGGTGCGGCCCCGGCCGAAAGCGCGCGGCCCCGCGTGAGGGTAGGCCGCAATGCAGCATACGTCAAATCGGCATGAAGCGCTTACCCACCAAGCGCTCCCAGCTACTCTATTGGGAGCACCGAGGCAGCCCGCGGACCAGGGGAGCCCACGGGTATGGCCTAATACGGGGTTTTCACCGTCCATTCATTGCAGGAGCCATCATGGGCAACAAAATCGTCACCGAAGCCGATCGCAAGCGCACCCCCCGTCCCACCCCCATGCCCGGCATGCCCGTGGCCACGCACGGCCGCGGCCAGCGCGTGAGCCTGGAGCGCGGCACGGCCACGCGCAGCAAGAAGAACCCGGGCAAGCGCCACGGCTGATTCGCCGCCACCCGGTGGCAACGCGGCAGCCCTCCTCGGAGGGCTGTTTTTCATTGCCGGGCCGCCCCAAGATGAAAAGCGGCCCCCTCGGGGGGCAGCGACCCGCGCAGCGGCGGAGCGTGGGGGCCATTTCTCATTGGGGCGGGGCAAATGCGGCCCGCGCCGCTTGCGCCGCGGCACGCGCGCCGCAGCCCTCGATATGGTCGTTGACCAGCCCCATGGCCTGCATGAAGGCGTACATGGTCGTGGGGCCGACGAAGCTGAAGCCCCGTTTCTTCAGGTCCTTGGACAGCGCCGCCGACGCCGCGCTGGTGGTGAGCGCGCGCACGGCTTCGAGCGTCATGCGCCCAGGCCTGTCCTGCGCGGCCTGCGGCGCATAGCGCCAGACGTAGGCGGCCAGCGAGCCGAACTCGCCGCGCAGTTCGAGCACGCGCCGCGCGTTGTTGATGGCCGATTCGATCTTGCCGCGGTGGCGCACGATGGCAGCAATGCCCATCAGGCGCTCGACCTCGGCCGGGCCGAAGCGCGCCAGCTCCTCGGCCTCGAAGTTCGCCATCGCCGCGCGGAAGGCCTCGCGCTTGTTCAGGATGGTGATCCAGGAAAGGCCCGCCTGGAAGCCCTCCAGGCAGAGCTTCTCGAACAGGCGGCGCTCGTCCGCCACGGGAAAGCCCCATTCATGGTCGTGGTAGTGGCGGTACAGCGGCGAGGCGCGGCACCAGAAGCAGCGCGCGTGGCCGCCGTCGTCGGTGAACAGGCCTGTGTCGGTGGTGTCTGGCATGGCGGTATTCTGCAACCGTCATGCAACGCATCGCCTCATCACTCCTCATCCCGCTGCTCGCCCTGCTGCTCTCGGGCTGCGCGCACTCGGGCGGCACGCCCGGCTACTACTGGCAGTCGCTGCGCGGGCATCTGGCGCTGCTGCAGGCGGCCCGCCCCGTGCAGGAATGGATCGACAGCCCGGACACCCCGGCGCCGCTGCGCGCGCGGCTGGAGCTGGCGCAGAAGGCGCGCGCCTTCGCCGTCACCGACCTGGCCCTGCCCGACAACGCCAGCTACCGGCGCTACGCGCGCCTGGACCGCAGCGCGGCCGTGTGGAACGTGGTGGCGGCCGGGCCCTACTCGCTGGAGCTCCACCGCTGGTGCTTTCCCGTCACCGGCTGCATAGGCTACCGCGGCTACTTCGACGAGGCCGACGCTCGCGCCGAGGCCGCCCAGCTGGCCGCCACGGGGCTGGAGGTGAACGTGTACGGCGTGCCCGCCTATTCCACGCTGGGCTACAGCAACTGGCTGGGCGGCGATCCGCTGCTGTCCACCTTCATCGCCTGGCCCGAGGGAGACTTCGTGCGCCTGCTGTTCCACGAGCTGGCGCACCAGCAGGTCTACGCCGAGGGCGACACGGCGTTCAACGAGTCCTATGCCACGGCCGTGGAGCGCCTGGGCGTGCAGCGCTGGCTGGAGCGGCATGCCACGCCCGCGGCGCGCGCACAGTTCGCCGCCAGCGAGCAGCGCCGCGCGCAGTTCCGCGCCCTCACGCGCGCCACGCGCGAGCGCTTGGCGGCCATTTATGAACAAAAAAGCGACTCAGCGCCCGACCACACTGCCCTTGCAGCTATGAAATCGGAAGCAATGCGGCAGTTCCATGCCGGCTATGCGCTGCTGCGCACGCGCTGGCTGACGGCGCACACGCCGCCCGCGCAGCTGGCGCCCCTGGACCAGTGGGTGCGCGAGGCCAACAACGCCAGCTTCGCGGCGCAGGGCGCCTACGACGACCTGGTGCCGGCCTTCGTGGCGCTGTTCGAGCGCGAGGGGCGCGACTGGCCGCGCTTTCATGCGGCCGTGCGGGCCCTGGCGAAGATGCCACGGCCCGGGCGCGAGGAGGCGCTCAAGGCGCTGGCCGGCTGACCTCAGCCGCGCAGCGATTCGATGAGGTCGATGTACTGCTGCTTGGCAGCGTCGCTGGCCGTGCCCTTGAGCTTTTCCCAGGCGTCCCATTTGGCGCGGCCCACGACGTCGGAGAAGCTCGGCTTCTTCTCGGCGTTGTCGCCCGCCGTGGCCTGCTTGTACAGGGCGTAGATCTTCAGCAGCGTGGGGTTGTCGGGGCGCTCGGTCAGCAGCTTGGAGTTGGCGACGGCGGCCTCGAAGGCGGCGTTCAGGTCGGACATGCGGGTCTCCTCATCAAAAACCCGCAGTGTAGCCATCACACGAACGATCGTTCTTTTTCTATGCCACCCCTATGCCGTCGGCTGCGCCAGCCACTGGCGCGCCAGCTCCACCCAGTAGGTGCCGCCCAGCGGGATCAGCGCGTCGTTGAAGTCGTAGCTCGGGTTGTGCAGCGTGCAGGGGCCGGCGCCATGGCCCATGTCGCGGTGCGTGCCGTCGCCGTTGGCGATGAAGACGTAGGCGCCCGGCTTGGCCTGCAACATGAAGGAGAAGTCCTCGGCCCCGCCCGTGGGCTCCTGCGGCAGCACCTTGTCCTCGCCCACGATGCCGGCCATCACGCGGCGCGCGAACTCGGCCTCGGCCGCGGAGTTCACCGTGGGCGGGTAGTTGCGCACGAACCCGAACTCGCACGTGGCCTCGAACGCCGCGCAGGTGTGCTCGGCCACCTGGCGCATGCGCCGCTCGATCATGTCCAGCAGTTCGATGGAGAAGGTGCGCACCGTGCCCTGCAGCACGCAGAAGTCGGGCACCACGTTGGTGGCCTCGCCCGCCTGGATCATGGTGACGGAGATCACGCCGGCCTCGATGGGCTTCTTGTTGCGGCTGATGATGGTCTGGAAGGCCTGCACCATCTGGCAGGCCACGGGCACGGGG
>Ga0067045_1032410_pt1 | contig 10271 bp, 11 predicted proteins | sample TerdegcTABiofilm_FD_59184 | JGI IMG/M metagenome (GOLD analysis project Ga0067045, IMG submission 59184) | Combined Assembly of (Gp0054472, Gp0054536) Wastewater bioreactor microbial communities from Singapore -Terephthalate degrading... | reverse complement strand
GGCGTGGCGGGATTCGAACTCGCGACCCCTTGCACCCCATGCAAGTGCGCTACCAGGCTGCGCTACACGCCGACAAGCCTCAAATTATAGCGTCCAAAAGAGGGCAAATCAGGCCGAGTGCCTCAGAAGCTCGCGAATTTCAAGCAGTTCTCGCCGAACATCGTGCAAGAGACCGCCTGAGCCCGCGTGCACTGGGTACTCGGCTTCGATCAAAGGGATCACCGCATCACCATGGACGACCTCATCCAGGTCGATCACGTCAATGGCTTCATCGTCTTCATTGCGGCGCTTGTCGCGCTCTGCCTGAACGATCTCTTGAAGCTTGTTGCGCGCGCCACTGATGGTGAAGCCCTGGTCGTAAAGAAGCTCGCGAATGCGGCGGATCATGAGCACCTCATGGTGCTGGTAATACCGCCGATTGCCCCGCCGCTTCATGGGCCTCAACTGCGTGAACTCCTGCTCCCAGTACCGCAGCACGTGCGGCTTGACGCCACAAAGCTCGCCCACTTCACCGATGGTGAAATAGCGTTTGGCGGGAATGGGTGGAAGCGTTTTTTCCATGAAAATCAAGGCGGTACGGACCGAACCTTGAAATTTACTCTAACTGGTGCATATGTGCACGGCATGGTGAACATTTCCGTGTGAAATGTTGCAACCGCCGTGCCCACCAACAAAAACGCCCCGATCTGGGGCGTTTTTGTTGGTGGGCACGGCAGCTCGTGCTCGACCGCCGTTGCCTTAAAAAGACACGGTCAGCCTCCGATGATGGCGGTTTGCACCTGTTCCTTGAGCTTGGGGCTGGCGTGGAAGGTCACCACTCGACGTGCTTCGATGGCAACGGGCTCACCCGTTCTCGGATTGCGCCCCGGCCTTGGGGCCTTGGTTCGGATCTGGAAATTGCCAAAGCCCGAAATCTTCACGTCAGTGCCGTTGACCAGGCTGTCAGTGATCAGATCGAAGAAGGCATCGATCATGTCCTTGGACTCGCGCTTGTTCAGGCCAATCTGGTCAAACAGCAATTCCGCGAGTTGGGCCTTGGTCAGCGCTGGCGTTTCCAGGCTTTCAACAGCGAGTTCCATGCGGGCATTCTCCATATCGTTCGTATCAGGCGCGCAAGCGACCAGCCACATGTTGAGCCACGGCATCGACCGCAGCGTTCACCGTTGCGTCAATGTCTTCTTCGGTCAGTGTAGCGTCGTCCCGGTTGAGCACCAGACGCACCGCCAGGCTTTTTTCATCTGCAGCCAACGCACCGGCGGGCGTGCCTTCGGAAGACGCCTGCTTCTTGGGTCGATACACGTCGAACAGCACAACGTCGCGCAACCATGGGCTGGCCGGGGCACGGATGGCGGCCAGCACAGCAGCGTGCGTCACCGACTCCTTGACCACGATGGCCAGATCGCGTTCCACCGCTTGGTGGCGGCTCACCGTCTGGTAGGCGGGCACCGGGCGGTCCAGCACGGCATCGAGCTCCAGCTCGAACAGCACGGGAGCCTGAGCCACCTCGTAAGACTGGCGCCAGCGCGGGTGCAGCTCGCCAACGTGGCCGATGCAGCGGTCGTCCAGCCAGACGCTGGCACAGCGCCCCGGGTGCATCGCAGGGTGCTCCGCCACCTTGAACTCGGGCCGGCGGGGAGCCAGCAATGCCTCCACGTCACCCTTCAAATCGAAGAAGTCCACGGCGCGCTCAGGGGTCCCCCATTGCAGCGTGTCGGTGGCTCCATAGGCCAGCCCTGCCACGCGCATGGGCTGGCGGAAGCCGGCCACGGTGGTGTCGCTCTCGACGATGGAGGCGTCTTTGAAAAACACGCGCCCGACTTCAAACAGGCGCACGCGATCGGTCCGCCGATCCAGGTTGAACTTGAGGACCGACAACAGACTGCCCAGCAAGGACGAGCGCATCACGCTCATCTGGCTCGCGATCGGATTCAGGAGGCGGATCGGATCGGCATTGCCGGCCAGCTCGCGCTCCCAACGCTCTTCCACGAAACTGAAGTTGATGGTTTCCTGATACCCGAGCTGGGCCAGGCTGCGGCGCACCGCAAACGGGCCGCGACGCGCCTCGGTGCGGATCTTCGCCGTGATAGGCGCCAGCGGCGGCGTGTCAGGCAGCTTCTCGTAACCGATGATGCGGGCGACCTCTTCGATCAGGTCTTCCTCGATCTGCAGATCGAAACGGTAAGCAGGCGGTATCACCGTGAGCACGCCATCGCCCTCTTCCACCGGCAGGCCCAGGCGGCGCAGGGCACCAGCACACTGTGCCTGATCCACCGGCATGCCGATGACCTTGGCCGCGCGGGCCACACGCAGGGTAACCGGCTGCGGCGCCGGCAGCTTGACCACGTGGTCGTCGAGCACGGCGGCCTGGCCACCGCAAATCTCCAGCACCAGTTGCGTGATGCGCTCCACGTGCTCGCGCGTGGTGGATGGATCCACGCCACGCTCGAAACGGTGACCCGCATCGGTGGAGAAGTTGTAGCGGCGTGAGCGGCCCGCAATGGACTTCGGCCACCAGAAGGCGGCTTCGATGTAGATGTTTTGCGTGTCGTCCGACACCGCAGTGGAATCGCCGCCCATGATGCCGGCCAGCGACTCCACGCTTTCATCGTCGGCGATCACGCCAACTTGCGCGTCCACCGCAACGGTGTTGCCATTGAGCAGCTTGAGCGATTCGCCCTCACGGCCCCAACGCACCTGCAGGCCACCATGGATCTTGTCGAGATCGAAGATGTGGGAAGGCCGACCCAGCTCAAACATCACATAGTTGGAGATGTCCACCAGCGGAGAGACACTGCGCTGGCCGCAGCGGGCCAGCCGCTCGACCATCCAGGTGGGCGTCGTGGCGCGGGTGTTCACACCCCGCACGATGCGTCCGGTGAAACGGCCGCACAGGTCCGGGGCCTCCACGCGCACCGGCAGGCGATCCTGCAGCGGCGCCGCCACCGAAGGAAACGCCGGCTCGATCAGCGGCGAACCGGTGAGCGCCGACACCTCGCGGGCGATGCCATACACACTCAGGCAATGCGCGAGGTTGGGCGTGAGCTTGAGCGTGAACAGCATGTCGTCCAGCGCGAGCTGTTCGCGGATGTCGCGGCCCAAGGCGGCATCGGCCGGCAGCTCCAACAGACCGCCATGGTCTTCGGACAGCTTGAGTTCACGCGCCGAGCACAGCATGCCCTGGCTTTCCACGCCGCGCAGCTTGCCCAGCTTGATCTGGAACGGCTTGCCATCTTCGCCGGGCGGCAGCTCGGCCCCCACCATCGCCACAGGCACCTTGATGCCCACACGGGCATTGGGCGCACCACAAACAATGTTGAGCAGACCGCCCTGCCCCACATCCACCTGGCACACGCGCAGGCGATCGGCATTCGGGTGTTGCACGGCGTCCTTGATCTCACCCACCACCACTTTCGTGAACGGAGGCGCCACCGGCTCCAGCTCTTCGACTTCCAGACCAGCCATGGTCAGGGTGTCGGCCAGTTGCTGGCTGGTCAGGGGCGGATTACAGAAGGCACGCAGCCAGGATTCGGGAAATTGCATGTCGTGGTCTCAGCGGAACTGGGCGAGAAAACGGACGTCACCGTCGAAGAACAGACGCAGGTCATTGACACCGTAGCGCAGCATGGTCAGGCGGTCCGGGCCCATGCCGAAGGCAAAGCCGATGTAGCGCTCGGGGTCGAGGCCCATGTTGCGCACCACGTTCGGGTGCACCTGACCAGAACCCGCCACCTCCAGCCAACGACCCGCGAGCGGACCGTGCTGAAACTGGATATCGATCTCGGCGCTGGGCTCGGTGAAGGGAAAGAAGCTCGGACGAAACCGCAACACGAGATCGTCGGACTCGAAGAAGGTGCGGCAGAAATCCGTGAAAACGTACTTCAGGTCTTTGAAGCTCACGTTCTCGCCAATCCACAGACCTTCGCATTGGTGGAACATCGGCGAGTGCGTCGCGTCGCTGTCCACCCGGTACGTGCGCCCGGGCGCGATCACGCGAATCTCGGGCATGGAGCGCCCGGCATCCAGGTCGGCGCGGTGGCGCTTGACATGCTGCACCGCGTGGCGGATCTGCATCGGGCTGGTGTGCGTGCGCAAGAGATTGGGCGCCTTCTCGCTGCCGCCTTCCACGTAAAACGTGTCGTGCATGGAGCGCGCCGGGTGGTCTTCCGGCGTGTTCAGCGCCGTGAAGTTGAACCAGTCGGATTCGATCTCGGGACCGTCGGCCACCTCGAAGCCCATGGAGCCGAAGATCGCTTCGATGCGCTCCAGCGTCAGGCTCACAGGGTGAAGCCCGCCTTGGCCGCGCTGGCGACCAGGCAATGTGACGTCAAGCGCTTCGGCCTTGAGTTGCGCCTGCAACTCGGCATCGGCCAGGGCCTGGCGGCGCTCGGTCAGCGCCGCTTCAATCGCCTGCTTGGCCTGATTGATGGCCGCGCCACGGGTCTTCTTCTCCTCCACGGAGAGTGCGCCCAGGCCCTTCATCAGCTCGGTGATGCGGCCCGACTTGCCCAGGTACTGCGCCTTGGCGTTTTCCAGATCGGCCGGCGTGGCGGCTTGAACAAACCCGGCACGGGCGCTCTCGACCAATGCGTCCAACTCGTTCATGTATTTGCTTGAATCGTTGGGAAATAAAAAAGGGGTTGAAGCCAGCGAGGGAATCCCTCAAGCCTCAACCCCTTTGAGCGACGGGGCGCACCGCCGTGAGGCGGCGCACTCCTGCCGTGAATCAAGCGGCCAGCTTGGCTTTGACTTGCTCCACGATGCTGCCAAAGGCAGCCGGATCGTTCACCGCCAGATCGGCCAGCACCTTGCGGTCGATTTCGATCTGGGCCTTCTTCAGGCCGTTGGCGAACTGGCTGTACGTCAGGCCGCAAGCACGGGCGCCAGCGTTGATACGGGCGATCCACAGTTGACGGAAGACGCGCTTTTTCGTGCGGCGATCGCGATAGGCATATTGCCCAGCCTTCATCACCGCCTGTTTGGCGATGCGGAAGACGTTACCGCGGCGGCCGCGGAAACCTTTGGCCAGAGCCAGAACCTTTTTGTGTCGGGCGCGAGCCGTTACACCACGTTTGACGCGAGGCATGTGTGTTCTCCTTGTTCGTCGTTGATCAAATGCCCATGCCGGGCAGCATCTGTGCCATGTGACCCATATTGGTCTCATGCACGGTGACTGCTCCACGCAGGTGGCGCTTGTTCTTGGTGGTCTTCTTCGTCAAGATGTGACGCTTGAAGGCTTGACCGCGCTTGACGGTGCCACCGGGACGAACGCGAAAACGCTTTTTCGCGCTGCTCTTGGTCTTCATTTTGGGCATCTTCATGCTCCTTTTCATTTGTGCTCGTGAGGCGCCGCGAACCTTCCGCGGACTTGTTGGCCCCGAGCCACTTTTATGGACAGCCTTTCGGCTCTCCGATTCGGCGCCTGGCTTTTCAGCCAGCGCCTCGAACCGGCAGGAGACTACCCTGCCCGTCCAATGCTGTTCTTCGCCGCCAATCGCCCTCAGGCTGACTGGCTGCTTGCCGCAGGCGCCGCAGCGGCCTCGGCGGGTTTGGCCGCTGCACCGGCCTTCTTGCGTCCGGGCGCGATCATCATGATCATCTGGCGCCCTTCGAGCTTGGGAAACTGCTCCACCACGATCGAATCGGCCAACTCATCGCGAATGCGGTTCAGCAGGGCCAGCCCCAGATCCTGGTGGGTGATCTCACGGCCGCGGAACCGCAGCGTGATCTTGCACTTGTCACCATCGTCGAGGAAGCGCCGGATGTTGCGCATCTTGATGTTGTAGTCGCCGTCGTCGGTACCGGGTCGGAACTTGATTTCCTTGATCTCGATGACCGTCTGCTTGGCCTTGGCTTCCGCCGCCTTCTTCTGCTCCTGGTACTTGAACTTGCCGTAGTCCATCAAGCGACACACGGGAGGGACGGCAGTGGCCGCGATTTCGACCAGGTCCACATCCAGTTCACCGGCCATGCGCAGCGCTTCCTGCAAACTGACGATGCCCAAGGGCTCGTTCTCGGGGCCGTTGAGGCGAACCTCAGGAGCCATGATTTCCCGGTTCAGTCTGTGTGCGCGCTCTTCACGTTGGCGGCGGTCGCGAAAGTTGGTAGCTATGGTGAGTTCCTTTGTGTGGGCCGATTCAAGCGAAATGGCGGCCACCCGGCCGCCTCATGCACACGGGGTGAGCCATGGCAGCATGGGCATCCAGCCAGATGTTTGAAATCAAACCTTGGATGAAACGTCAGCCGCAACTAATTTGGAAAAGGCTTCCAGCGGCATGACACCGAGGTCTTTATTCCCTCGCGCCCGCACAGCCACGGCACCAGCTTCTTTCTCTTTGTCGCCCACGACAAGGATAAAAGGCAGCTTTTGCAACGCGTGCTCCCGTATTTTATACGTAATTTTCTCGTTGCGCAGATCCGTCGTGACCCTAAGCCCTTGATTCTGCAGAGTTTTCGCGATTTCCAGACAGTATTCGGCCTGGGAATCGGTGATGTTGAGCACCGCAACCTGCACCGGCGAGAGCCAGGTGGGGAGCGCCCCGGCGTGCTGCTCGATCAGAATGCCGATGAAACGCTCCAGGCTGCCGACGATGGCACGGTGCAACACGATGGGGGTATGGCGCGAACCATCTTCCCCCACGTACTCGGCGCCCAGGCGCTCCGGCAGGTTCGGATCGACCTGAATCGTTCCGCACTGCCAGGGGCGGCCCAGCGCGTCCTTCAGCGTGTACTCGACCTTCGGGCCGTAGAAAGCGCCCTCGCCCGGCAAATATTCGAATTCACAACCTGAAGCGCGCAAGCCCTCGGCCAGCGCGTTTTCCGCGCGGTCCCAGCTTTCCTCCGTGCCAATGCGCTTTTCCGGCCGGGTAGACAGCTTGTAAATGATGTCGTTGAAGCCGAAATCCTTGTAGACCTTCTGCAGCAGCGTGGTGAAGGCCACCACTTCCGCCTGAATCTGGTCTTCCGTGCAGAAGATGTGGCCGTCGTCTTGCGTGAAAGCGCGCACCCGCATGATGCCGTGCAGGCCGCCCGAGGGCTCGTTGCGGTGGCACTGGCCGAACTCACCAAAACGCAGCGGCAGGTCGCGGTAGCTCTTGATGCCCTGCTTGAAAATCAGAATGTGCCCGGGGCAATTCATCGGCTTGAGCGCGTAGTCGCGCTTCTCGGACTCCGTGACGAACATGTTCTCGCGGTACTTGTCCCAGTGGCCGGTCTTCTCCCACAGGCTCTGATCAAGGATCTGCGGGCCCTTCACCTCTTGGTAGCCGTTGTCGCGGTACACGCGGCGCATGTACTGCTCCACCTCCTGCCACACCGTCCAGCCCTTGGGGTGCCAGAACACCGTGCCCGGCGAGTGCTCGTCGATGTGGAACAGATCCAGCTCGCGGCCCAGCTTGCGGTGGTCGCGCTTCTCGGCCTCTTCCAGCATCGTCAGGTACTGCTGCAATTCGTCCTTGGTTGCCCAGGCCGTGCCGTAAATGCGTTGCAGCATCTCGTTGCGGTGGTCGCCGCGCCAGTAGGCGCCGGCCACCTTCATCAGCTTGAAATGCTTGAGCTTGCCGGTGCTGGGCACGTGCGGGCCACGGCACAAGTCTTCAAAAGCGCCTTCGCGGTACAGCGACACATCTTCATTGCTGGGAATGCTGGCGATGATTTCCGCCTTGTAGTGCTCACCCAGGCCCTTGAAATAGGCCACGGCCTCGTCGCGCGGCAACACGCGGCGCACCACCGGTTCGTCCTTCGCGGCCAGCTCCGTCATGCGCTTTTCAATCGCCACCAGATCTTCGGGCGTGAAGGGGCGCTTGTAGGAAAAGTCGTAGAAGAAACCGTGCTCGATCACCGGGCCGATGGTCACCTGCGCGTCGGGAAACAGCTCTTTCACCGCGTAGGCCAGCAAGTGGGCGGTGGAGTGCCGAATCACCTCCAGGCCATCGGCGTCCTTGGCCGTGACGATGGACAGCGGGCTGTCCTGCGTGATGAGGTAGCTGGTGTCCACCACCTTGTCGCCGATCTTGCCGGCCAGCGCGGCCTTGGCCAGGCCAGTGCCGATCGAGGCCGCCACGTCGGCGACCGTGACAGGGCCGGAGTATTCGCGTTGGGAGCCGTCGGGGAGCGTGATGTGCAACATGGGGTGGTCCAGAAAACAAAAAAGCGCGGCAGGGGCCGCGCTGGTGTGGGGTGAAAAGGAATCAATCGGGCAGCCGCGAACTGCAGGCCTCAAAGGGCCGTGGAGGTGGGCTCCATAGTTCGCGGTGTCATAACCAGATTGCCTTTCTCGCTCTTGATTCGGTAGAAGAGCAAGCATTTTCCCACAAAACGCCGGCACGGGCTTCCGCCCTTCTTCAGCAACGCCAGAGCGTCCACGCCGCCCGTTTCTTCCTTGGAATTTTGGCCCCGGGAAATTCCCATGAAGTCATCCGCTGACCCTCAGTACCATTCAAAGTTGATTCTTATATGAATCAAGGTTTTATACATAAAACGCCCGTTTCATTCCCGAAGGAGCACCCATCCATGCTTTTCAAGCGCCTCCGTCTTCCGCTTCTTGTCGGCAGCCTGTCCGTCCTCGCTGCTTGCGGCAGCACACCAATGGCGCGCAACGCCATGCCCACGCCCGGCCAGCTGGTCAATGTTCAGCCTCAGACCCGCTCCCTGCTGTCGGAGTCATCGCAGCGCTTGATGGTGTCTTACATCACCACCTCCCACTCGGGCCAGAGCACTGTGGTGCAAGGCCTGGTTGACCTGCCGAAAACGCCCCCTCCCGCCGGCGGCTACCCCGTCGTGAGCTGGGGCACCGGCACCACCGGCGTGGCGCCGCAATGCGCCCCCTCCCTCGCGGCAGCGCCATCCCGCCTGGAGTTCCAGAACCTGCTGTTGAAACAGGGCTACGCCGTGCTGCGCACCGACTACGAAGGCTGGGGCGCTTTCGCGGGCCGGCCGGACCTGGAAGGCCGAAGCAACGCCTATGCAATGGCCGACCTCGTCACCGCCGCCCATGCCCTGCCCATCCAGCTCAGCAAGGAATGGATCGCCGCCGGGCACAGCCAGGGCGGGGGCGCGGTCATCTGGGTGGCATCAATGAAGGAGCGCACGCCCGGCTACCCGTTGAAGGCCGCCGTGGCGCTGGCCCCCACCGGGCCCGGCGTGCTGAAGTTCCTGAACGACGTGGCGGATGGCCAACCCGTCTCGGCCGGCGCTCAGCCCTTCGTGGCCATCACGGCCCTGGCCGCAAAGGTGGCGGACCCAAGCATCGACCTGGACAAGCTCACGCACCCCGCCATGAAGCCCCAGATTGAGGCGGCGAAGTCCACCTGCATCGGCGGCCTGTTTGGCATGCCCGTGCTCCCGCCGGGCCAGTACCTGAAGAAGGGACCGGACTTCGAGAAAATGGCGAAGTTCTTTGCCGCGCAGGACCCTGCGCAACTCAAGCTGCAAGTGCCGCTGTTCATTGCACAGGCCGAGAAAGACCAGACCACCGTCACGCCGCCCACCACGCGGCAGATGCTGGGCGCCCTGTGCGCCAAGGGCGCGCGCATCCAGTACAAGGAATATGCGGGCCAGGATCACGGCTCGCTGATCATGGCGTCCAGCGCGGATTCGCTCCGGTTCATCTCGTCCGTGTTGGCGAACCAGACACCCGCCAACGACTGCCGCTGACAGGCCGCTGCTCGCCTTCCCCAATAGAACGCCACCCTGCCGGGTGGCGTATCTGTTTTCTCAGCCCTGCTCGCCGATTCAACGCCTGACCTGCTCGGCCGCGATGGCCTGCAGCTCGCCAAGCTTGTTGCAAAGCGCCTCGAACCGCAGCTCCATCTCGTCGTAGAGCACCTTCTGGTTCTCCAGCTTGGGCACGAGCCCCTTCTCTCGATCCGTGTAGCGCTCCAGCGAGGCGGCCAACTGATTGAGCCGGTCGAGGGACTGAGAGGAGAGAAAGGCCACGCGAACAGCGAAGTCGTTTCGGTTGCGCAGGCGCGTGAGCGAATTGCGGATGAAGAGGTTGATTGACATGTTTCGTTGCGCCTTTTCGTACGGATGGTGAATGCGGAGCCCTTGTGCCGGCAAATCGACATCGACGGCGCCGTGCCATTATTCTGAGGGATATATCCCTCGAAATCAAACACTCCCTGAACCACCCTTGCCCATCTCTGAGGGCAAGCACCGTGGAACCAGATCAGGCACTTGGGCAGGCATTGCGCAGCCTGCGAACACGTCGAAAGTGGAGCCAAACCGAACTCGCACTTCGTGCAGACGTGGATCGAAGCTACCTCTAGATCGGA
>Ga0067045_1032407_pt1 | contig 10276 bp, 11 predicted proteins | sample TerdegcTABiofilm_FD_59184 | JGI IMG/M metagenome (GOLD analysis project Ga0067045, IMG submission 59184) | Combined Assembly of (Gp0054472, Gp0054536) Wastewater bioreactor microbial communities from Singapore -Terephthalate degrading... | reverse complement strand
GGTACAACACCTTCAAGTTCGCCCACGAGTACGCTCGCGGCGAGGGCATGAAGCACTACGTGGAAATGATCCAGGAGCCCGAATTCGCGGCACGTGACAAGGGCTACACCTTTGTCTCGCACCAGCAGGAAGTGGGCGCAGGTTACTTCGACGACGTGACCACCGTGATCCAGGGCGGCTCTTCCAGCGTCAAGGCGCTGACCGGCTCCACCGAGGAAGAGCAGTTCCATTGAGCCACGATGAATCGTGATTCTGTCTAGGTAAAAAAGGGGTTATGCGCCCGGGGCGAAAGTCTCGGGCGCTTTTTTCATTTGACCTGCCGCTAACGTAAGCTTCCTGCGTGACCAAGCTGAAATTAACCAATCGGCTGCTGAGCACCATCCGAGGAGTGGCTGTTTCTAGTCGTTAAAGAGGTCGCTCAATTTAGCACGGCCAGCTGCTGTGGACGGATTGTTAACACGAGCTGTGCCACAATCGAAATGGCCGTCGCTAGCACAGCGCGCTCGCGGCGTTGACTGGCTTTGTTGCATGTTTGTAAGATGAAATCAGGAATATTGATTGCGATTGAAGGAATAGACGGAAGCGGGAAAGGCACGCAGTGTCGACTGCTGTACGAGGCACTCTGCGGTTCCGGCAAAGATGTCGAGCTATTTCAGTTCCCGCAGTACAACTCGTCGTTTTTTGGCGGAGAGGTTGGACGTTACCTCAACGGCGAGTACGGCCAGTTGGCAGACGTGCATCCAAAATTCTCTGCCTTGCTGTACGCCTTAGATCGCTTCGAGGCGCGGGACCGATTGATAGCGGCGATATCCGCGGGGAAGACCGTGATCTGTGACCGGTACACGCCGTCTAACGTCGCTCACCAAAGTGCACGGACGGAGCCAAACATTCGTGGGGAGTTGGCCTCGTGGATTCAGCATGTTGAGTACGATATCTTATCGCTGCCGAAGCCAGATATTGTGATTCTTCTTGACTCAACTGTCAGTACTTCCCAAACACTCGTCAGCCTTAAAGATAAGCGAATCTACACCGATAGGGTTCATGATATTCAAGAAGCATCTGACAGTCATCTGCAGGCAGCTCTGGAAGCGTTCCGTAATATCGCAATAGAATCAAATTGGCAGGTGATAAGTTGCCTTGCGCCCGACGGTTCTTTGCGAACTCCTCTTGACATTCATTCGGAATTGCTTGCACGTGTCAAAGACTCTGTTGAATGATGAGTTGTTTATTAGCGGCGATTCGTCTCGGCTGTTCCTGAATTTGGAACTAGGGTGCAGTTCGTCGTGTAGCTACTGCTACCTTCCTGTCGAGGGTATGCAGGTTGGAAAAAGGCCGCCGCAATTACTGACTTGCTCGCCCGATGAACTACTACGTCGACTGTACTCAGATCGTCGGTTTGTGCCAGGGCGCAACGGAACCATTCTTTCAATTGGCTGCTTCTCTGAGTGTTGGGATTCCGTAACAAGACCTAAAACGATTCAATTGATTGAAGGTTTGCTAGCCCATGACAACTGGATCCAATTCGCGACTAAACGCGAGATTCGTCAAGTTGACCTTGAATTAATAGTAAAAAACCCAAACTGGCGTAATCAGGCTGTTGCTTATATCAGCTCAGCATCCATAAGAAAATGGTCTGAGGTGGAACGTGGAACGACACGCCCCGAAAAGCGATTCAAGTCATTTTTGATCTGTAATTTATTGGGAGTCCACTCTTGCTTATACATAAAGCCAGTATTGCCTGGGGTGACTATTCATGACATCGACTTATATGGCCAATTGATGGGTCAATATGAAATTGATGCTGTAGTAGGCGACTTGTTTGTGTCCGACGTGTCTGCCGGAAATGCTGTCTCACCGATTTCTAAATTCCTGTCCGTAACTGAGCATACAGATGCTGCTGGTCTCCGCGAGGGATTAGCACAATATGGTCGTGTATTCGAGAACAGTACAGAGCATCTATTAAATATATCGAGGTAAACCATGAAGCAAGATATTTCCAATAAAGTTATTGATTTTGTTAAAAATAATCCATCTCCTTCTATTTTTGATCTATTAATGCAAGATGCGCCACAGTATCAGTTGATTACAGCGCTTGCGGAAGCTTTGATTGGGCAGACGCTAGTTATGACTCATGATAAAACCAATGGAGCAGTTGATTTCCTCTCAGCTGATAGCACATCAGTGCTTCAAATTACAGTTGATGGATCTGCTGCAGGCACTTTGCAGGGTTTTTTGGCTGATGATTTAAAGGCGTTCCTTAGTGCAATTCGGATTCACGAAGTTGAATCCTATGACTTAGTTATGCTGCCTCCAGATATGAGGAAGGCTAATCTGGACTATTTGTGCCAGAAGGAAGGTATAACTTCCGACAGGCTTCGTCGTCTCACTGAGATATGGGTCGTTCAGAAATGAATTTTGATCCTAATAATATATTTGGTAGCATTACGTTTAACAATGTAATTCTCTGGTTGCTTTCCGTTGCAACTCTCATATTTATATTGGACGTTATTGGCTTGCTCCCCCCTTGGGTTGCTAAATGGTTAGCCCAGAACCGTCTTGATGTGACTATTCGTGCTTTGAAAAGCCTTGGTGTTAAGATAACTTGGGATGGCGACAAAATGCCTCGCCCTAGCTTTTTATCTCGCACAATTGATTCCTTGCAAGGTAAAGAAGCCGAATATAAGGTTCTCTTGAGGTCTATGCTGGAGCAGCACACGCTGCAGGTGCCGGTCCATGTCGGCCTGCGACGTACCTTTGCATTGGATTCCTTTATCGATGTAATTGGAGGTACAACTGACCCAGCGATGGCACGACAGTACGCTAGGATTCTATATACGCACCTAGATGCGGAGGGGTTGCTTGATTTCGACTTTGTGGCTACACCCAAGGATGGCTCACCGCTTTTGGGTTATGAGTTTGCTGTAATTTCCGGTAAGCCTCTCGTCCTTGGCGTTTGCAGCAAAGGCTCCCATTCAAAAGGGCAGATGCACAGTCACTTAATTCTTGACTATCCACACGATATTTCGCTCAAGGAGCGAACAGGAATTCTTGTAGACGACAGTACAACCGGCGGACGAAAGATGTTGGACTTGGCTAATGCGCTGCGTACTGAGGGAGCTACCATCAGTAATGCCGCTGTTCTATTCGAGCCAATTGGCAAAGGTGCCAGAGCGCTACTTAAGACTAACAAAATAGAGCTCAATTCTATAGTTCTTGGCCCAACAGGGCGCAACTAGTCTCAATGAGGCACCATGCGGATTATTCCAAGTTTTTGTGGGCTTGGGAATTCACAGCCTCGTTGGCGACAGGGATATCAATAAGGACGCGTTCTAGGTCATGGCTATGTTTTATAAGCATAGCTTGAATTCGAGGGATGCTATCCTGCAAAAATAATGTGTGCTGTCATTGCTCTTAAAAATCGCTGCTACAGCTAATTGGTGATTTAAGCTGTCGCCAATAAAGGAAATGCTTATGACATTTCTGTGATGCTTTATAAATCCCTTCGTTGATTGATAATTTGGCCATCTTTCAGATTTGATATTCTGATTGCGAAAATAAGATAATGCTTCTTCTGGCTGTGAATTTAACTTGTCAATCCTACCCAAGGCAATCACACCAGCTGATACTGTAAATTATTGTATTTGGTCCAAGACACCAATTCACCGCATTCGAAAGCTGTCACTCGGAGTTCGCTAGAGGCCAACTACAGCTTTGGGTCGACAGCACCTATTCGTGAGCCGGTATAGCGGATTTCCAGTGATTCCACATCAGGGCTTTCTGAGCTTTGGTGTAGTAAATCCGCGGTCTTTGCTTCATGCCAACACTCCTTGCGCCAGAAGCATTCATTGTGTTGCATTGATCAGTTGAATCCACAGCAGCAACCGGTGCCAAGCAGTCATAGATTGATACAGCTCAATCGACACGATTGTCGTAGCAGCGTGGTTAAAGCCTGTGGATCAGCTCATAACAGTATCTGCAAGGGATGATTAGGTGCATGAGTGAACAGTGGAAGGGGAGTGCCAAGATGGATGGCTACCTTCCCTCCACCTCATTGATCCACGAGGCAACTCTTTGATGGCGATCTGTTGAACTGAGCTTCCGCAGTGTCAAAAGAAGCTCGGCTACTTTATCATCTTCGCAATAAAGATAGGCGAGTGGAACGCCTAGCACTTCGGCTATCTGCCTGGCTGTCTTCACTGGGGGCTCATGCGTCCCCAGTTCATACCTGCTGATGCGGGCACGGCTTGATGACTCATCAATGCCAATGAGAACACCCACTTTTTCTTGAGACCACTGCAGGGCTTCACGTCGGGCACGTATGCGGCGACCAACGACGTTTGAGAGCTCCTGGGGCACAGACTTCATGTAGCGAGTTTCGTGACACCGTGTTAGCCTGTCGTCACGAAAAACGTTACATGAAAATCATTGAAATCGACTCTTCAGCTGATCGTGCCTGCGAAGTCTGGGTAGGGCATCCGTCTGAGCACTCCTGATTCCGTGTCCTTGTTGGGGCAGCGCATCGATTGAGAGTTCTCTATTCCATTTTGTACACCATTGCCTATGGGATTGGTGTGTCACTTTCTGATTAGAAGCAGGATTATTGAGGAAAGGTGTTTATGACTGATTGAGTCTGAGATGGAAATATCTGTTTAATAAAAGTAATGAAATGGAGGTTTAATAAATGAAAAGATCAGTTAAATTTTTAATTGCGACAACGTTAATTAGCACGCTAGTGGCTTGCGGCAAGGTTGAAGGTATTTCTGATGAGGAGTACTCGCAATATAAGTTGTTGGCAGCACCCAAGATTCTATATTCTTGCAAAATGGCGGGAGTGCTGAATTCTGAGGGAATGCAACGGCACATTAAGGAAAACGCTAAATGTGAAACGATGATTGAAGAATTTCGTGAATGCAAGAGGCAGGCGCTGCTAGAGGCGGATCCAACAATCGGAGGGCAAAAACTTCTCCTCTGCAAAAAGCCGGATAACTACTCAAAGTACGAGCAATGCAAAAGCAACGCCAGCAAAATTCTGGAGGGTAAGGATGTTGTAATCGTTGATTACGTTGCCGGTTTAGGGGAAGGGGTTACTTATAACTCCTTGTTGACTGAGGTTCAGGAAATATGTGAAAAACAGGATGGGAAACTGAAAATTCTGGAAAGTGAAAAATAGTTCAGTGCTACTTATGAAAGGAGCTCCATTAGAGGAAGTTTCATAAGCCATTAAGTGATGGCTGATCTCTTGCCCGCCTGGTTTCTAGCCTTGGCGGGCTTTTTTATTTCTGAAAGGAAATTATGAAAGTTTATGAAGGAATGTCAGCTGTTCGGTGTGTCCTGCCTTCAATTTCTGGCACTGAGTTGGGTGCTGTCATTGGCAGTCGTGTTGATGAGCTATCTGAATACTTGGAATTCGAAGATTCATCGTTTCTCCGTGTAATCATTCTTGAGCCTATTGATGTACTAACAACACTCAATGACGCATTGGGTTTCTCTCTGTTTGAGAGGAATTGCGACGTGATCGAGAGCCACGAAGAATGGTTTGAATTGACGTTGATACTCAGCGATGATGGCGCTGGGGTGATTGTCTATGTTCCAAAGAGCCTTACTGGCGATCCAGGCCTTTTCAGCTATTGCTATAAACAGATGAAATTGCATTCGTCATGAGCACTTTATCTGTTGACGCAAGGCCGCTGTATAAGGCGGCTTTTTTATTCGTTCGTGCAATTTTCGTTGCCTGAATGAGTAATTTCTTCCATCTTATTTGATAGATCGTTCGATCTATCGTTTTATTGAACTACGAGGAAAATCATGAGTGAAATTGAAAGAATTGAATCTGAGTCTCAGTCTGAATTGATTATCGGCTTTTACACCGGAACATGTGCATCAATCTCTGGGCAAAGTACACTGACCTATGAGATTGGCAAACATGGGGCAGATGGCAGCTTGCACCTTCGAATCACCCGCAACACAGGTGGTGGCATGTGGTGCAAGGACTGGGCTTCGTTTGAGGCGATCGAAGCCGTTGTCCTGGGGGCGCAGGAGCTCAAGGCAAAGAGCTTCCAGTGTTTGCACCCTGGCAAGTCCATCAATACCGGTGGCTTCGTGCTGGCGGCATTGAGGGACTTGGGGTTGATTCGAGTCAGTGAGGCGAATAGTCGGCTCCATGAGCATGTGCCGATGACTACCCTGGAGTTGGTCCTGCAAAGCCCGCCAAAGGCAATCAGCAGCAATGATGCCTCTGTGATGACGGTGAAGTTGCACCGCAAGGTCAAGGGGCGAGTTTGACTCCGCGCATCCTGGCTGCCTTAGTCACTGTATTGGCCCTGGGAATGTGGTTCAACGCCACCCGTCCTATGTCCATAGCTGCTGCCGCGATCTTGACCTTCATGTATCCGCAGTTGTTGATCTTGGTCCTGATCGGGGCCGGGGTCGCTCTCTGGCTGCGTTGCTTCCGTAAGTAGCTACGGCAGAGGCGTTGCCGCCACGCACCGTGCCCCGTTGCCAGCGGCCACAGCAGTGGGGCAGAGGGGTGCCCTGGGCCCGTGGCAGTAGGGGGGTGATGCCCGCACCCTCGCGGCGGCACCTCGGGGGCCATCTGCCCCTCCGTTGTGGTGCGGGCGTCCCGGCCCCGCCCGCGCCGCGCACCCGTCCCGTGGGGCCCCCTCGGGACTGGCGGATTCCGCCACATCTGCCACTCCGACACGCGCGAGGCGATAGTTTTCAACACCGTTGCGGCGTTGCAGATGTTGCGGATGGGGCCGGACAGGGGGGGGCGGGCTGCGGACGATCAAAAAAAAGCGTGCTTGCCTCACTAAATTGCTTCAAATTGTGACGGCTATGTTGGGGCCTTCCGCCTGTTCATGGCGCCATGACTTCCCATGTAGAAGCACGCCATGCTGGGGATGGCCAGTTTTCAATGTTTGGCGTGCAAGCCTGTCTTCCTTTTAATATTTTTAATTTCCCACATGGAAGGTGTTCTATCTAGGAAAGAAATTTTTTCCCAGTGAGAAGTACTTAAATACTTATTTATTTTTATTTTCCTATTTAATATGTTTTCAATAAGGGAGTTTATATTTCTCTCTTCTAGAAATTACCATTGAGTGTATGGGTTTATAACGGGGTGTGGCTTGCTAGAAATGTCGCTCATCTGGCAAAGTGAATGCATGTTTCGCTGTTTGCACACGGCGAACCAGGGATTGGCCAATCCATTTCTGTGCCAACATTAATCTCTATTGGTGAAAATGAAACTTAGACCTAAAGATTCCCCGCCAGATCTCATAAAGAGTATGCTGAATTTGAATGATGTCGAGCCGTGGAGTGGAAAAGTTGATTTGGATGCTTTGATGAAAGAGTGTCTGTATACGATTAAATCATATGTCGTCTTATCAGAACATGATGCTTTGGCTGTTGTGCTGTGGATATTTAATGCTTGGTGTCCTAAGCTCTTCGCCAGATGTCCATTGTTATTGATCAATGCGCCTGAGAGGGAGTGTGGAAAAACACAGCTTTTGAAAGTGGTTGAGAAGTTGGTTCACCGTCCAATCGAAACAGCGAACATTTCTTTGGCGGCTCTTTTTAGGTTGATAACTAATTACAGTCCGACACTGCTGATCGACGAAGCGGATACGTTTATGGAAGGAAAAAGCGAGATGGCCGGTGTGGTAAACAAGGGCTATGAGCGCGGTGGTGTGGTTTTGAGAGTGGAGTCTTCCAATGGTAAAGATTTGGCTGAGCGCGCTTATGAAGTTTTTGGCCCTAAGGCTATGGCTGGAATCATGCTTGAGCGTCATTTACCGAGTGCCACGATGAGTCGAGGTATTCAGATTCCTTTGAAGCGCAAGACTAAAGATGACACTGTGCAGCGTTTGCGTGCAGCGGATCCGGAGGTTTTCAAAAGCCTGCGTTCTCGGATGCTCAAATTCGTCCTTGATAACAAAGATACTTTGTCAAAAGGTTGGGAGGATTTTCCGGAAGAGCTCAGTGATCGGCAGCAAGACAACTGGGAGCCATTGCTCGCTATTGCGAACTGCTTCGGAAAGGATTGGTACGCCAAAGCGGTTGAAGCTGCATTGCTCAATTGTGTAGAGACATCGCCGCCAAAATCCTCTTCTAATCAACTATTGGAAGATATTCGTGAGGTCTTAGCTAACTATGAGGAGAAATACATTCCATCGGCTGATCTGTTAACCAAGTTGCACGAGGACCCTGATATGGACTGGGGTACCTACAACCACGGGAAGCCCCTCTCGTCGCGACAGTTGGCTAGGTTTATGGGGGCCTATGGAGTCAAGCCCAAGACTGTGCGAATGACATCGAACTACACGCCCAAGGGATATGAGGTGCGTGATTTCGACGATGCCTTTGCACGCTATCTGCCCGAGCGTGTGGTTGATCCGGTCTTGGAAAAAGTGACGCCGCCTCCTGGTCGGACGCCGTCCAGCCCGAACTTCTAAGGCTGCTATCTGAGGCGCAACCTCATGGCGAGGTTGTTGCCTTCTTTCTGCCGATGGCGGGAGGCCCGGGCGCTTGGTTCAGGGCAATTTTTCCTAAGTCGATGATTTCCATCGTCGTCACCCCCGGCGGTGGCTGTCCCAAGCGGGTAGCCCCGCTTCTTTATTTCCCCCAATGTTTTGTGAATGTCCATGACCACGTGGATGGGCATTCGTGCGCTCTTTACCCAGGTGCCTATCGCAATAGGCCTGTTTCTTTATTCCAACCCAACCATGAAAGGAGGGCCTATGCCCGTTGTCCAACTCAGTGCGCAGTTTGTGCGCGATGCAGCTTGCCCGCCCGAAAAAGCAAAGGTGGACTATTACGATAGTGCAATCCGAGGGTTCATTCTGGAGGTTCGTTCTTCTGGAGGCAGAACTTTCCACCTGCGTTATCGAGATACCCACGGCAAGCTTCGTCAGCACAAGATTGGCGATGCCGCTGCGATCAGTTACGACAAAGCTCGCCAGAAGGCTAGCCGTTTGCGCTCGGAGGTCGAGCTTGGTGGCAATCCGCTGGAAGAGCGCAAAGCCTTGCGAGCAGTTCCGACTTTGGCGGAATTCATCCGTGACATCTACGTCCCCCATATCCAGTTGCATCGGAGGAATTTTCAATCCACGCTGAGCTTCATCAAGTGTCATGTCTTGCCACGTTTTGGAGCCAAGCACTTGGATGCAATCACGACTGATATGGTGGCGGAGGCTCACCAGGATCTGCGAGGGAAGGGCTATGCATTGGCACATGCAAACATGTTGCCCATCTTGCTCAAGATCATGTTCAACCTGGCGAAGAAGAAGGATCTTCCGGGAAGTCAGTTCAACCCCGCTAATGGAGTCGTGCTGTTCACCACGAACAATGCAAAGGAGCGATTTCTCAGTGCTACTGAGACTCAGCGTTTGCACGAAACCCTATCTCGCAGTGACAACACCCAACTCAAGAGCATCGTCGCCTTGTTGTTGCTGTTTGGATGTCGCAAACGTGAGTTGCTCGATGCCAAGTGGGAGCACTTCGATCTGGAGCGGCGTAGCTGGCGCATTCCTCTGTCCAAGAGCGGAAAAGCCAGAAACATTCCGATCTCTGACAAAGCCTTGGAAGTGTTGCAAGGGTTGCCGCGCTGGAAGGGGTGCTCATATGTGATTCCCAATCCGGATACAAAGAAACCGTTTGGCAATCTGTTCCATTCTTGGGATAAGGCTCGCAAGGAAGCAGGTCTGGCTGACCTGCGGATGCATGACCTGCGCCACACCTTCGCAAGCAATCTGGTGAACTCTGGGCAATCCATCTATGTCGTGAGCAAGTTGCTGGGGCACTCCCAACTCAAGACCACGGCACGCTACAGCCATTTGGCCGATGAGACGCTTTTGTCTGCTGTGGATGCTGCCGCCAAAGTGGTTGACACAAGTTGGAGGGCTATCCCCTAAACGCTGTCTAAAATTTAGGCAGTGCCTGAGCGACTCACCTGCAACCACCAACCCACCTCATCGGGTTGGGTGGGGAGTGGGGACGGCAGTGTGCTGACTTCTTAAGGCGATGACGAAAAAGTTGAGCCACTGGCAAGGAGCTCACTTTGGCGAAGTGGGGTATGTGTGGGTGGGCGCGAGAAGCACGCAGGAAAACAGGAAAAAACTGTTAAAAATCTGCCACTTGCGGTATTGCTGGAAGGTACAACACCTTCAAGTTCGCCCACGAGTACGCTCGCGGCGAGGGCATGAAGCACTACGTGGAAATGATCCAGGAGCCCGAATTCGCGGCACGTGACAAGGGCTACACCTTTGTCTCGCACCAGCAG
>Ga0067045_1004891_pt1 | contig 10277 bp, 13 predicted proteins | sample TerdegcTABiofilm_FD_59184 | JGI IMG/M metagenome (GOLD analysis project Ga0067045, IMG submission 59184) | Combined Assembly of (Gp0054472, Gp0054536) Wastewater bioreactor microbial communities from Singapore -Terephthalate degrading... | reverse complement strand
CCGGCCTGAGGCCTAGTGTTTGACGTCCTGAGCGGCGCCTTCGACGGCCTTGCCGGCGGCCTGGGTGTCCTTGCCCACGCCGGCGATGGTGTTGCAGGCGGCGGTGGCCAGCAGGGCGGCGGCGGCGGCGAGAATGAACAGCTTGCGCATGGTCGACTCCTGAAAAGGGGCGATGGGCCCGTCTCCAGATCAACGCGACGGCGACGGGCCGGTTCCTGTCAAGCTGGGCGCGGCGTCGGCGTCTGGGCCTCGGGCGTCGGGAAGGTGAGGCGGGCGATGGAGCCGCCGCCGGGCGCCGCCAGCATCTCCGCCTGGCCGCGCAGTTGTTTGGCGAAGGCGCTCATCAGGGTGCGGCCGACCCCCGCCGCCGCGGCCGTCTCGCCCATGCCGGGGCCGTCGTCCTGGACCTCCAGGACGCTGGTGCCGCCATCGACGCGGAAGCGCACCTGAAGATCGCCGCCGCGCCCGGCGAAGGCGTGCTTCTGGGCGTTGGACACGGCTTCGACCAGCCACAGGGCCATGGGGGCCAGCTTGTCGGGGTCGATCACCAGGGCGTCGGCCTCGACCGAACTGGTGACGAGCGGGCCGCGCATGGCCTCGCCCGCCACCAGCTGTCCGACCAGTTCGGTCAGGAAGGCGCGCGAGTCCGCCTCGCGGATGTCGTCGCTCTGGTAGAGGGTGCGATAGATCAGGGCCAGGGCCGTGATCCGCTGGCGGGTGTCGCCGAGGGCGGCGCGGGCGGCCGGGTCGGCCACCGCTCTTTGCTGCATGGACAGCAGGGAGGAGATGATCTGCAGGTTGTTCTTCACCCGGTGGTGGATCTCGCGCATCAGCGCGTCCTTCTCATCCAGCGAGTCAAGCAGGGCCTTGTCGCGGCGGGTGATGGTGTCGCCCAGGGTCCCCAGGGTGCGGGCCAGGACGCGGATCTCGGCCGGGGCGTGCTCGGCCTGGATCGGGCGCACCGAGAACCGGCCCCGGGCATAGATGGCGGCGACCCGCTCCAGATAGCCGAGCCAGCGGATGACGATCCGCTCGGACAGCAGCATGACCGCCGCAAAGGCCATGGCCCAGGCCCCGAGGGGCAGAAGCAGGGTGCCGATCGGGTTCAGCCGCGCCCAGGACAGGATGCCGGGCGCCGGGGCCGACAGCAGGACGAACAGGTCGCGCCCGGCCAGGCTGGTGCCCGCGTAGATGTGCGACCGGCCGTCGGAATCGCGGCTCTCGAACAGGGAGGATCGGCCCTGACGCGCCTCGGCGACCCAGTCGGCCACGGCGTCATCGCTCTTGCCGGTCAGGTTGAAGACGGCCGGATCGGTCGAGACCAGGATGCGCCCCTCGGCGTCAGTCAGGGCCGACTGCGAGCCTGGCGGCAGGGCCGGGTCATAGATGTCGGGCTGAAGCGCGGTCAGGGGGATCACCGCCGCTATGGCGCCCTGGAAGGCCCCCAGGGGGCGCTCCGATCGAACGGCGACGATGAGGGCGTTGGGATCGTTCGGCGCCCGCTCCATGACCACGTCTTCGCCGCGTCGCAGGCGTTGATACCAGTCCTGCTGGCGCACGTCGGCCGGGGCGGGCGCCCGGTCGGCGGATCGCGAGGCGCAGACCTCCTCGCCGGTGGCGCTGTAGCGATGCAGGGCGGAGATGGCGTCCAGTCGCGAGACNAGNGCNGTCANGCGGGGTTCGCAATAGAAGCCGACCGCTTCGGGGGCCAGGGCCTGAAGCAGGACCACGGTGCTGTCGATCCGGGACTTGGCGTCCGTNGAGCTGCGCTCGGCCGACAGTTGCAGGTCGATGCGGCGGTCGTCGGCCTGGCGACGGAACTCGGCCTGGGTCTGGATGGCGCTGAGCAGCAGGATCGGCAGCAGGGCCACCGCCATGGCCAGGCCCAGCCGAAAGCGGATGCCCTGAACGCTGGGGCGGCCCAGTCGGCGAGCCCAGGCGCGGCCGAACCGCAGCACCCTAGTCTCGCCCGGCGCCGCTCAACCTGTCGGCATCCGCCAGGATGGAGCGCATGGCGTCGCCCGCGGCCTTGCCGTCGCGACCGTAACCGCCGCGCTCCAGCGTCGCCTGCAGCGCCTTGCGCGCCCGCGACACCCGGCTTTTGACCGTGCCGACGGCGCATTGGCAGATCTCGGCGGCCTCCTCGTAGGCGAAGCCCCCGGCTCCGACCAGGATCAGGGCTTCGCGCTGTTCCTCGGGCAGGGTCTTGAGCGCCTGACGCAGTTCGTCCAGGGCGACGGGCGCTTCGGGATCGTCGACGGCGACCAGGGTGCGTTCGGCGGCTTCCTGATCCAACTGGGTCTGACGCCACGAGCGACGCTTTTCCGAGTAGAACTGGTTGCGCAGGATCATGAAGGTCCAGGCCTTCATGTTGGTGCCCATCTGATAGCTGGCCCGGGCGTCCCAGGCCTTCATCATGGCTTCCTGGGCCAGGTCGTCGGCGGCCGTGGGGTCGCCGGTCAGGGTGCGCGCGAAGGCCCGCAGATGCGGGATCAGCGTCACCAATTCCTTCTTGAAGCCGGCGTCGTCGGCCGAGGGCGGTTTGGGCGGCGCGCTGGAAATGCTCACTGGCCCTCCTTGGTCGACGCGCGCTCGTCGGCCCGCCGCAGGATGTCCAGGAATTCGTCCGGAACCGGCTCGTTGACCACCTGGTCGAACATGTGGCGCAGCTTCACGCCGATGGCTTGCTGGCGCAGGCGCACCTCTTCCAGTCCCTGGTCCTTCGACGCGGGCGCGTCGGGACGCGGGCTGGTGTCTTTTGAATCAATCATGGAGTTCCGGCCGCCGCCCAAGCCTTGAGGTGTCGTTCATCGAAGCGGAAAACGCCGCCTCAGTCGAACGGTTCCTGCCCTTACGTAATTTTATGCTTAAGCTTGACGTGGGGCTGGGAACCCTTGCGGATTTAATCCGTTGGAACTGATTGCAGCGCCCTCGGGTCGAGGGCTCTAACCGTCGGGGAAATTGTATGAGTCTTCTGGCTAGGCTTGCGCCGCATCTGCCCTACGTCCGTCGTTACGCGCGCGCCCTGACCGGCGACCAGAGCACGGGCGACAACTACGTCCGCGTTGCGCTGGAGGCGCTGGCTGCGGGCGAACGTCAACTGCCGTCCGACATGACGCCGCGCGTCGCCCTCTATCACGTCTTTCACGCCATCTGGTCGTCCACGGGCGCCCAGCTTGAGGACGGCAGTGGGCTGGAGGGCGGAGACGACGCCGCGCGCCGTCTGATGCGAATTTCGCCGCGCTCGCGACAGGCCTTCCTGCTGACGGCGCTGGAGGGCTTCACGCCATCCGAAGCGGCGCAGATTCTCGGCATTGATCCGCGTGCGGTCGAGCGCCTGATCGCGGAGGCCCAGTCGGACATCGACGCCGAGCTGGCCACCGATGTCCTGATCATCGAGGACGAGGCCATCATCTCGGCCGACATCGAGAGCCTGGTCAAGGAACTGGGCCANCGCGTCACCGGCACCGCCACCACCCACGACGAGGCCGTCGACGCCGTGACGCGCCACCGCCCCGGTCTGGTCCTGGCCGANATCCAGCTGGCCGACGGTTCGTCGGGCATNGACGCGGTCAAGGACATCCTCAANCGNTTCGACGTGCCGGTCATCTTCATCACCGCCTTCCCCGAGCGGCTGCTGACCGGCGAACGGCCCGAGCCGACCTTCCTGATCACCAAGCCCTTCCAGCCCGAAACGGTGAAGGCGGCCATCAGTCAGGCGCTCTTCTTCCATCCGTCGCGGCAGAAACAGGCGGCCTGATGCAGGGTTGAACCTCCTTGGCGCTCAGGGCCCCGATGGTCGCCACCGGGGCCTTTAGCGTCAGGGGCGCCCCGCAGCCGCAGCCGCAGCCGGAGCCGAGACGGGGGGCGGGGGCGCGGCGGAAGGCGGCGCGCCCGGACGGTTGAAGGCGGCGGAGTCTTCGCGCGTGCCCCCGGCGTCGGGATTGACGGTCTGGAAGCCGCCATTGCTGAGCAGCCACATCCCCAGCAACAGGACAGCCGCCGCCCCGCCGGACAGGATCAGCAGCCACAGGATGCGAACCCCGCCCCGACCCTGACGGACGTATTGGGCTTCGATCGGCGCATGGTGCTCGACGGCGTCGGCGGAATGGGAGTGAGGATCCTGATGGGTCATCGCGCGCTCCGGGGCAAAGGTCCGCCTCTGAAACGCGGGCCGTGGCGCGGCTGTTCCGGCCGGGGAGGGCGGGGTTTCATATTCACGCTGTGCGCGGGAACCGCGACCCCAAGTCGTCGTTATCTGGGAGTGGAGTCGGCGAAGCCCCCCCGACTTATGACCGGTTCGCCGGTCGGCCGGCTCCGCGCCTCATTCTCGATGATGCCACCTCAAGCGGGCCCCACAGGGTCCGCTTTTTTCTGGGAAGCCCTCGACAGTTTCGCGAGAAGCGCCACTATTGAGTTCTCAAAGAAAACGCATTGGAGACGCGCCATGGCCCTTCGCAATCGTCAGTGGGTTCTTCGCCAGAGGCCTCAGGGCCTGATCCAGGACGGGGATCTGGAGCTGGTCGAGACCGCCGTGCCGGATCTGAAGGACGGCGAAGTGCTGGTCCGCACCGTCTATCTGTCGCTGGACCCGACCAACCGCACCTGGATGAACGACAGCCAGGGCTATCTGCCGCCGGTGGGCCTGGGCGAGGTCATGCGCGGCCTGACCCTGGGCGTGGTCGAGCAGTCGAAGTCGGACCGCTTCAAGGACGGCGACGTGGTCATGCCGCTCTCGGGCGGCTGGGCTGACTACGCCGTGGTTCACGAGCAAGGCCTGCGTCCGGTGCACCGGGCGCCGGGCCTGCCGCTGACGGCCAATCTGTCGGTCCTGGGGATGACCGGGCTGACCGCCTATTTCGGCGTCACCGACGTGCTGAAGGCCAAGGCGGGCGAGACCCTGGTGATCTCGGCGGCGGCGGGCGCCGTCGGCTCCATCGCCGGTCAGGTGGCCAAGCAGCGCGGCGCGCGCGTCATCGGCATCGCCGGCGGAGCCGAGAAGTGCCGCTGGCTGACCGAAGACCTCGGCTTTGACGCCGCCGTCGACTACAAGAACGAGGACGTGGGCGAGGCTCTGGATCGCCTGGCGCCCAATGGCATTGATCTCAATTTCGAGAATGTCGGCGGCGACATCATGATCGCGGTGTGGAACCGACTGAACATCCATGCCCGCATGGCGGTCTGCGGCCTGATCTCGTCCTACAACGCCACGCGGATGCCGCCTTCGCCGAACTTCAGCCGGATCATCACCCATCGCCTGAACGTCCAGGGCTTCCTGGTTCTGGACTACGCCCATCGCGCCAAGGAGATGGTCGCCGAAATGGGGCCGTGGCTGGCTGACGGGAAGATCCAGTGGAAGGTCCATGTCGACAACGGCCTGGAAGGGGCGGTCACCTCGCTGAACCGCTTGTTCACCGGCGACCATGACGGCAAGCTGCTGGTGCGGGTGTCGGAAGAGCCCGCCGCCTGAACCCAGGCGTCAGGACAGGAAGCCCGCCGGATGACCGAACCCCTGCACGTCCATTTCGAGGACCTCGAGATCGGTCAGGTCATCCCCCTGGGCGCCTGCGCCGTGGACGCCGAGGCGCTGGATGTCTTCGCCGAACGCTTCGCGCCGGGATGGGATGTCGCTTACGGCGCGCCGGACGCCCTGGTCTATGCCCTGTGGAGCCGGCTGTCGGTCGAGAAGGCGGGCGGCTGGGCCGGGGCCAAGACCCTGGCGGTCGATGGTCTGCGCTTTTTGCGCAATCCGCCGCCGGGCGAACTGCTGCGTGGCCGACTGACGGTCATGGGCAAGGACCCGGTCGGCGACGAAAAAGGCATCGTCATCGCCCAGCATGATCTGCTGGACGAGGCGGGGCGGCTGGTCTTCTCCTGCCTGACCCGCGGCCTGATCGCGCGGCGCTGAACACAGAATAACGCCCCGCCAGTTTCCTGACGGGGCGTTTTCATTTCAGATCCAAGCGGCCTCAAACAGCGCGTAAGCGCGGCCGGCCCCTCAGAATTAGGCGTTGGCGGCCGGGGTTTCGGCGGCCGCGCGCGTGAAGGCCATGGCGATCAGGCGATCCCAGCCCATCAGCGACACCAGGTGGGCGTAGATCTGGCCCAGGGCGCCGTTGTCGCGCAGCTCGACCAGCTTCTCGGCCGGCAGGGCCTTCAGCTTGTCTTCCGAAACGGCGAAGTATTCGGCCAGCTTCTGGGTTTCGCCGGCCGTGCCGTCGGGGTTGCGCGGGGTGAAGGAGGCCTCGCGGGTTTCGAACAGGTCTAGGTCGATCAGCAGCTTGATGAAGGACTCGGTGCGCAGACGCTCTTGTTCGAAATTGTTGCAGAACTCCATTGCGTCATTGACGTAGGGGCTCGGCTGCTGGCCGTCGAACAGCGCAATATCGCCGTTCTCGCCGAGGAAGGGGGCCGCGCGGTCGATGCACAGGATCATGCGGTTCTGCGTGTCGTCGTTGGCGAAGACGAACGGATAGCGGCGCACATAGGCCGGGATGTAGGCGTCGGGGCGGAAGTCGCCGTTCTCGATGAACAGGTTGTCGTTCTGGCGCAGACCCATGGCCACGACCGGCTGCTTCAGATCGCCGACGAAGATGATCGGATAGGACAGGGCGGCGGGCGCGAACTCGGTCACGGTCAGCGGCACGATGTGGGTCTGGGCGACGAAGGCGTAGGGCTTGTCGGCCGGCGTCACGCCCAGCTTGCCGTGCGCCTCGAACGAGATCGGCTCCGGCTGGGTGTAGAAGAGGACGTTGCCGGACAGGGCGCCGGACGCTTGGGACGTGGTGTCGGTCATGATGCTTCGGATCGGCTCTGAACAGAAAGGTCGGGCCTTCTAGCCTATGGCCGGGCGCGCCGCAAACGCGACGGTTCGGCGAACCTTGGGCGGTGTCGATGCGACGTGCGACGCCGCAAGCGGTTGCGGCGCGCCCGGCGAGCCCTTAGCTGTGGGGCATGGGCGCCGCTTGCGATCACGATCATTCCGACAGCCGACCCGGCCCTGCCGAGGTCGAACGCGCGCTGGCCTCGGTCGAGGCCCAGTGCGCGGTCGAGGGCGAGCGCATGACCGCGCCGCGCCGGCGCGTGCTGGAGCTGCTGCTGGCGGCGGGGGAACCGGTCAAGGCCTATGACCTGATCGCCCGCTACGGCGCCGACGGCCAGGCCGCCAAGCCGCCGACCGTCTATCGCGCCCTGGAGTTTCTGGAGCGCCGGGGCGTGGTGCACCGCATCGCCTCCATCAGCGCCTATGTCGCCTGCACCGCCGACGCCGACGGCAGCCGCGCCCACGCCGCCGCCTTCCTGATCTGCGACTGCTGCGGCGCGACCGAGGAGGTGGCTGTGGCCGGAGGCGACGCCTTCGCCGAAGCGGCCTCGGCGGCGGGCTACGCCATTGAGCGCACCACCATCGAAGGCCATGGCCGTTGCCCGGCCTGCCGCGTGGCGGCCTGACGCCGATGGACGCCCTGGCCCTGTCAGCGCCGCGTCGTCTGACGGTTCCCATCGACAACCGCTGGGGCGGCGGCGAGATGGCCGTGCTGGATTTCGGCGACCCGGCTCGACCGGTCGATCTGGTCTTCGTCCACGCCAACGGCTTCAACGCCTGGACCTATCGCGCCCTGCTGCAGCCCTTGTCCGGCGCCCTGCGCATCTGGGCGCCGGACCTGCGCGGCCATGGCCGGACCCGGTTGCCGGACCGGCCCGAGGGCCGACGCAGCTGGAAGGATCATCGCGACGACCTTATCGCCCTGCTGGACGCCATAGAGGGGCCGCCGGTGGCTCTGGCCGGCCATTCCATCGGCGGGACCAGCGGCCTGATGGCGGCGGCGGAGCGACCCGATCGGGTGTCGCGTCTGTTGCTGCTCGACCCGGTGATCTGGCGACGCGAAATGGTGCTGGCCATGAACCTGCCCCTGTTCGGTCGGCTGGCTGAGCGCAATCCCATCGTCGCCGGCACGCGCCGTCGGCGCGCCCTGTTCGACAGCCGCGAACAGGCCCAGGCCGCCTATCGCGGGCGCGGGGCCTTCAAGGGCTGGCCCGAGATGATGCTGGTCGACTATCTGATCGACGGACTGCAGGAGACGGACCGGGGCTTCGAACTGACCTGCGCCCCGGCCTGGGAGGCCTCGAACTACGCCGCCCAGGCGCACAATCCCTGGCGNGCGCTGCGNCGTTACCCCGGCGCCGTGCGGGTGCTGAAGGCCGAGAGCGGCAGCCTGTGCGCCGTGCCGACGANGCGACGCCCNGCGTCGCCCTTGCAGGTCGAGACGGTGGCNGGCGGCGGCCATCTGTTTCCCATGACCCACGCCGATGTGGCCCGCGAGGCCCTGCTGGACCTTGCCGTCTGACCCCTTTTCGTCTGGTGCGGCGGGCGGCGCCGTCGCGAAATGAAAATGGAAACCTTGGGGGACTTCGCGATGTCGAATCTTGAGGTGCGCCGCGCGACGGCGCAGGACGCCGCCCGGCTTCATGGCTTGATGCTGGCCCTCGCCGAGCATGAGGGCCTCACCGCCTATCTGGCCGCCACGCCGGACAGTCTGGCCCAGGCCATGGCGGCCCAACCGCCGCGCGCCGCCTTTCTGCTGGCGCAGATCGAAGGTCGGGCGGTCGGCTTCGTCTCCTGGACGCGGGGCTACGGCGTCTGGCGCGGCGGCGACTATCTCAACCTTGATGATCTGTTCGTGACCGAGGGCGCGCGCGGCGCGGGGGTGGGCGAGGCCTTGATGCGGGCCTTCGCCGAGGTGGCTGCTCTTGAGGGGCTGGGCGCGCGCTGGGAGGTCAGGACGGACAATCACGGCGCGCGGCGCTTCTATGCTCGCCTGGGGGCCGAGCAGGAGGAGAAGACGGTGGTGCGCTGGTCGTCCGGGGCCATGCGCGCGGCCCGATAGGTCATCGGGCTTGCCCTCAGGCCGTTCGGTGGTAGGCCTGAGGGGATGAACTCGCCCGCCGCCGCCTCCAGCCTGCCGCGCATCCTTCTGGGATCGCTGATCGGCGCCGTGATCGGCCTGATCCTGCTGGCGCTGGGGCTGGCCATCCTGTGGAAGGCGGCCGACCTGCGCGGGGGTTCGCGGCCCCAGGGCGTGGCGCCGGTCGCAGCTGTCGCGCCCGAAGCGCCGCTCCGGCCTCGGACCGAAGCGACGCCGACCACGCCCTATCCGATCGTGGGGCCGGGGGCGTCGTCCGCCGGTCCGGCCGAGGCTCCGCCGAGGGCCGCGACCTCGGCCTGGCGTTCGATCTTCGACGATGCGGATGAGGCGGCCGCGTCGCCGCCGCCCGCCGCTGCGCCGCCAAGGGCGCCGTCGGGTCCGGCCTCGCGTTCCGCGCCGCGGCCGTCCACGCCCCGACGCCCGCCCGAGGCCCAGCGCCAGGACGACAGCCTGTTCTTCTGACGCTTCAGGTCAGACGGGCGCAGGCGTGGATCAGCCGCTCCACGTCGTCTTCGGACTGATAGAGGCTGAAGCCGAAGCGGATCACGTCGTCGCGCACGTCGGTGACCACGTTCATGTGTTGCAGGTCGGCCTTCCAGCGTGCCGCCTCGTCCGAGCGCAGGGCCAGGAAGCGGGCGCGCGGCGCGTCGCCCTCGACCGGGTTAAGGATCTCGGCCTGCGACAGAGCGCCCGCCTCGCCGCTCTGAACCGCCGCCTGGAACCGGGCCTGCAGCCCCCGCGCATGGGCGGCGATGTCGGCGGTGCTCAGGCCCTGTTCGTCCAGCATCCGCTGCACGGCGTTGAGGCGGTAAAGGGCGCTGACGTCGAAGGTGGCGCCCCAGAAGCGGCCGCCGTCGGTGCGATACTGCACGCCGCCAGGCGGGCCTTCCAGATGGCCGAACTCGGCGAACCAGCCGGTGATGACCGGGCGCGGGCAGAAGCCGGGCGGGGAATGCAGGAAGCAGGCGCCTTCGCCCGCCATGGCGTATTTGTAGCCGCCCGCCAGATAGAAGATCTTGTCCGCCACCGCTGACAGGTCGGTCGGCGTCGCCATGAAGCCGTGATAGCCGTCGACCACCACCCAGGGCCCGGCCGGATCGGCCAGGGCCGCCAGATCGGCGATGGCGTCGAACACCTGGCCGGTGCGGAAGAAGACCTGGCTGACCAGGATCAGGTCATGCCCGCCCGCCCGCGCCGCCGCCACGAAGCGCTCGGCGAAGGTGGCGAAGGGCTGCAGCGGCACGCGCGTGACCACGGCCTCGCCGGCCTCCTCCCAGCGCTCGGACTGGCGGCGGAAGGAGTGGAACTCGCCGTCGGTGGACAGGATGCGCACCGGCTTCTTCTCGACGCCCG
>Ga0067045_1004453_pt1 | contig 10277 bp, 8 predicted proteins | sample TerdegcTABiofilm_FD_59184 | JGI IMG/M metagenome (GOLD analysis project Ga0067045, IMG submission 59184) | Combined Assembly of (Gp0054472, Gp0054536) Wastewater bioreactor microbial communities from Singapore -Terephthalate degrading... | reverse complement strand
GGTGTGGTTAAGGACGGGCGGGTATTAAACGACCCGACCCTCGACTTGCTGGCCAGGACTGCCCTGTCGCATGCAGCGGCGGGGGCGGATATGGTTGCTCCCTCTGACATGATGGACGGCCGTGTAGCGGCGATTCGTACTGCTTTGGACGCTCAGGGATATGAAAACGTTCCGATTATGGCCTATTCTGCTAAATACGCTTCTGCTTTTTACGGACCTTTCCGCGAAGCGGCGAGGTCTGCGCCGCAATTCGGGGACCGCAAAGCTTATCAGATGGACCCGTCCAATGCCGGCGAGGCGCTGCGGGAAGTACGGCTGGATATCGAAGAGGGAGCGGATATCATTATGGTCAAGCCGGCCCTGGCTTATCTGGACGTTATCCGGCGGGTCAAGGACGAGTTCGGCTTTCCGGTGGCGGCCTATAACGTCAGTGGTGAGTATAGCATGGTCAAGGCGGCGGCGCAAAAGGGCTGGATTGATGAGCGAAGCGTTGTGAGGGAGTTGCTTACCGGCATCAAGCGGGCCGGTGCGGACATCATTCTTACCTACCACGCAAAAGACATGGCAAGATGGTTGCAGGAGGGGGACTGGCAGTGATGATAATGTCCTGGAATACCACCAATGCCTGCAACATGTATTGCCGGCATTGCTACCGCGATGCCGGGGAGAGCCTGGAGGAAGAGCTGAATACTCAAGAAGGGCTGGCGCTGATTGAGCAGGTTGCTAAAGCTGGCTTTAAGATCATGATCTTCAGTGGTGGTGAACCGCTGATGCGAGATGATATATATACCCTCACAGCATGGGCAAAGGAAAAAGGTCTAAGGCCGGTTTTAGGCTCCAACGGTACATTAATCACCGGGGAAGTGGCAGAACGGATGAAAAAATCTGGCGTGGCAGCCGTGGGGATCAGCCTGGATAGTATTGATCCAGCCAGTCACGATGATTTTAGAGCTACTCCTGGAGCATGGCGGGGGGCGGTGGATGGTATGCGCGCATGCCGGGAGGCGGGCCTTCCTTTTCAGGTTCATACTACAGTGATGGACTGGAACCTGCAGGAAATAGAGAAACTGACCGATTTTGCAGCAGAAAAGGGCGCGGTGGGACACCATGTTTTTTTTCTGGTTCCTGCCGGCCGTGCTGTTAACATAGAGGCGGAATCGTTGCGGGCCGGCCAGTACGAAGCGTTGCTGCGCAGGATTATGCTCAAACAAGCTGAGGTCCGGATTGAGCTGAAACCGACCTGTGCCCCGCAATTTATGCGGATTGCCGCTCAATTAGGGATAAAAACCCGCTTTGGCAGAGGCTGCCTGGCCGGAATATCTTACTGTATTATCAGCCCTAGAGGTATTGTCCAGCCCTGCGCCTACCTGAACGTACCGGCTGGAAATGTCCGTGAAACTCCATTTGATGAAATTTGGCACAGTGCTGAAATTTTTCGCGTTTTGAGGGCCGGGGAATATAAAGGAAGCTGTGGTTTGTGTAAATACAGGGAGATCTGCGGCGGCTGCCGGGCCCGCGCGTATTTCTACTATGGTGATTACATGGCTGAAGAGCCATGGTGTGATTACCGGAATTCGCATTAACGCTCAGACGGGCCCAGATATTTTTCATCTCAAACAGCAGTTGAAAGGATTATGGTTTATGCAATTGGATAACATTGACCGGAGGTTGTTAAATTTAATACAAACAAATTTTCCTCTGGTGGCGGAGCCGTACCGGAAAATAGGAGAAATCCTCGGTATGAGTGAGGATGAAGTCCTCTCCAGGCTGAAACGGCTGCAGGATGCGGGAGTTGTCCGGAGGCTTGGCGGAATTTTTGATTCAAGAAAATTGGGCTATAGCGGTACCTTATGTGCCATGCGGGTTGAGCCGGAGAAGGTGGACGAAGTAGCTGCTTTTATCAACTCTTTTCCAGGTGTGACTCATAACTATCTGCGGGAACACCACTATAACATGTGGTTTACCATACTGGCCGAAAGTAAAGAAAAGCTGGAAGAAATATTAAGATTGATCCGTGAAAGGACAGGCGTTAAAGAGATATTGAACCTGCCTGCAGAAAAGGTTTATAAAATTAAGGTCAACTTTCTTTTAGAATAAAATTAACCATTCAGTAAACCCGGTAATGGGACATGGCGTTATCGTCACTTACTCCGTGGCTTTTGCATTGGCAGCGTATTAGCTTGCTCCAGGCAAAATCAGGCCGCGTTTACTGATATATACAGATAAAGGTGGGCATAGACATGCTATCTGAACAGGACAAGCGGATAATCCGGGCAATTCAAAATGGTTTGCCGTTGGTGAGCCGCCCTTTTCGGTCTATGGCTGAAGAATTGGGAATGACCGAAGACGAGCTTATTGCAAAAATCAAATATTATCTCAACAAAGGCTGGATCAGGCGTTTTGGGGCGCTGGTCAGCCACCGGGATTTGGGCTATGTGGCAAACGCCATGGCAGTATGGGATGTGCCGGAGGAAAAAGTGCCTGCAACAGGCCGGATAATGGCCGGCTTTAAGGAAGTTACCCACTGCTACCAGCGCCCCCGGCGCCCCGGCTGGCCGTATAACCTTTTTACGGTTATTCACGGTTGGAGCCGGGAATACTGTGCCGGTATCGCTGAGGAGATCTCCCGGGCTACCGGGATAAAGGACTACTGTCTGCTGTTCAGCACTGCTGAGCTTAAAAAAAGCAGTATGCTTTACTTTGAATGAGAAAGGGGCTTTTCCCGGATGTCCAGAAATTATTCCACCTCAACAGATCTTTTTGAAAAGGCAAAAAAGTTCATACCCGGGGGTGTTAACAGCCCGGTGCGCGCTTTTCAATCAGTGGGATCAACCCCTCTTTTTATCAAGCGCGGGGAAGGGCCAATGGTTTATGATGCCGACGGGAATGAGTATATCGATTACGTGGGTTCATGGGGGCCGTTGATCCTGGGACATCGCCACCCGCAAGTAGTTGAGGCGCTAAAAAGCTGCCTTGACGAGACCGGGACCAGCTTTGGGGCGCCGACTGAACTGGAGACTGTCCTGGCCGGTATGATTGTAGAGGCTGTACCATCGGTGGAAATGGTGCGGTTGGTTAATTCCGGTACTGAAGCTGCCATGAGTGCTATCCGGCTGGCCAGAGGATATACAAACAGGAATAAAATAGTCAAGTTTGAAGGTTGTTATCATGGACATGCCGATTATCTGTTGATTAAAGCAGGATCCGGGGCGTTGACGCTGGGTGTGCCGACCAGCCCTGGTGTGACAGCCGGTTCGGCTGCTGATACCATAAGTGCAAAATACAATGATCTGGATGCCTTGCGTGAAATATTTAAACAAGAGGGGGAAAACATCGCGGCGGTGATTGTGGAGCCGGTTGCGGGGAATATGGGCGTTGTGCCTCCTGCTGCGGGCTTTTTGGAGGGGCTGCGCCGCTTAACCGAAGAATATGGCTGCCTTTTGATCTTTGACGAGGTGATGACTGGTTTTCGTGTAGCCTACGGTGGGGCGCAGCAGCTCTACGGGGTGACCCCGGATTTAACCTGTCTCGGTAAAGTAATCGGAGGCGGCCTCCCGGTAGGAGCCTACGGAGGGAAGCGGGAGATTATGGAACACGTTTCCCCAGCGGGACCAGTATACCAGGCTGGAACACTTTCAGGCAACCCCTTGGCGGTGACGGCGGGCATCGCTACCCTCAAAATTCTCCAGCGGCCGGGCGTTTATGAATACCTTGAAAAAATATCGGGAAGGCTGGCAGGGTGGTTGCTTGAAGCAGCCGCTGAGGCCGGAGAAGAAGTTTATATCAACAGGGTCGGCTCAATGTTATGTGTTTTCTTTACCAGTTTGGAAGTAGTAGATTATCATAGCGCGTGTTCATCAAACATTACCCGTTATGCTGAATTCTTCAAAGCTATGCTGGGACAGGGGGTTTACTTGGCTCCTTCCCAGTTCGAGGCTGCCTTTGTTTCCTTGGCGCACGGTGAAAAAGAAATAGAACGAACTGCAGAGGCGGCGCGGCGCTTTTTCCGTTCATAAATGATACAGGAGCCCAGCAGCATCGTAAATGGGATTTATTTATGTTTTTGGGCCAGGCCAGTAAGTTCGCTGATGTCTTTGATCTTGTTTTCGGCCAGGTATCTCTCTATCCCATCAATTACTTCTACGGTTGCCCGCGGATTGACAAAATTTGCCGTACCTACAGCCACGGCAGTGGCTCCGGCCAGGATGAACTCAATGGCATCTTCGGCTGTCATAATGCCGCCCATACCGATGATAGGCAGCTTTACTTCCTGATACACCTGCCAGACCGCCCGCAGTGCTACCGGTTTAACAGCAGGACCGGAGAGGCCTCCCATTATGTTGCCCAGCACGGGACGCTTTTTTTTAATATCGATAGCTAGACCTAGAAGAGTATTAATCATTGAAAGGGCGTCTGCTCCTGCTTTTGCAACTTTTTCTGCAACTGCCACGATGTTGGTTACGTTAGGTGATAGCTTTACAATTACCGGCAGGTCAGTGCTTTCTTTCACTGCATGGGTGACTTCTGCCGCCGTAGCCGGGTCACTGCCGAACTGCATCCCGCCTTTTTTAACATTAGGGCAGGAAATGTTAACTTCCAGTCCGGCCACCCCGGTAGCGCGGCTCAGCTTTTCGGCTAGATAGGCGTAGTCATTCACCGTGTCGCCAGCTATATTTACAATCACTGGCAGGTCATACTTTACCAGGAAAGGCAGCGCTTCTGCGATAAAGCGCTCTACACCGGGATTTTGTAAGCCGATGGAGTTTAAAATGCCGGCCGGTGTCTCCGCTAATCTGGGAGTGGGATTGCCGGTCCTGGGGGACAGGGTAATTCCTTTTACTATAATGGCGCCGAGGTGGTTTAAATCAAGGTACGGGGCATATTCCGGCCCAAAGCCGAAAGTTCCCGAGGCGGTGGTTACCGGGTTTTTCATCCGGATGCCGCCTACGTTCACCGCCAGGTTCGGCATGTTCCCTGGGTTTTTTTGATCAGTTGCGCTCAATCCCATATCACTTCTCCCGCTGCAAAAACCGGCCCTTCCACGCAGGCTCGCCGGTATTGCACTCCACCTTCTTTATCCCGGATTTTACAAACACAGGAAAGACATGCTCCTACGCCGCAGCCCATCCGCTCTTCCAGGGATATCTCACCTGATATACCAGACTTATTAATAATTTCAGTCAACCGCTTTAACATCCCGTGAGGGCCGCACCCATAAATCAGGCTGTCTTTATTATACATGGGCAAGTTGCTTTGTTCATTATCCTTCTGGATATGCTCCTCGAATAAAGCGGTGACCGTTCCATGATAACCGGCCGAGCCGTCATCGGTGGAAGGAATAACCCTGTGACCGAAATTCATGATCTCCTCGCTGAAGAATAATTGTTTGGCTGTCACCGCCCCCAGGAAGACATCAGCGCAAATTCCTGAACCGGCCATTTCTTGTAAAAGAAAGTAGAGGGGAGCGATTCCGATGCCGCCAGACACCACCGCGACCTTTGTCCGGGCCCCCGGTATTGAAAAGCCTTGACCGAGCGGTCCCAGGATGCTGAGTCTGTCGCCTGCTTTGTTTTTTGATAGCAGGGCGGTGCCTCTGCCTGCAACCCGGTAGAAGAGGATAACCTCGCTTTTGGCACGGTCCACGGCATGGATACTGATCGGCCGGCGCAAAAGCGGGTCTAACGCATTGCTGCAGCGGATGTGTAAAAACTGTCCGGGTTTAGCTGCTTCAGCTATTTTTGGCGCAAACAGGTATAACCGGTAATGCCCTGGTACAATCTGTTCTTGTTTTGAAACTATTGCTTCAACAAGCAACAACGATTTGTTCTCCTTTGTATTATTAATTTGTATTTTGTAGCTGGTACTCCTGGAGCGGAATCAGCCTGGAGTATTTCTTTTCTTTTTCTTCAATGAGTACATCGAGGATTGCCCGGGTAGTGTCCAGGGAAGTGAGGCAGGGAATACCATACTCTACTGCTGCGCGGCGGATCTGGAAGCCGTCTCGCTCAGGTGCCTTGCCTTTAGTTAGGGTATTGATTACCAGGTTGATTTTATTTGCCCGGATCAGGTCTACAATGTGTGGTGAGCCCTCGTGGACCTTCTTAACTTGTTCCACCGGCAGGCCGGCTTTTCTGATTGCTGCGGCGGTACCAGCGGTAGCAAGGATACGGTAGCCCAGGTTCACTAGACCCTGGATGATCGGCAAAGCTTCTTCTTTATCACGGTCAGCGATAGTGGCCAAAACGGTTCCTTCTTTCGGGAACATGCTCCCAGCTGCCACCATAGCTTTATAGAGAGCTACTTTAAAATCGCGATCCACGCCCATGACCTCGCCGGTGGATTTCATTTCCGGACCAAGGGAAATATCCACCTGGAGCAGCTTGGCAAAGGAGAAAACCGGTGCTTTTACTCCTACAACTCTGCTTTCTGGATAAAGTCCACCTTTGTAGCCCAGCTCTTTCAGGGTCCTGCCCATAATGATCTTGGTGGCCAGGTTGACCATCGGGATGCCGGTAATTTTGCTCAGGTAAGGTACAGTACGGCTAGAGCGCGGGTTGACCTCCAGTACATAGATCTCATCTTCGTGCAGCACGTACTGGATGTTAATCAGCCCTTTGACGTTTAAGGCCCTGGCCAGCCTGGTTGTGTAATCAACTATCTGCTCTTTCGTTCTCTGGCTGAGGGATTGCGGCGGGTAAACTGCGGTGCTGTCGCCGGAGTGTACGCCGGCTCGCTCAATGTGCTCCATAATCCCGGGAATCAAGATGTCCTCCCCGTCGGAAATGGCATCTACTTCAAGCTCTTTGCCGAAAAGATACTTGTCTACCAGTACGGGGTGCTCAGGGGTCACTTTTACCGCGGTGGCCATATAATTTAACAATTCGTCATTGTTATAAACTATTTCCATGGCCCGCCCGCCTAGAACATAAGAGGGACGCACCAGTACCGGGAAGCCGATCTCTGAAGCGATCACAACTGCCTCATCTACTGAAAAAGCAGCCCGGCCGGGGGGTTTGGGGATTTTGAGGTCTATTAACAGACGGTCAAACCGCTCGCGGTCTTCGGCCCGGTCTATATCATCAACTGAGGTACCCAGTATTTTGACCCCGGCGTTTTCAAGGGGTTTGGCCAGGTTGATTGCCGTTTGACCGCCAAACTGGACGATTACCCCCTCAGGCTTTTCTTTATCTAAGATATTTAAAATATTTTCAATGACCAGCGGTTCGAAGTAGAGCCTGTCGGCAGTGTCAAAGTCAGTGCTTACGGTTTCGGGGTTGTTATTAACGATGATTGCCTCAATATTTTCTTCTCTCAGCGCCCAAACCGAGTGGACTGAGCAGTAGTCGAACTCGATACCCTGGCCGATCCGGATCGGTCCGGAACCCAGCACCATCACTTTGCGCCGTGATGTGGTTTGAGCCTCATCTTCCTGATCGTACGAAGAATAGTAGTAAGGAGTTTCGGCTTCAAACTCAGCAGCGCAGGTGTCAACCATTTTGAATGTGGGCAGGATGCCGTTTTCCCTGCGCCTGGTTCTTATTTCCATTGGGCTTGACCCGGTTAGCTTGGCCAGGTGAGCGTCAGAAAAGCCAAATTTCTTAGCCTTCTCTAGCAAGCCGGGTGGCAGGCCTTCTTTAGCGCAGCTGCGGATTTCATCTTCCAGTTGGAGGATACCCTTGATTTTATCCAGGAAAAAGCGGTCAATTTTGGTAATTTCATGTATTTTTTCGATGCTCAGGCCACGACGTAAAGCTTCAGCCACAAGAAAAAGGCGCTCATCTTCTGCGCAAGCCAGCTTGGACTCAAGCTCCTCTGAGCTTAATGCTTCAGCGCCCGGCAGGGTCAAGTAATCCAGGCCGATTTCCAGGGATCGAATGGCCTTTAGCAGCGCGCCTTCAAAGGTGCGGTTAATTGCCATAACCTCGCCGGTTGCTTTCATCTGAGTACCTAACTCGCGGTCGGCCAGGGCAAACTTGTCAAAGGGCCAGCGTGGGTATTTAACAACCACATAGTCCAGCGAGGGTTCGAAGCAGGCATAAGTCTTTCCGGTAACAGCATTTTTTATTTCATCCAGGGTTAGACCCATGGCAATTTTGGCTGCTACCTTGGCAATCGGATAGCCGGTAGCTTTGGAGGCCAGGGCAGAGGAGCGGGAAACCCTTGGGTTGACCTCAATTACATAATACTGGAAGCTGGAGGGGTCTAGAGCAAACTGGACGTTGCAGCCTCCTTCGATGCCCAGGGCGCGGATAATTTTTAGTGAGGCCGTTCTTAAAAGCTGGTATTCCTTGTCGCTAAGTGTTTGGGAAGGAGCTACCACAATGCTGTCTCCGGTATGAATGCCCATTGGATCTATATTTTCCATGTTACAAATTGTTATACAGTTGTTGGCGCTGTCCCGCATTACTTCATACTCCAGTTCCTTCCAGCCTACTACGCAGCGCTCGATTAACACCTGATTAATTATGCTGTATTTTAACCCTCTGGCAGTAATATTACGCAGTTCCTCCATGGAATAGGCAATGCCGCCGCCGGTACCTCCCAGTGTATAGGCCGGACGCACGATTAGAGGCAGCCCGATCTCCCGGGCAAAGGCCTCGGCTTCCTCCAGGGTAGAGACAATTACGCTTTCAGGAATAGGTTCTCCAATGGCCTGCATCATTTCTTTAAATAATTCCCGGTCCTCAGCGCGTTTAATCGATTCCAGGGGGGTACCCAGCAGTTGTACGCCTTCCTCGGCCAAAATCCCGGATTCTGCCAGCTGTAGAGCCAGGTTCAGGCCAACTTGACCACCCAGGGTGGGGAGCAGTCCGTCCGGCTTTTCCTGGCGTATTACTCTGGTTACAAAATCGAGTGTCAGAGGCTCGATATAAACCCTGTCGGCCATATTGGAATCTGTCATTATGGTGGCAGGGTTTGAGTTAATCAAAACTACCTCAAGGCCTTCCTCACGTAAGGAGCGGCAGGCCTGAGTACCGGCATAGTCGAACTCGGCAGCCTGGCCGATGATGATGGGGCCGGAGCCGATAACCATTACTTTATTGATACCTTTTTTTAGCGGCATGTTACCTCCACTCCTTATCCATCATGTCCATAAACTGGTCGAAAATATATTCAGAATCTCTCGGTCCGGGTGAAGCTTCGGGATGGTATTGAACGGAGAAGGCGGGCAAAAATTTATGTTTTAAGCCTTCTACTGTACCATCGTTCAAGTTGCGGTGGGAGACTATAATGTCCAGGCCCTTCATAGATTCCTCGTCGACTGAAAAACCATGGTTGTGTGAGGAAATATAAACACGTCCGGTTTCCAGGTCCTTTACCGGGTGGTTGGCGCCCCGGTGGCCGAATTTCATTTTATAAGTTTTGGCGCCTAACGCCAGGCCAAGGATCTGGTGGCCAAGGCAAATACCAAAGATAGGGAGCTTTCCAACCAGCTCGCGCACTGTTTCAATGGCATAGGGTACGTCAGTAGGGTCTCCTGGGCCGTTGGACAGCATAACTCCAGCCGGGTGCAGGGCCAGGATGTCCCTGGCCGTGGTGTTGGGAGGCACAACTATCACTTCGCAGTCCCGCTCCTGCAGGCAACGGATAATATTAAGTTTGGCGCCGAAATCCATCAGGACCACCCGGTGACCGTCACCCGGTAATGTGTAGACTTCGGTAGTTGCCACGGTTGGCACCAAATCCTGCCCGGTGAGGTGGGGACAATTCCTTGCCTGTTCAATCAGCGTCTGTGCATTGTTAGCGCCAGTGCTGATTACACCACGCATGGTTCCGAAACTGCGGAGGTGCCTGGTCAAAGCACGGGTATCAATACCTGCCAGGCCGATTACATTTTCTTTTTTCAGAAAACTGTCGATGGTTTCGGAGAGGCGCCAGTTGCTGGGCCGCTCGCACTCCTCCCGCACTACGAAGCCGCGGACGTAAGACTTTTTAGACTCGAAGTCCTCCTTCATGATGCCGTAGTTACCGATCAGGGGGTAAGTCATCACCACGATCTGGCCACAGTAGGAGGGGTCGGTGAGCACCTCCTGGTAACCTGTCATCCCCGTGTTGAAAACTACTTCACCCCACTGTTCCCCAGTTGCGCCAAAAGCCTTGCCGGTGAACACGGTTCCGTCTTCCAGTGCCAGCATTGCCTGCATAAGAAACACCTCCGCTATATTTGAAAAATCCTTTAAAGAAATAAGATTAATTATTTTTACTCAAGGTCCGGTCCCGATGCTGATAATTCGCCAGGGTGAGTCCGGGGTAGCTTTAGCAACATAAATAAACCG
>Ga0067045_1032406_pt1 | contig 10279 bp, 7 predicted proteins | sample TerdegcTABiofilm_FD_59184 | JGI IMG/M metagenome (GOLD analysis project Ga0067045, IMG submission 59184) | Combined Assembly of (Gp0054472, Gp0054536) Wastewater bioreactor microbial communities from Singapore -Terephthalate degrading... | reverse complement strand
GCCGCCAATCTCCACCGGGTCCAACAGGGCATTGGGGGTCAGCACACCAGTGCGTCCAACATTGACCACAATATCTCGCAGCACGGTGGTCACTTCGCGAGCCGGGAACTTGAGCGCCAGGGCGCCTCGTGGATCTTTTCCGACAAAACCAAGCTCTTCCGCCAGGCGCAAATCGTTGATCTTGATGACCACCCCATCCGCCTCATATGGGAAGGTGTCGCGTCGAGCAATCCATTCATCCAATACTTCTAAAACAGCTGAGAAATCCTTGCAGTATTGGTTAAACTCGGAAACCGGGAAGCCCAGGGCGCGCAAATAGTTCAAAGTCTCCCATTGCGTGTCAGGGATCGAACCACCTTCAGCCGCCAGGATGTTATAGGTCAATAGCATAATCGGGCGGGAAGCCGTTATTGCAGTATCCAGTTGGCGCAAAGAACCTGCCGCAGTATTGCGGGGATTAAGATAGGTGCGTTCACCAGCCTCCTCAAGCCGTTTATTGAGCGCCTCGAAATCTGAGATGGAGATGAACGCCTCGCCGCGCACCACCAGTTTTTCGGGCGGGTTCGGTCCCTGCGGGTCCACCGGCACGTGCAACGGAATCCAGCGGATCGTCCGTAAATTGGGTGTAATATCTTCGCCAATTTCGCCATCCCCGCGCGTCGCCCCCTGGACGAAAAGACCATTGTGATAATGCAGCACAACCGTCAGGCCGTCAATCTTTGGTTCTAGCACAAAATCCGTCTGCTCGACCCGCCGGTCTAAGCGGCATACCCTCTCAAACCATGCTTTCACGTCGCCGACATTGAACCCGCTTGCCAGGCTGAGAACCGGGCGCGGATGTTGCACCTTGCTAAACTTTTCCAGGACCCCGCCCCCCGTGCGGCGGCTAGGGGAATCGGGTGTGATCCATTCCGGGTGTTGTTTTTCAATTTCGCGCAAGCGCGCCATCAAACGGTCGAATTCAGCATCGCTGATCACGGGTGAATCAAGAACATTGTACCGATAGTTATGAAAGTGAATTTCTCGCTTGAGTTGCTCGTATTCTTCACGAACAGTTTGCTCATGCATAGATCATATCCTTTCCCAACCTGCGAAGGCTCAAAAGAATTATAAAACCATGCAGCTGCAAGAAGCAATAGAAGACCGGATGGCAAAAAGTTTGTGATGTCTGGAGCGGATATTAACAAATGGGCAAAATGCCAGAAATGTTGAAAAATTTTTATTGCTTGTACGTATATTAAATGCTACACTATGCAAGGAATGGAGGTAACCATGGGTCGGATTATCGCATACATCGCGGCTGCAATTTTTATTTTCTTCGGTGTCTTGTTTATTTGGGCTACTTTTAACCCTCAGGGGCAGCCTATCTGGTTGGTTGTGGGCGTCATCAGTGTGTTGATTGGCTTTGGGCTCATCGTGCTGGTCTCCAGACGTGCCGCCAGCAGCCAGTCAGGCGGCAACAATGTTACTTTAAAAATTGACTTGCCTGGCAACGTCAATATGGATACCCTGAAGTGCAAGTCTTGCGGAGGCACCCTTTCACCGGATAATATTGCAATGGTGGCGGGAGCGCCGGTTGTTACCTGTCCTTTTTGCCATACAACCTACCAGCTAACCGAAGAACCCAAGTGGTAATTTTTGCAACAAATGGGAGGGAACACCAGGGATGAAAACCTGTAAACGCATCCTGACATCTTTATTTTTACTTCTGATATTACTTCTCCAAGCGGGGACTGCATCTGCCCAAAATTACAGTTTCCAGTTGACTCGTTCGCTCGTAGATGTTTTTCTGGAAGCCGACGGCAGCGCAACCATCCAATACGTGCTTGTCTTTGCCAACGACGCGGGGGCCTCTCCAATTGACTTTGTCGACATCGGCCTCCCCAATGATAATTACAGCCTAAGCCAGATCACCGCCAGCGTCAACGGGCAGCCAATCACCGATATTGAAAACTCTCCCTATGTAACGCATGGCATTGCGCTTGGATTGGGCAGCGGAGCGATCCAACCCGGCCAGAACGGCCGGGTCGAGGTGCGTGTACCGAATGTGACGGGCATTCTCTTTCCAGGAACTGAGAAAGAAGCCGAAAAGTATGCTAGCTTCCAGTTCATGCCCAATTACTTCGACAGCCAGTTTGTCAATGGAAATACCGATCTGACGGTGACCATCCACCTGCCGCCTGGGATAGAACCAGAACAACCGCGATATTACCCTCCCAAAAACTGGCCTGGCCCTTCAGAACCCGAATCGGGCTTTGATGAACAGGGGCGCATCTTTTACCGCTGGCAGTCCGCGCAGGCTGATGGCTCCAGCCAGTATACCTTTGGATGCGCTTTCCCAGCCCGGGTCGTACCAGAAAGCGCAATTACGACGCCACCCCCTGCCAAGATCAATTATGAGGACCTCTGTTGTGTGGGCGGTATTATCGGTTTCATCGGCTTTTTTGTTGCCATCATTGTTGGAAGTGTCTACGGCAGCCGCAAGCGAAAATTACAATATCTACCACCGAAAATATCAATTGAAGGGCATGGCATCAAGCGCGGTCTCACTGCGATCGAAGCGGCTATTTTGATGGAACAACCCCTGGATAAAATTCTGACGATGATCCTGTTTTCAACAATTAAGAAAGGGGCGGCTACGGTTGTCTCGCGCGATCCGCTCAAAATTGAGACCACCGACCCGCTACCAGAATCTTTGCAGGAATATGAGGTTGATTTCCTCAATGCGATGAAGAAGAAAGAAGCAGACCGTCGCAAAGACCTCCAGGATCTGATGATTAAAACGGTCAAAAGCGTCCAGGAGAAGATGAAGGGTTTCAGCCGAAAAGAGACAGTCGAGTATTACAAAAAGATCGTAGATCAAGCCTGGGAATACGTTGAAAAGGCAGAGACCCCTGAAGTCAAGATGAAGAAATTCGATGAGGTGATGGATTGGACCCTCTTGGACCGCAAATACGATGACCGCACCCGGGATGTATTCCGTACCGGCCCTGTGTTTGTCCCAACCTGGTGGGGACGCTGGGATCCCACCTTCAACAGGCCAGCGGTTAGCGGCGGCCACATGGCTGCGCCGCCCAACATTGGAGGAACAGGCGGCAGCATCAGCCTGCCGACGCTTCCGGGCTCCGACTTTGCCGTTTCTATGGTCAATGGCATTCAGAACTTCTCTTCCAAGGTCGTCGGCGATATCACTTCCTTCACCAGTGGGATCACCGATAAGACCAACCCTGTGCCAAAAACGACCACTTCTTCCAGCCGCGGCGGCAGAAGCGGCGGCGGGTGCGCCTGCGCTTGCGCTTGCGCCTGCGCCGGGTGCGCCTGCGCCTGTGCTGGCGGGGGTCGCTGACCCAAACGGGATACTACCATGATCACTTTCAAAACGCTGGCAGAACGTCTCAGGCGCAGTTTAAAGCCGGTAACCGAATTCTCACCCCCGGCTGCTGGCCTCTATCACTACCAGCGTGAACAGGGGCAGGAAAAAGCTCGAATACACCTGCGCATCGAAACAGACGGCGCGGGGCTTCTTCTTGTGAACGCCAGCCGGGCTTATCACCTTAACGCAACTGCAGCGCATTTAGCTTACCTTTGCCTGGAATCCGCTTCCGAATCAGAGATCATCCGCAGCTTGCAGAACCAGTACAGGGTAACAGAATCTCAGGCTAAACAAGACATTGTCGGGTTTCATAAAACCCTGGAAGAGATCATCCGGCCCGACGGCGCATGCCCGGTCTGCGATTTGCAACTGGAAACCACCGCGCCTTTCAGCGACCGTCCATCCGCCCCTTACCGCATGGACCTGGCGCTCACCTACCGCTGCAATAACGATTGCTCGCATTGTTATAATGCCATGCCCCGCCCCCGGCCTGAATTAAAGACTGAGGAATGGAAACGCATTCTGGATAGGTTATGGGAAAACCGCATTCCTCATATTGTCTTTACCGGCGGCGAGCCAACTCTGCGGCCAGACCTGGTGGAACTAATCGCTCACGCCCAAAAGAACGGCCAGATTACTGGCATGAACACCAATGGCCGCAGGTTGAGGGACGAAGCTTACCTGAAAACGCTGGTGGAAGCCGGCTTAGATCACGTACAAATCACCCTGGAATCCCACGACCCCCACATCCATGACCTGATGGTTCAGCGACAAGGCGCGTGGGAAGATACGGTTGCCGGCATTCAGAATGCATTGAAAACCCGGTTATTTGTGATGACGAACACAACACTGCTGGCACACAACGCCAGTCCCCAAAACCTGGAAAAAACGCTGGATTTCCTGGCCGGTTTGGGAGTACCCACCCTGGGTTTGAATGCCCTGATCTATTCCGGAAACGGATTAAATGTTAACAGCGGCATCCCGGAATCCGAATTACCCCCTTTGCTGAACCTGGCGCGCCGTTCTACGGAGCAATACGGCCAGCGCCTCATCTGGTACACCCCGACACAATACTGCCATTTTGATCCCATCCAGTTAGAATTGGGAGTAAAAGGATGTACCGCAGCCCTATACAATATGTGCGTCGAACCCGATGGCAGTGTGATCCCATGCCAATCCTATTACGAACCGCTCGGAAATCTGCTAAACGATCCGTGGCTGGCAATTTGGGAGCATGACCTGGCGATCAGCCTGCGAGAGCGAAAAAACCTACCAGTAGGGTGCTACGCCTGTGCACTCCTGCCCGAGTGCGGCGGAGGATGCCCGCTGGCCCGCATGGCAAACCAGGCTTGCGTTCCCCAGCCCATCTCGCCATTTCAGTTCGAAGCCCTGGAGAAGAGAAGATGAACCTGATTAACCGAATCGTCGAAAGATTCTTCCCACCGGTAAAGAAACTTCCTGCCGGAATTTATCACTACCAGGCGCCCCCTGAGGCAGAATTTCCCTACCGCCTACATTTGCGGATCGATCAGGAAGGCAACGGTATCTTGATTCTCAATGCTTCCACCGTGCTCCACCTGAACCTGACGGCGGCAGAGTATGCTTACCATTTGATCAAGCGCACGCCCACGGATGCGGTTGCCGAACAGGTCTCCAGCCGCTATCGCATCCCTGCCAAACAGGCGCTTGCTGATTTTCAAGAATTCAGCCAGCGCCTGGAAACCATGATCACAACTCCCGACCTCGACCCCGTTGCCTATCTGGGGCTGGAACGCGAAGATCCATACTCCAACGTCGATACGCCTTACCGACTGGACTGCGCGCTCACTTACCGGACGAACGATCAAGACGGCAAACATCTTGCCCCCGTAGAGAGGGTCAAAAGAGAGCTGATCACAGGCGAGTGGAAAACAATATTACAAAAAGCCTGGGAAGCGGGCATCCCACACGTCATTTTCACCGGAGGAGAACCCACCCTGCGCCCTGATTTACCGGAGTTAATCGCTTTCGCTGAAGAGCTCGGCATGGTAACTGGCCTTTTGACCGATGGCCTCCGCCTGACAGAGAAGGATTATCTGCATAGTTTGCTTCGCAGTGGCCTGGATCACATGATGATCCTTTTGGACCCCCAGGAAGACCAATCCTGGGAAGCAGTGCGAGACGCAATCGCTGAGGATGTCTTCATCACGGTTCATATAACTGTTACCACCGCGAACCACGAGAAACTAAAGAAATATCTCAAGAAACTGGCCGAAATGGGGGTAAAAAACATATCCCTCAGCGCCAATAGCCCAAAATTGAAGGATGCTCTGATGGAAAGCCGAAAAGCCGCTGCCAATTTTGGGTTGAACCTCGCCTGGGATCTGCCGGTGCCGTATTCCAGCTTCAACCCGGTAGCATTGGAACTCACCGAAACAGACCCTAGCACCGGCGCAAATGCTGGTGGTGGTAAAGCCTGGCTCTACGTAGAACCCGATGGTGATGTGCTGCCCGCGCAGGGCGAGAACACCGTCTTGGGGAATTTACTGACAGATCCATGGGAAAAAATTTGGCCTTCAGGAAAGACCTGAAATGTTGACAGTTGAGGAATGGCATCAACGCTATCGCCAGCAGGTAATATGGACCCAAAGCATCCGCGCATACCTGTTCGCCAAGTTCTCCCTCAAACCTGAAGCAACTCTCCTCGAAGTCGGCTGTGGAACAGGCGCAGTGCTGGAGAATCTGCCCGGTATCTCCAAAAAACAGATGACCGGTCTAGATCTCAAACTGGATCACCTCACAAGAGCAGTCCGGGGTAATCCAGCCGCTGATTTTGTCTGCGGAGATGCGCTCTCGCTGCCCTTTCCATCAAATCGCTTCGACCTTACCTGTTGCCACTTTTTTTTGCTGTGGGTGCAAAACCCAGCCATTGCCCTTACCGAAATGGCGCGTGTGACGCGCCCCGGCGGGATCGTAGCCGCATTAGCTGAACCCGATTACGGCGCAAGGATTGATTATCCGGCCCCGCTGGCCGAATTGGGGCATCTTCAGGGACTGGCTTTGCAGCGCCAGGGCGCCGATGTTCTCATCGGGCGACGCCTGGCCGGTTTGTTCAATGAAATCGGGCTACAACAGGTTCAGGTAGGATTGATCGGGGGAGAATGGGGAAGATCGCTCGACAACGATGCCTGGGAAACTGAATGGGCGGTTCTGGAAGCCGACCTGGCAGGGATGATTCCGCAGGATGAACTGGTTACCCTACGAAGGATCGATGCGGCCGCCTGGCAGAAAGGCGAACGAATATTATTCGTGCCGACTTTTTACGCCTACGGAACGATCCCTTGAATAGTTTCCTTAGAAAATTCTAAAGGTCCTTTTTTCCTTCATCCAAGAAACAGTTTTTTCTATCTGTTATAATGTGAACCACATCACGGCTGGCTTTGCCAGATATACTCGTCGAGGAGAAAAAGAATAACGGGAATCAACGAATGAAAATATCGCTATTGCACTATGCAGCGCCGCCAGTGGTAGGGGGAGTAGAAACGGTGCTCGCAAAACAAGCGGAACAACTGGCAAAAGCCGGCCATCAAGTAACCATCTTAACCGGTCGCGGTGAAAGGTGGGAGGATAACATCCAGGTCAAGGTCATCCCGCAATTTGATTCGCGTTTCCCAAAAATCTTAAAGATTAAAGAAAAACTCGATACGGGAAAAATCCCATCTCAATACGAGTCCGCCGTTTTGGAACTTCTGGAAATTATTCGGAGCGAACTGGCGGACGAGGACCGATTCATTGTACACAATATCGGTTCTCTCCATAAGAACCTGCCGCTGACCGATGCCCTCTACCGCTATGCCTGCTCTGGTTCTGCAAACCGAATGATCCTCTGGCATCATGATTTTGCCTGGAACAGCCATCGTTATAAGGAGGAGCTTCATCCGGGTATGCCCTGGGACTTGCTTCGCATGGCATGGCCAGGAGCGACCCAGGTGGTTGTCAGCGAAGCCCGCCGGGATGAGATGGTGGCATTAACAGGAATTTCTCCCTCGCTTGTGCAAGTTATTCCGGCCGGCGTCGATGTTGAGAAGTTTCTAAGTTTAAATCACGATACTTTTGAATGGATAGAGCAGTTGGGCTTGCTTTCAGCCGAACCATTACTCCTTTCGCCCGTCCGGGTGACCAAACGAAAGAATCTCGAACTGGCAATTCATATTCTGGCAAAATTACGGCAGCAAATGCCCGAAGCCCAATTAGTCGTTACAGGACCTCTGGGAGCGCACAACCCCGCTAATCAGCGCTACCTCCAAAATTTGCTTGAATTGCGAAACGAACTTGGATTGGGCAACGTCGTCCATTTTCTGGCCGAACACTTCAAAGATGGTTTGACCGAAACCCAAATGGCAGAATTCTACCGGCTGGCGGACGTTCTTCTTCTCCCCAGCCGAGAAGAAGGCTTCGGTATTCCGGTCATCGAAGCCGGGTTGGGGCGTCTGATTGCTTTTTGTTCCGATATCGCGCCGCTTCGGGCTCTGGGTCAAGACTGGATCAACTATTTCTCGGTGGACGAACCACCTTCCCACATCGCAGAAAGGATGCTCAAACGACTAACAGCCGATCCGGTATACCAACTGCGCGCCCATGTGCGGCGCACCTTCACGTGGGAGGCAATTTATAAAAACCAGATTGCCCCCTTGTTAGACCAGGTAAGATAGGAGGGTAACGATGGATCGAGAAAAAGTCTTCAAGCCTTTCCCAGAAATCCTCATTCCCGTTCTGGAGGGTCATTTTCCAGCCTCCGCTGCAATTCTGGCCAGGCAGATTCAAGGGAAAACCTCCCTGGTGGGCTTTATTGAAGTGCCAGCCGAAAAACCCCTCTCTAGCGGCAACGCCCCAGCCCGCAAATTGAGAATGTGGATGAATGAGATGAAACACGCCAATAAACTGGAATGCGATATTCTCGTTTCGGTCTCCTACAATCGGGTGAGTGACTTTTTTCATCTGGTGAACGAACATAAACCGGATCTGTTAATCCTTCAATGGCCAGATTTTATCGAGAAGATGCAGATCAGTTCCGCTACCCTGGCGAATGGCCTGGGGTGCGATGTTGCCCTGGTATCCAGTGATTGGCCGGAAAAGATCACCAGGACGCTTGTCCCTTTGCGCGGCGGTCAGAACGCCCAGCTTTCGCTTCGGCTGGCGATGGCGCTGCCGGCGCATGAGACCACCGCCCTGAACATCGTATCAGACAAATTGGGGCCATCGTATGATACAGAGCCGTTTCGCGGGCTGGCGCGCATCTTGCCGTCTCTTTCTGAAGTTGATTTCAAACGGGAGATTTCTGACGAACCCCTGCAGGTAATAACCACTTACGCACAAAATTCGGACGCCCTCATTATCGGCGCGCCCCCTTTCATCGAAGAAAACCAGCTCAGTCTGGGCGCCATCGCCGATGCCCTGTTTCAACAATGCCGGCGACCGATTGCCGTGGTTAAATCCAAACGCAGGGCGCCTACTGCCTACACCGGCGTTGAGGGAGAACGTTCTGGTATTGGCGCTATCTCTATCCTTGTTGACAAATGGTTCGCCGATAACACCTTTCACGCCAACGAATTCGATAACATCAAAATGCTCATCGAGAAGAAAAAAGAGCAAAATGTCACCATTAGCCTGGCGCTGCCCGCCTTGAACGAGGAAGAAACGGTGGGCAAGGTAATCAAGACTATCAAAACGGCCTTGTTGGAAAAATACCCTCTTCTGGATGAAATCGTTTTGATCGATTCCAATTCAACCGACCGAACGCGAGAAATTGCGCAAGAAATTGGCATCCCTGTTTATATCCACCAACAGATCCTGCCCCAGTACGAGGCCAGAAGCGGCAAAGGAGAAGCGCTATGGAAGAGCCTGTTGGTTACGCGTGGGGATATCCTGATATGGATCGACTCGGATATCGTCAACATCCATCCCCGCTTTGTCTATGGCGTCCTGGGGCCGCTTTTGATGAACGAGCGCATCCAGTTTGTAAAAGGTTTTTACCAGCGGCCGCTGAAGACAGGCCGGCGGGTTCAGTCCACTGGCGGCGGTCGGGTGACCGAATTGACAGCCCGTCCGTTGATCAACCTTTTTTATCCGGAATTATCTGGGATCATCCAGCCCCTTTCCGGCGAATATGGCGGGCGCCGAAAAGCGCTCGAACAACTCACCTTCTATTCCGGGTATGGTGTAGAAACCGGCATGTTGATCGACGTTTTTGAAAAATTTGGCATTCGAGCTATCGCTCAGGTCGACCTGCTGGAGCGCATCCATCACAACCAGCCGCTACAGGCTTTGAGCAAAATGTCCTTTCTGATCATGCAAACGGTCCTGCGAAAACTGGAAAACCGCTTCGGACGCGCCATACTGGAAGAAGTAAACAAAACCATGAAGATCATTCAATATCAAAATGGCGCCTATTATCTGGATGTTCAGGAACTGCCAGAATATGAGCGCCCGCCCATGATTACAGTGAAGGAATACCTCGACAAGTTCTATCCGGAGTTTGGGGAAGAAATTGTGACTGTTCGGAAGGAAGAAAGCGTGTGAAGCAAGCAGCAACAGGCCAGCCAGCGGTCAGGCTCTGGCTGGTAAGACATGGACAAACCGATTGGAATCTAGAAGGCAGGTACCAGGGGCAGACGGATTTACCCTTGAACGCAAACGGTCTTCTGCAAGCAAGGGAGGTCGCCCGGTTTTTCACCGACAAAAAGATCGCAGCCATTTACAGCAGTGATCTACAACGAGCTCTTCAAACAGCCAATACAATCGCCAGCCTGACCGGCGTCCCCGTCCAGGTTGACCAGCGCTTGCGCGAAATCAACCAGGGCGAACTGGAAGGGCAGCTTTATTCAGTAATCAAATTGAAATACCCCGAACTGATTTTGATGAGAGGCA
>Ga0067045_1032405_pt1 | contig 10280 bp, 9 predicted proteins | sample TerdegcTABiofilm_FD_59184 | JGI IMG/M metagenome (GOLD analysis project Ga0067045, IMG submission 59184) | Combined Assembly of (Gp0054472, Gp0054536) Wastewater bioreactor microbial communities from Singapore -Terephthalate degrading... | reverse complement strand
TAATGGTGATTTGATGTCAACCACGGCCCGGAGAGAACGAGAAAAACAGCAGAGGAGAGAATCCATAGTTGATGCTGCTGAGAAACTGTTTTTCTCTAAAGGTTATGATGATGTTTCCATGGGTGATATTGCCCAGGAGGTTGAATTAAACAGAGCCACCATCTATCTTTATTTTGAAAATAAAGAGGCTTTATGCTTCGCAGTTATACTGCGAGGGGTCGTTTTATTAAATGAGATGATAAAAAATAAAGTTAAAAACACGACTTATACTAAGAAGATAACTGCTTTTGGAATTAATTATTACCAATTTTTTAATCTACATCCCCAGTACGCCCAGGTTTATAACATGTTCCAATCAGGAAGATTTAATACATCTGCATTAAGGCGTCCAGCCTGGGACGATGTGATGGAAATCATCAGATTGCAGAAGGAAATATTTGACACACTACATTCAGCCATTAAAACATTGAAGGGAAGTGGAAAAGTTTCCCCTGATGTTGATCCTTTTTATGCGACTATTTTGATAATTACTACCCTGGAAAGTTTAATTATCCCTTCCCCTGTTTTAAAAAAGGAGATGGAACATATTAAAATCAGTAAATATCAGGATTTCAGGAGTAATTACGTTAACTTTATCAACGGGCTGCTTAAGAAGGATTAAAGTTTCGAAATTTACTTTAATATTTTTTTTATTACTTTTAAAATTCAGACTAGACCAAAAATTTTAAATATGAAATAACACAGTGTTATTAAATAACAGAATGTTATAAAATAACAATGTGTTGATAAAATATTTGCATCGTAATAGATTAGCAAGTTGAATGTAAACTGAGAAAAGGAGCTAAATAAATGTCAAAAGATTATATAAGGGGACCTAGCGTGATGGCTGAGTTAGCAGCATCACACAGGGCAGAAGAATCGACTAAGCCTGCGGGTGAAAGAATTTGTTATGACCAGTATGCTATTCATTTCCTTAGTCCGGAGGCTTTAGAAATATTAAAAGATCCAGTTAAGTTAAAAGCATTTATAGAACAAGTAGGGCCTCTTGCTCAAGGAATTGGTAATTCAATGCGAGCTAGAGCCAGGTACTTCGACGATTTTGTAAAGAAATCGGTTAATGAAGGACTTGAACAACTGGTAATACTCGGTGCAGGATACGATACTCGTGCTTATAGAATCGAAGGACTCGAAGATGTTAAGGTATTTGAAGTGGATCATCCAGATACACAGCACTTCAAAATCCAAAAAATCAAAGAAATATTTGATTTGACACAGGATAACGTTGTATATGTACCGGTTGATTTTGAAACCCAAACTCTTAACCAGGATCTATTTGAGGGATATGACCATTTAAAAAAGACTCTTTTTGTAATGGAAGGGCTTATTTATTACCTAACGCCGAAATCCGTTGATCAAATCCTTTCATTTATTGCAGGAAATTCAAGTAATGGGGGTATCATTCTTTTCGATTATTTCCACCAGTGTGTAATTGATGAAACCTGTGAAGCAGGGAAACTTTTTAGATACTATGCAGAACCTGTAGGAGAAACTCTTAAGTTTGGTCTTAAGGAAGAAGCCGTTGAAAAATTTCTTTTAGAACGTGGGTTTTCGAATATTGAAAATGTAACTAGTGAGGACTATAAAAAGGCATATTTCCAGGGAATAAACGAAAAGAGAGAGGTTTGCAGCCAGGTGTATTTTGTTCATGCAGTGGTTAATAATGAATGACAATTTAATGATTTGAAATCATTTCATTTTAAATGGTGATCTGGATGTCTAAAATGAGATAGGAGATATTAAAAAAATGATTAGGGGAGGATTAAATAATGAAAAAAGCATTGGGAATTAGTGGTAGTCCTGTTAAGGACAGTAATACAGATATATTAGTGGAAACTATATTGGAAGCTATTAGCGCAGATCAGGAGTTTATTAAACTTTCAAACCTGGAAGTAGGTCCTTGCAGAGCCTGTAAGAAGTGTGTTTACACCAATCAATGTGTTCTGGATGATGACTTTAAATGGCTCTCCCAGATGGTTTTAGATGCGGATGCCCTGGTTATTGGTACTCCTATTATGTACGCCAGTGCCAGTGGATTTACCAAAGCTTTTGTGGAAAGATTATGGTCTTTAAGACATGTTAAACTACTTACACAGGGTAAAATAGGAGCAACTGCTGTTGTAGGATGGGCCCCCACAGAAGATGTTAGTGAATGGCTGAAATTTATCATGATAGGTGCTGGTATTGAATTGGTTGGAAACGTAGTTGGACATGGAAGTCCAGGATGTTTTACCTGTGGTCCCGGTGAAACATGCAGCTATTCTGTATGGAACAGTGGCAAAAAAATCGAAAAAATGAGTGGTTTGAAATTAGGAATGGAAAAAATCTATCAAGGCCACCTTGAAGAATTGCCCGACAACGATCCCTTGACAAATCCATCATACAAGATACTAAAATGTATATCGGTTAAAGATCAGCCGGAAACTATGGAAAAAGCAGTAAATATTGGGAAAGCCATAGGCGCCAAACTTGAAACTTTAGGATAATTGAATTCAGTGATAAGGATGAGAACATGGTAAATAAAAAGAAACCGGCAGAAAAGTGGCCAGTACTATCTGGTGATTATGCATTAGGAGATCCAGAAAGTGCAGTGGCAGTGATTACTCTGGGCTCGCATATGGATGATGTGCCTGTTAAGGCAGGATCAGCGATATCAGGTTCGTTACACACTGAAAACCTAGGCATTGAGAAGGTTGTTACCAAAATTATTTCCAATCTTAACATAAGATTTCTGGTGGTTTGTGGTGCTGAAGTCCAAGGACACAACACTGGTAACAGCATAAAGGCTTTACGTGAGAATGGTGTAGATCCAACAGATGAAATGAGAGTGATTGGTGCAGAAGGGGCCGTAACTTATCTTGAAAATGTGACAGAAGAAGGGGTCAGAAGATTCCAGGATCAGGTGGAAATAGTGGATCTGATGGATGTTGAGGATCCTGACGTTATACAATCAAAAATTGAGGAATGTTTAATCAGTGATACAGGCTTACGAAGAAGAAAAGTGATACAGGCTTACGAAGAAGAAACAGTGATTATCCCATTAAGGGAAAAAGAGACTCTGATTGGGCAACCTGAAATACATAAATACCAAAAGGATTGATTATGATCGATCAATACTGAATTTCATTGCATAAAAATTGACGGGTAAAATCAAAATTTATTAAGTAAAAAATGGGTGTAAATATTGAAAAAAAATGATGAGTATGAGGTTTTAGAAAAAACAGCCCTGAAATTGGGATGTGAAGAAGCTAAAATCATCCCTGCAGACCAGATAGTGGTTGAAGACAGGGTCCGCCTCCGGTGTATGATTGGCTGCCCCACATATGGGAAGAATTTGAGATGTCCTCCGTATACACCCAGCGTGGATAGTTTCCGTAAGATTTTAAATGACTACAGTGTAGCCATGGTCATGAGGATTAAACCACCAGAGATATCAGAGATATTGCAGGAGAAATACAATTGTAAAAATGATGAGGAGGATAGATTTTGGGATAGATACAAAGACCCTGATATGGCAGCGTCCGCTACATGGTCTGATTTCTCCGAGATTTACGAATCCATGTTGATGGTTCTTTTGGAGGTTGAAAGGTCAGCCTTTAAACAGGGATATCCGTTAGCTACCGTTTTTTTCGGTGGGAGATGTATGCTCTGTGAGGAATGCAACGTGGAAGAAGGTGTTTGTCTAAATCCTGTGATGTCGCGTTTTGCATCCGAGGCTATGGGTATAAACCTCTCAAAAACAGCAGAAAATGTAGGGATGCAGTTGCAGTTTAATAGCGAAGATCCCTCCCAAATAACACTGATGGCTATATTGCTGATAGATTGATTTAACAGAGGGTCAATATATCTACTTGAATAAAAAAAGATTGGTGACTTAATGTCCAAAAACACTTTAAATACGAGTTATGTGGAAGACGTTTTAACCAAAAACAATTACATTCCAGAAGAAAATATCGTTACTGTGACTTTCCTAGCTTTATCATTGAAAAAACCGATATTAATCGAAGGTCCCCCTGGAACCGGGAAAACTGAGTTATCTAAAGCTATTTCCCAGGCTTTTAACCGTGATTTTTTCAGGATCCAGTGCTATGAGGGCATCACCTTCGAGCAAATAGTGGGGGAATGGAACTACCAGAAACAGCTTCTGAGCCTGGAGATGTCCAAGAAAAAGGAAACAGAGGCAGATGATGTATTCCTGGAGGAATTTTTCATAAAAAGACCCCTATTATCTTCTTTCATAAATGAAAAGGATTCAGTGATCCTAATCGATGAAATCGACAAAGCTGATGAGGAAGTAGAAAGTTTCCTGCTTCAAGCCCTCGGGGAGAAGCAGATAACAGTTAATGATCTGGGGACGTTCGATCTTAAAAATGATCTACTGGTCATCATGACCTCCAATTCCCAGAGACAGCTCTTAGACGAGACCAAAGACCGTTGTCTGTATCTTTACATCGACTACCCCACCTTTGAGAGGGAAGTGGCGATAGTTAAATCACACTCCCCAGAAGCTCCTCCATCACTGATAGAAAACGTGGTGAAGGTTATACAGAAAATTAGGAAGCTCAATTTAATTAAAACACCTTCTATCCGGGCCAGTGTAGATTGGGTGAGTAGCCTGATGATATTCGGCCAAAACAAATTAGATGAGGAATCCTTAAGAAAGACCATCAACGTGGTGGTTAAAAATGAAGAGGATAAAAACAAGGTCTTAAAGAATATTAAACTCGATTAAACCAGAAAACTCGATTGAAGATTAATTCTTTCTTTAGAATGTGGAACTATGGATGAAATAGTCAGATTCTCCGGAGTGTTAAGGGAGAATGGAATCCTGGCAAGCATCAGGAGTACACAAACCGCCTGTGATGCAGCTTCCCTGGTTAAGGGACAGGGTGTTGATTTAAGGGAAACCCTAGCCTGTATCTACCTTAAAGACCAGAGGCAGAGAAAAAAGTTCGATGAATGCTACGACGTATTCTTTGAAAATAAGGGGAAAATGGCAGATAAACCTGCCTCTAACCTGGAAGATAAGGATAAATTCATAAGAAAATTGAACATCTCCGTCACCAAACAGAACAAAGCTTCTTTCAATTACAACGACAACTTCCAGTACAAGATGGACTACATAAAAAACACGTTGAACGATGCAGACGACAACGCAGACCATGAAGGTAACTCAGAACTCATCACGAGCAACATCCACACCTTAAATACTCTGCAACCCGAATTGATCGATTTATGCCAGAAGCTCGGACGAAAAATCGCCACCAGAAGGGCGCGAAGGTATAAACAATCAAAGAAACAGAAGCCAGATATCAGAAGGACCATAAGGAAAAATATGAAACACGGCGGAAGTCTTCTGGAACTGGTTAAAAGTAAACCAAAGATAAAAAAGCAGAACCATTTCTTCCTGAGTGATGTGAGTGTGTCCTGTGACTGGATCAGCATCTGGTTCTTCTGCATGATCTACGCCGCCCAGAACTCCTTCAACCGGGCCAGGGCCTTTGAATTCGACAACAAAACCGCGGAAATATCCACAGCACTACAAGAACTAAACATCGTGGATGCGTTTATTAAGGTTTTAAACATCCGTAGAATGAATTCCATGATTCAGGGAAAATCAAACATGTACACTGCTTTTCAGAGTTTCCTGAACCAGGCCAATATAAACCATAAATCATATGTCCTGATTTTAAGTGATTGTCGTGACTGGGCCGGGCCTAAATATGAAAGAGAACCATTAAGTGCAGATTTTATTGGCAATATGTCTAGAAAAGCTAAAAGAGTACTGATTTTGAACCCGGAACCAAAAATAAAATGGAATGCAGCCGACAGCTGCGTCTCCTACTATGAAGATGCCGGTGCAGAAGCCTTCGAGGTGAGCAATTTAGAGCAGCTGGCTGATTTAATCAGTGAAATATAATTTATGAAAAACATCAGTTCATTTTATAGCCATTTGTAGTTCTCTACTTATCTTAGGTTTTTAGAATTTTCGTGTTTGTCCATTTTTTAGTTGTTTTTGATTATTTTGTGGGATTTGTCCCATTTTTCTTTTTGTAGTGTTAAATACTCTTGTAATCCTTGTATTGTTTTGTATATTCTTTTTATTGCTTTGGGTAGTGTGGTTCTGAAGTAGTTTTCTATTTTATTAGTGGTTTTACTGATATTTTGGTGTTTTAGATAATTTACATATCTTTCGAAGTGTATAAGGAATTTTTTTGTTATTATTTTTCTGAATACTTGTGGTATGTTGTTTATTTCTTGTTTTAGTTTGTTGAATAAATTTTTTGCTGTTTTATGGTTTTCAGAATCTATTATTTCAAATATTTGTTTTTTATAATGCTGTATTTTGTTTAGTTCTTCTTGATCGGTTTTATTTTTTCTTTTTAGTTTTTTTATCCATGTATTTATTTCTTTTTTGAAGTGGAATATGCATAATTGATGTTTGACGTTTAATTTGTCTGTTATATTTCTGTAGTATGGTTTAGAATCTGTTGTTATTGCTATTATGGGTATGTTGGTTTGTATTTCTTTTAAAAAGGTTTTTACGGCTTGGTAGTTTAGTGTTTTTACTATCTTTTCTGTTGCTAAAATATTGTTTTTAATGTCGAATAATGCTAATCTGTACATCCATCGGCCGTTAATTTTAACGTATTGTTCATCATAGTTGTAATATCCTGAATATGATGTTTTCATAGTTTGTTTTTCTGTTTGGATTGTTTGTGTTAGCCAGTTTTTGATTGATTGTGGTGATGGCCTTTTATGCCATGTTAGTTCGATGATTTGAGCCATATTTCGTAGTGAAACATGTTGTAAAGTGTTAATTAATGCTGGATTTTGTTTTATCTCTTCATCATAAGTTGAACCTGGATTTAATTTCATATCTAGTTTAGTTTGGTAGAATACACCGCATTTTTTGCATTTATATCTTTGTAATCTTATTTTGAACGGTTTAATTTCTTTATCTAGTATAATTTTTTCGTTAAATCCATATTTAATATGTTTGACTGATTTACATCTGGGACAAACCGGGTTTATAGAGCTATATCCATTATCATGATTTTTAGACACTTTTTTATTCTTTTCTGGTGTTTCTAACGGGTCAGGATACTTTTCAGGGATTAATTTCATGTTTTTATTGGGAGTATTTAACCAATCGTAAAGTTTATATTGTCTTGAGGCAATACTCTTATAGAGAGCAGGTTGTTTTATCTGTAACATGTTAATTCATCTGCTCTCACTCTTATATTAATTTTACTATCTTAAAATTTGAAATAAAAATTTTAAACCACTATAAAAAAATAATATAAAATTAGCTAAAAATTAATACCAGAATCATGACCAACTAAAAAATGGACAGTCACGAATTTTCGGTTATTTTCCGGACAAATCTTTTATGAAGCAATAAAATATCTTCTTTTGTTTTTGGGGGGGAATAAATTTGATGACCCAATTTGACCCTATCTAGCATGAAACCTTTCTTTAAGAATTGATAAGTTTCTGAAAGTGAGAGAAAAAGGTTTAGCATTAGCAGAAGGTGTATTCTAAAATCTCTTTGCTGGTATTTTTCTAAGTTCTTTTAAGCATTCTATTACAATTTAATAGTCTATATACAATTTAACAATTCCTTTGCCATTTCTATTGCTTTTCTAAGAATCTTCATTAGTAATACAACGATGGGTGAGGATTATAACGGTATGTCCTTCTGCTAATTTTCTAAGTAATTACAATATGTTTAAGCATCCATACACCATTTTTATTTGAGTAGTCATATTCTTAAGTAAGTTTGTTGATAACAGTTATTCGTTTTATAATGTTAAAAAGGGAACCGATTAGGACTTTTTGAGAGAATACCTAAAATCTGTGTTAACCTGTCATCATAGCTTATTTTTTCCATTTTTTTCCAAAATTTTGAGAGGACTTGTAGCGATCCAGGTTCATCGCTCAGAGCCTTAGCTAGAATATTATTGAATAGTTTTTGGTCGTTTTCTGTATATAATGACATTATGTCCATTGTATATTCAAAAGCAAAATCCAGATCATCTCCAAAAGTTCTGTGAATGGGATAAAAACCTGCAAAAGACAATGCTAAATCTTTAGACCAAATTCCATCTATATCCACTTGATAATAATTATATAACATTATATCCATTGTTCCGTTTAATGTTAGGGTTCTTTCTTCCTGAGGTGTGTCTGGGTTCGGTCCGACTTCATCTGGAAGTAATGCATCTGGCAGGTAATTGTGTTCTGTCAACAAATTGTCATATTCTTCTGGTGTACAAGGATAAAACCATAATCTCATGTTTTCTTTATCAGAATATCTAGAAAGATGTTCCAACAATAATGCTACGTGGTATTCATCCTTTAACCGGTTATTAAATAATGTAAATATGTATTTTTCCATTTCGTTAGGTTTTTGTCCCTCTTTAAGATTTTTGACTGAATATAATGCCTGTTTTTGCTCAAAATTCATGTTATTTAATTTATTTTCTATTTTCTTTAGATCATAAGTTGTTCCTAAAAAGTTAGTTATTTGCTGAGGAGTCGCATGAAATATCCAAGTCTTTAAATAATCCCATTTTTCGTCTTCAAAATCGTATAAGTGACTTAATTTTTCTTTGAACAACTCTCTTATTTTACGATATGAATCAATATTTTTATCCATATTATTAAGTAATTCTTTAATATCTGGGCGAGTTAACCTTTCAGAAAGTGTAAAAAGAAATGAATGTGGACTGAACGATTGTTTTATAAGTCCCCTTGGTTTATAATCTATTATTTTTATTTTTTCATTCTCTAAGAGCTTGTTTAATGCATAATAGAATGCTTTCCTGATGTCATTAATTTCTTCACCATGTTTGGGAATTTTTTCGCTTAAAACTGTTGATTCTAATTCCCACCCAAATTTATCCCCATTTGACAATAAATTTTTAATCAATACATCAATTTTTCGATGTTTCCCTCCCATATAAAAACCATCCTTCTAAATTTATTTATATATTCAATAAAACTTATGCAAAATAACTATTCATTTACATTATAATAATAGTTACTATAATACTAGAATAAGAAATAATATTCAATAAGTATTACAGTTAGAAAAGAAGAAAGGAGTTTGATGTTGAAATATATATTTTTAGACGAATCTGGGGATCTTGGTTTCACTCCCAAATCAAGTAAATATTTTATTGTTGCTTGTATTTGTGTTGATGAAGAAAAAATCGTAAACAGGTGTATTAAAACAGTTCGTAAAGGTTTATCTAAGAAATATAAGAAAACAGAGTTAAAATTCTCAAATTCATCAAAAACTACTAAAAGAAGAGTTTTAGAATGTATCGCATTAAAAAACGTATCCATATCTTATTTGGCTCTGAATAAAGGTTGGATTCATAGTCATCTACGTAATAAAAAATTCGTTATACATAATTATATGATTGCCCAGTTATTAAGCGAATTATTAGACGAAGCATCAAACAATAAGACTATTATTGTTATTGACAAATTTTTACCTTATAAAAATATAGTTGATTTCAATCGTTATATCGGTTTAAAAACTCCTTCCGTATTAGACATTAGACATGAGTCCTCTCATGGTTCAAATGGAATCCAAGCTGTAGACTTTATTGCGGGGGCTATCCATCTTAAGTATCGGACCAATGACGAGAGCTTTTACAGCATAATATCAAATAAGGTGAATGTATCGTTAGATACTCGTGAAAATATTTTCAAAAAGCGATGAAAATGAAAAGGTGAACCCTTTCTTACTCATCCCACCCCGTATCCACGGGCCTCATTCTTTCAGAAGGACTTACTCACCTTAAAATATAATAAGTATAACGAGATATATAAATTTTTCTGGTCATGCCATATTGATACTTGGTAATATAGTTAATGCGTATTTTTAGTTAAAGTAAATCGAAATTTCAATTTTTTCTTGAAAAACTTATAAAATCTTGATCTTTTTATACAGGGTATCCCTCTCCACGGCACCGGCCCATATCTCTGATTATCTTCTGGAAGTTTTCCCGGTGTGATTTGCACCATGCTCTGCCCCTGCAAATTTGGATATGTTCTCCTTTCCCAAGTTCCTCCCAAGTCATTTGCCCCTGCGATGAAGCATACTTGGACGAATTTAAATCCAGTCTCACCCATAAATTTTTATTGAATCGATGAATGCGAAACTTAAAAATACCATCACTCCTAATCCTCTACTTCTTCCCTCCACT
>Ga0067045_1005349_pt1 | contig 10280 bp, 14 predicted proteins | sample TerdegcTABiofilm_FD_59184 | JGI IMG/M metagenome (GOLD analysis project Ga0067045, IMG submission 59184) | Combined Assembly of (Gp0054472, Gp0054536) Wastewater bioreactor microbial communities from Singapore -Terephthalate degrading... | reverse complement strand
CGAATCGCAAATTTTGGCGGAATGGCAGCGTCATTAAGTGCGCTTGCCACTGTCGTTTTGTTAGCGACAGCGACGAGCGCAGAAGCCGCACCGCTACTGCATTCCGCTCTCGGGACTCTTTGTGTTATGTTAAGTTGGATTGCAGCGGTCAAGGTAACCCGAGGACGCGCTTTGCGCGATTAAAAGTACGTTCGCATCTCGGGTTTCACAGCACACGACAGACCGCGTGAAGCTCGAACGGATCGACACCAACCGCCAGCAGGCGGTTTTTTTCCGCCCTTATCTTTCGTTGCCACGTCCGCGCAGTCGGACGACTTGCCGGCCTCGAGGTCCGCAATCTGAAATAGAGATAAGGAAGGTTCTTCGCCCAAGGTGGCCACATACAGGAAGCACGGCGCGCACTGAAACCTGCTGACGCGCTCTACCGAAATTTTTTTCTTTGTCGCTGATCCGCTCTTGCAATTCAGACGGCTACGCCGTGAGTGCCTCCCGGCGGGCTCCCCGTCCGTCGCAGATCCCGCCGCCCTTCCGCACCCCCTTCATCCCTCGCCTTCGCTTTGTTGTCGTGCCGTTCGTTGCGTCCCGTCAAGGGTGAAGTGAACGGGGCGGCCCCGCCCTTGACGTTCCGCCCCGACCGGCACGCCCCCACGCTCACGGCGACGGACTCAGGAAGTACGGAAGGACTAAGCCAGAGATGCGACAAACGGAGAGGATCAAACGATCGGCTCCGGATCTAGGAACCCGGTAGGAGAAAAGACCATGATCCCGAAGGCACTGAGAAAATCCGCTGAATTCCTCGCCCGCCAGCTGGCGCTTGCGCTGGACGACATGACAGGCCGACTGGCCGAGCGCATGAAGCGTGCCGCCGACCCGATGAAGAAGGCGCGCGCCATGCTGGCTGAAGCCCTGCGCCTGATCGACCGGAACAGCAAGGATGGCGCGGCCGCCAGCGGCCGCATGCTGCGAGAGGTCGCAGCGCCGTTTTTTGGGAACGCCGACCTATGGAAGATCGGCACAGCCCTGTGCTGATGCTCAGTTCGGAATTGCCCGGACCTGCAAGACTTTGCGCCGCCCTTCGGTGTCGTAACGGACCCACTCTTGGCGCCCGTTTCGGCACCGCACGAATCGGTTGTCGAGTACGCCGCCGGATTCCTTAAGGCATTCTTCCTTCGACCTGGGCTCAATGGTTTCCCAGTGCGGTTGAAGATCCATGATTGACTGTGCAACCCCCTTGCCGAATCTTCCGACCTCTTTGCCGGCCTCTTGTGAGATCGACTGCGCGCCAACAACGGGAGCGAACAGCAGGAGCGAAAACAAATATAGCGAGCGCATAGCACCATCCCGAGCGAGTAACGCCGGGATGATAAAGCGAGTTCATGTTGCAAGGCATGCACTAGCGCACACCCGAAGACGGAACACCCCCATACGTTCCACCCGTAGCGATCAAACCGCCACGACTACTATCGGAAGCGAACGGTTCAGCCAACCCGCCAGCCGTCGGCGTAGCCGCCGCCTGTCCGTTCGGCTGCCCTTTGCTGCTAGTGTCCCACGCAACGAAATAGCCGGTTTCGGCGATGCGACGGCATAGCGCGTCCGGCGTATCCATGGGCGTCGCCTGCTCGGTGTAGCACGTGCAACGCTTGGCGTTCGCCACGCACCCGACCGGATACGGCGCTCGCACCGGCTTTGTAATCTCGTCATAAACCGGCGCGGTATGAGGCAAGCCGATCAAGCGCGGTTCCTGCTCAGTGATCCACTCATTCAGCGTTTTGCGGCGCACTGGTCGCTCCCCCCGACCCGCGTCCTGCCCCCAAGCCGCCGCCGCTGCCATCTGTTCCGGCTTATCGAGTTTCGGACCTTCAGCCTGTCGCTGATACCAGCTTACGAAAGCCCAAACCAGCGCAGCAAGAAATAACGGAATCGCCAGCAAAAAGAACACTCGTGGAGGAATCCGAGCCTTATGCGTGTGGATCGTGGCGGACTTATACGCATCAAACAGTTCTTTAGGGTAAGCCCGCGTTTCGCTGACCGAATCGGCGCGAGTCTTATCACATTGCTCCTTGACCTGGCCCCACTTGTGAAGGGTCGCCATCCCTGCCCCGAAAGCCCGCACGACATGCACATGCTCACCCGCCAAGCGCCGAACATTACTGTCAATCAGCATCGGGTGCTGCGTTATCAGGTAGATATCCCACCCATTGTGGCGATGCGTCTCGAACCGGGCGACGTACTCAGGCACCGCCGCGCCATTGCCGCGAGGCCGGTACAGGGTCTGACACTCGTCATGCACGATGATGGCCCCGTCCGGGCAATCCATCCAGCGCGTCGGGTCCTCGAGAAGCTGCCAGCCCTCGAAGAGTTCCGGCTTTTGCAGTTCGATGCCGTGATAGAACACGGGCCGGTTTTCCTTCTGCGCCCGCTTGCGCACCATATCGAGCGTGAAAAGGGTTTTACCTGCGCCCGGCTGCCCCGTGTGAATGTAGATCATCCCGCCGACCTCGAAACAAACATCAACTTCCCGGCACCATAAACAAGAGAATGCTTGACCAACGCCGCAGCCGAGATCACCGCAATCGCATCCGGTATCCGGCAGCGCCGCACGATCGCATACACGTCGCCGTTGAGCGCACCCATGTATGAAAACGCCTGATCAATGACGAACCCTAGGAGCGCATCCATACCCACGAGATACGCCATCTGTAGGCCAAGCGCGAGCAGTACCTTGGCAACCAAGAACCGCATCGCCCAACCAAGGGCCGTAATGATTGCTGCTGCTAGTGCTGGCATCAGATAGCCCCCCTGATCGTATTGAACGCGACAATCCACGCAATCATCATCACCGCCGCGCCGAAGATATCGAGGTAGCTATTGATCAAGCTAAACGGCACCTCGATTGACTTCCCCATGATGACGAACGTTTTGTCGGTAAGCCCTGCGCCGCCGCCGATCTCATTGACGTCCAGCGTTTCCGGTACCTGAATTTCGCGCCGGTCTAGTCCTTCGCCTTCGCCCGTGCCGTCGAACGTGACCATTTCCTCGAACGCTTCCACTACCGCATCAGAAGCAGCCAGCGCGCAACGAGTCCGCAGCGTTTGTTCTGCAATCGCGCACTGGATCGGATCGCCCTTGCACTCATGCACGACGCGCCCCGGATCGTCGCACCCGCCTTGCCAACCGCCTTCGCCGCCGCCGCAAACCGTTGAATCGGGATTCGCTTCGCAGTACCCGTCCGTGCTCTGCTCCTGCGTTTCCGTCGTCGTTTCCGTCCCCGTTACAGCACCCGTCGAATCCTTATGAACGACGGTCGTCGTCGTCGTCGTCGTCGTCGTGTTCGTGGTGTTATTGACGGTCGTGTTCGTTGTCTTGGTCGTTTCCGTCGTGCTGCCGTCCGGGTTCGTTTTCGTTTCGGTCTTGGTGTCGCTGCTGTTGCTCGGCGGGCGATTGATGCACACAGGCACGCCATTAACCGTGCCGCTATCCTGCCCTGCCCCGCAGCCGCTTGGCGTTTGGTCCGGTTTGTCAGGATCCGGCTCCGGGTCCGGGTCCGGGTCCGGCGGCGTCCCCCCATACAAGCACTGACCGCCGCCCAAATTTCCCGGCGAAACAGGGTCCCCATAGTCCGCAGGGCACGCCGCTTGATAAACACCGCAGCGCCCATCAAGGTTATACACCGACGCGACTACACCGCCCGATTCCATGCATATCGGCGTTGCGGCGTAACAACTTTCCGTTGGCTCAAACAGCCCACCAACCGTGTTATTGCCACCCCAATACCCCCCACTTTGTTCGCATTGCGCTTGCGGACTCGCCTGGCAATACCAGTATCCCGGCGTACTTGACGATTCCGTCCAAGTACCAGCGCAGCTCGCCAACCTGTAATAAACCGTACCCCACGCAGTACCATCAGAATCACGGCAAAAATTACCACTTGCCGTCGATCTCGGCTTAATAAACCCGCATGCCTGATTAGCCGTCGAGGCATATACAGTGTGCCCGCCGTATAACGTTGCTTCCCAGAGATTTTTTTCTTCAGCCGCCGCCAACATAGGCACCGCAGCTATTAAGAACCCAAGCGCAAACCACATCAATCGGCGAAGATGAGCCATGCTGCCCCCAAGTAACAAACTAGAACCCACGTTCCCATTTCCGACCCCCTGACATGAAAAAGGGCGAGCCGAAGCCCGCCCCCGGCGTTCCAGTGAAGCGCGCTTACATTGCGCGGCGCACCCACTTGAAAACCTTGATACCGACCATGACGAGCAGGACGGCAGCACCGATCGCGGCGATCGGAGCGGCAGCGCCCTCGATCTCGGTCACGATGGAGGTCACGTCCGGCGCAGCAGCCAGAGCGAAACCCGGAACGACGGCCAGACCGGCCACAGCGAAGTTGCGAAGTTGCTTCATGTCGAATCTCCTTTTTCATCGACGTTAAGAACCCGGGCGAGAACCCGGAAAACATATGCAACCGCCCAAACCAGCAGGACCGCCCCGCCAACTTGTGCGCCTTGCTCGGGTGTCAGTGCGAAGGGCGAATTGAGCGCCGCATCACCGCTGACAAGTACATAGGAACAGGCCGAGATTTCCACCGGCTGCGGCTGAACGGCGTAGATCGTGCCGTCAGTATCAACCTGAACGCAGATAGTCATTTACGAAGGCTCCCGTTCGAGAAATTCATGAATCTCGAACTCACCGGGATCGAAGTTATCGAACGCGGTATCGAGCGCTTCATCTATGTCGTGCAGGCGTCCGGCCTTCCCGAACGACACGACGAACCGCGAATCCTCAGCAAGGAAAAGACCCGTCCGCCTGTCCTGAATCACGAAGGCCGCACGCACAGCCATCACGCAGCCCCTTTCACCTGCGCAATGGGCTTCAGGCCGACGACGCGCTGCTTTTGCTGCTTGCCGGTCGTGACCAGTTCCATCTCGATTTCCGCCTCGAACGGGAACGGCAGATGCTTGATCTTGTGATACTCGTCCGACGTGCCCCAACCGAGCGCCTGCGTAGCAAAACCCTTCGCGGTGCCCTTCGTTTCGTCAAGTCCCATCTGGACATAGAGCGTGGTCTGGTCAAACGCCTGACCGTCGATGGAATCCTTGAACATCTTTGCGCCGGTAATGGTCGCCTTCGTGGTGAATTTCATGCTTCGAGTACCCTTTCAAAATGGTCCGTAGGAGTGACGTTGCCCGCACCGGACCCTGATGCAGCGTCATGGATGAAGCCGATGCAAAGATCGGCAGAAGGAATGACCGCCCACTTAGGCAGACGGCTTTCATCTTGCAAACGACGGATGAGATTGAGCGCCCGGACTTCCGGCGTTTCGCCATGTTCAAGATCGACGAGCAATGCCAGATCGGCACCCGCGACGCGCTTAATCCAATCCTCTTTTTGAGCCTTAATGCAGACCTTTTCTTCGCGGATCGTGCGAATTCGAATCTGCTCTTTCTCGTTGATCCAGTTGAGCGCCGGATATGCCCCGGCGAGGTAGCAGCCCGGGTTAACGAGGACGTCAAACGGAATCACCCTGTCGACGGACTTGAGTTCGAGTTCAACGCGGACCCATTCCGAGCGCGGATCACCAAGCTGCTTTCCCTTTTCGTACACGCGCAGGAACTTGCCCGAAGTCCGAAGGCCGACATAAAAGGAACGGCCCTTGCCATTGATCCGCTTCCAGTTTCCCCTATGCTCGCAATCCGGGTTCGTGGGCGACTTCGGCAGGCGAAAACCACCATCGTCATAATCGGCGTCCGCCTGATCCACCGTGTATTCGCCCTCGTAGCAGTCATGCGCAAGATCCACTCGCGTCAGGCGCGGATTGACGGCGACGCATTCTAGGAAGTGCTGAAGCCTGTATTGCCAACCCGGCGTAGCGGCAGCAACGCCGGAGCCGTTGATCATCACGAGGATCGTATTTCGCTGGCCACCGTGGCAGACGAAGCCGAAACCTTCGCCAAGCTCATACGACCTGTCATAGAAGTTACGACCCCGAGCACACTGGCGAGTGATGCCGTAACCGAGAACACCCTGAAGGGCCTCAGAAAACTTCGACACGACGTCGAAATCCGTGATGCCCATACCTGCACCAAGGTTCGTCAATGTCGTTTCATGACAAGTGAAATTCACCCAGTCGATGAATGCTGACGCGCCATTGAGACCCGTACGCTTTACAACCTGTTTGATCTTGCCATCTGACGTGACCAGCTCTACATACTGGTTCGTCATGATGGGTTCCCCCCACCGATGTTCTCCCCGTTTTACTGTGGGGGGCATCCGCGGACGGTCGCCCGTGCCGCAAGCGTCCCGTGCGACCGTCCGCGGACCCGCCGCATGAATACGGGCGCAGTCCGCCTCAGTCAGACGCACTGACGCTTCCAACTCACTAGGCGACATTTCGGGACGACGGAGACGCACGAGAACCCCTTCCTGAACTGTTGGCACCTGCCACCGGCCCAAAATGTATCCGGGTACTAACCTTGTTGTCAAGTACTAACAACGCAGTTAGGGTGCATCGACCCTTAGGAGGAGTTGAAATGCGGACTCAGGACTATCTAGACGCGGCACGCCGCAAACTGGGCGCCGAATCGAATGCGGACGTTGCGCGCGCACTCGGATTAAGCCGTGCAGCACTCACTAAGTACTACAACGGCGAACGCACCATTGACGACTACACCGCCGCCCAGATAGCCGGAATTCTCGGAATCGATCCGCTACGAGTTATCGCCCAAGCGAACGCCGAGCGAGAGAAAGACGATGACCGCCGCGCATACTGGGAGCGAATCGCAAATTTTGGCGGAATGGCAGCGTCATTAAGTGCGCTTGCCACTGTCGTTTTGTTAGCGACAGCGACGAGCGCAGAAGCCGCACCGCTACTGCATTCCGCTCTCGGGACTCTTTGTGTTATGTAAACTACGAGATTGGATTAGATCTGGACAACTGTCGCCTCCAGGCGATGCGGGAATGCGGGATTCCGCCAGGACGCTATCGGTCGTTGCACTCTGGCTGCGCCCGCCATGCCCTTCAGAGCGCACACGAACCGGCACATCGGAGACTCACGACAGTTCCGGAAACAGCACCTCCGTGTAGCCAAAGCGTCGAAAGTCCTTGATTCGCATAGGATAGAGCACGCCAAGAAGGTGGTCGCATTCGTGCTGCACCACGCGCGCATGAAAGCCTTCGGCGATGCGGTCGATGGGTTGCCCCTGTGGGTCGAAGCCCTGATAACGGATCTTCACGCTGCGAGGGACCATACCCCGCAGGCCCGGTACGGACAGGCAGCCTTCCCAGCCCTCTTCCGTGACGTCGTCGAGCGGTGTGATGACCGGATTCAGCAAGACCGTCTGCGGCACGGGCGGCGCGTCGGGGTAACGCTCGCTGCGTTCAAACCCGAAGACAACGACCTGCAGGCCGACACCAATCTGCGGGGCGGCCAGCCCGACACCGCCACTGACGGTCATGGTGTCGAACATGTCCGCGATCAGCGCCTCGAGTTCGGGGGTATAAAACGCGGTCACAGGGGCGGCCGGCGCGAGCAGGCGCGGGTCGCCCATCTTCAGAAGGGCACGGACGGTCATGCCTGCGAACGCCCCTCGCCCGCCGGCTTGTCGGCGTCCACCAGCGCATAGGCGTCGGCGACATAGGCCGGCCCCTTCATAACGAAGACGATGAACGCGAAGATGGCGGCAGTGAACACGACCGTCCAGTGCAGCACGACGACGCCGGTGACGTAGATGTCGACCATGCTGATGCGCGTGAGCGCGGCGTGCGAAACGTCGCCCCAATCCAGAAGGCGAACGACGATCGAAGGCAGGATAAGCGCGATCGTTCCAAAGAGGGCGATGGCAGGCAGTTTCCGCAGGACGCGGGTCTCGAGGCCGGCCGGTGTGCGGGTGAAGCCGGGCAGTTTCCTGAAGCAGTTCATGGCGCAAAATCCTTTCAATGGATGCGTGTGGGGCATCCAGGGCCGCATCCACGGCTGAATTCTGCGCCAAGTCGTTCTGGAGCGCCCGGATTCAGCCGATCTTTCCGAGTTTTCGGTACAAGGTGTTGCGACTGATGCCAAGCCGGCGTGCGGCTGCTGACACATTGCCACCGACTTCGCGCATGACCGCCGCAATCGCTTCGAGCTCGATCTCGTCGAGACTGCGGGGGGCCGCGTTCGGTGCCGGCGACGTGTCCATGAGCGGCGGGACATCAGTTTCCTTGTGGACCTGCAGCGGCCGGATCGGTTCTGCGTCGTCCCGATGCGGATCGGCACCGAAGAGTTCCTCCGGCAGATGCACGGCTTCGATGACGTTCTCGTCGTCATCCAGCAGGGCAACGGCAACCCGGATCACACTCTGCAACTGGCGGATGTTGCCTGGCCAGGCGTACTGCTCGAAAAAGTGCATGACGTCGGCACCAATGGTGATCGGTGTGTCACGCAGCGACGCAGTCTCGGCCTTGAGGATGCGCTCGACGAGGCAGGCCACGTCGGTACGTTCGCGCAAGGCGGGCAAGGTGACGGTCAGACCGTTCACGCGATAGTAGAGGTCCTCGCGGAACTCGCCGCTGGCCACCGCCTCGCGCAGCACGCGGTGGGTCGCGCAAACGAGCGATATATCGACCGGAATCGTCTTCATCGAGCCAACAGGCGTAACACAGCGCTCCTGCAGCACCCGCAGCAGGCGGGTCTGCATCGGCAATGGCATGTCACCGATTTCGTCGAGGAACAGCGTTCCGCCGTGTGCCTGCTGCACCTTGCCGATGGCGCCTTCCTTCCGCGCGCCGGTGAATGCGCCGCCGGCATAGCCGAAGAGTTCGGATTCGATCAGGTTCTCGGGGATCGCCGCGCAGTTGAGTGCGATGAATGGGCCGTCCGCCCGCGGTCCGCTGTTGTGGAACGCCTGGGCAAAGATCTCCTTGCCCACGCCCGACTCGCCCTGGACGAGCAGGGGAATATCCTTGCCGGCAATGCGCCTGGCGCGTTGCAAGGCGCGCTGCATGCGCTCGTCGCCGGTGCACAGCGAGTCGAGATTGGGCTCGCGTGCCGCAGTGTGGCTGCCCTGGCGTACAGGATGGGGTAGCGATCCCCCCTGCTCTACCACGACCTGCGGGTTGGCCAGTGCAAGCGGGCGTTGCGAGCGCGCCTGAACGTAGATCTCGCCGCCCTTGCGCAGGTCCAGCCTGACCATCGAGTTGGGCGCCGCCTTGCAGCGATCGAGGATCACGCCCAGGCTGGGGCGGAAAATGTCAGACAGGTCGGCCGCCTCGAGCGACAGGCCCATGCCAGCAAACCAGTCTCGCGCGACAGGGTTCAGCCCCAGTACGGCCCCGTCCGGGCTGACGGCAATCATGCCTTCCTGCAGGCTGCCGATGTACTCGGGGCGCGAGTGGAAGGCCAGCAGGATGTCGTTGGAGAACTCCCCCTCGAAGAGGCGTTTCTCCAGCAGCTGCACCGACAGGCGTACGAGGCCCAGCGTGTGACGCTGCGGGTTGCGGTAGTCGCCCGAGATGTCGAACACACCCGCGAGCTTGCCGCGGGCGTCGAAGATCGGTGCCGCATTGCAGGCAAGAAAGATGTTCTTGTCCAGATAGTGTTCCGCGCCGAGCACCTCGATGGGCAAGCGTTCCGCGATAGCGGTGCCGATGCCATTCGTGCCGCGCACATCTTCGCTCCAGCATGCACCGGGTTGCAGTGAGACGCGTTCCGCGCGATCGACAAAACCCGCATCGCCCAGGCTGTGGATGATCATGCCGTCCGTATCTGCCAGCAGCACCATGCTGCCCGAGGCGCGGATCTGGTCGAACACGTGTTCCATGACGCCGCTGCCGAGTTCCAGCAGGCGGGCGCTGCGCTCACGGGACTCGGACAGGCGGCTGCGGCCGGCCGGATCGATCGCTTGAGATGTGCGGTGATCGAGACCAGAGTCCCGGCAGCGCTCCCAGGAGCGCAGGATCAGCGGCGAGAGCTCATCGTCTTCGGGCATCTCGTCACGGAAGAAACGCTCGCGAGCAAGGGCCAGCCGCTCCTCGCGAGCGTCCCTGAGTTTGGGAAAACTCGTCATCTCCAGAATCTCCTCCGCGGGCTGTTTGCCAGCCTCATATGACTACGTCGAGCGTGTGTGCCAAAAAGTAGCACCTGCATTGCATTGACGCAAACCCTTGGGCATTGCGCCGGCGGGGGCGCCCGTTTTCCGGGTTGTCGATGCCTTGACAGCGGCCGTCCTGCCTGGGGGCACGACTATTGCTTTCGACTCGCTACCTTTAGCGTATCGGGAGTCCAGCCATGACCGCCCTGTTTC
>Ga0067045_1032404_pt1 | contig 10282 bp, 6 predicted proteins | sample TerdegcTABiofilm_FD_59184 | JGI IMG/M metagenome (GOLD analysis project Ga0067045, IMG submission 59184) | Combined Assembly of (Gp0054472, Gp0054536) Wastewater bioreactor microbial communities from Singapore -Terephthalate degrading... | reverse complement strand
AAAAAGCATAACCCAGCCGTTGGATGTCGCTGTCATTGCTTCTCCGCCCGATACTGTCTCCGCCTCCCTAATCGAGTGTGGAGAGGCAGGCATTAGCGTTGCAGTGATCATCACTTCAGGGTTTGGCGAAATTGGAAACACAGCAGCAGAAGAAAAACTAAAAGAAATCGCTCGTCAACACAACCTAAGGATTATTGGACCAAATTGCGCCGGTTTTGTCAGCACCTCCGCAAGCTTATATGCGACTTTGGAGGTCAGACCTCCTAAAGGAAAAATGGCTTTCATTTCTCAATCAGGAGCGATTGGCGGCGCGGTACTTGCCTGGGCTGATGAGCAAGGGGTTGGGGTTTCCAAATTCGTCAGCTATGGCAACCGGGTAGATCTTGACGAGATTGAACTCCTACCGTACCTTGCAGATGATCCAGACACCCGTGTAGCCGCCTTATATATTGAGTCGGTGAAAGACGGCAGAAAGTTTATGAGAGCAGTAAGAAATTTTTGTCAAAAAAAGCCGCTGGTTGTCATTAAATCGGGACGGACAACATCGGGTCAAAGGGCTGCTCTCTCCCATACCGGATCATTGGCTGGCTCTGACCATGTTTACGATGCAGTTCTCTCGGAGTGTGGGGCCATCCGAGTGGAAACGATTGAGGAGATGTTCGATCTATGCAAAGGATTCGCCAACCTTCCGGTCATGTCAGGGCGTAAACTTGCAATCGTAACAAACTCTGGAGGGCCTGGTATCCTGGCGGCGGACCGCGCCGAAAAAGAAGGGTTGTTCGTATCGCCGCCAAGCGAAGGACTTCACCGCCGCCTTTCAGCGGCGCTCCCCCCCAATTGTGGGTTGAACAACCCTCTCGATCTGACTGTTCAAGGAACAGAAGAGGATTATCGAAATGTGATCACAGCAGTATTAAAGGAATATGACGCGATTTTGAGCATCAATGTTGCTACGCCATACCTGGACTCCCTTGCCCTTGCACGTGGGATCACAGATGCCGCCGCGCAATCAGACAAACCTGTCGTTGCAAACTTCATGGCAGGCGAAATCGTTACCGAAAGTATCGCCTATCTGAAAAATCGGGGGGTCCCGAACTATCCGATTGGAGAAAGAGCTGTTTCGGTTCTGGCCAGGATGGCCGAGTACGAGAAATATCGGCTTGCATACCAGGAAGAATACCTTCCAGCCTTTACAGCGCAGACCCTGTCTAAAAATGAGACTAATGAATTCTTAGAACCCGATGCAATGCAATGGCTGGCAAATAACCATATCCCCGTACCCCAATTCTTTTTTGCCAGAAACGTGGAAGAGGTTACGAGGGGCTGCATGCAAATCGGTTTCCCGGTGGTCTTAAAAGTTGTCTCTCCCCACATTATTCATAAATCTGACTACGGCGGCGTTATTCTGAATATTCAGAGCGAAGCCGAAGCCATCAGCGCCTTCCAAAAATTAGAAAAAATCGCTCAAGGCAAAGATTTTCGCGGTGCAATGATCTACCCAATGCTTCCCAAAACACATGAAATTATCCTTGGTTTTTCGCATGACCCACAATTCGGACCTGTTGTCATGTTGGGGCTGGGAGGCATATTTACAGAAATACTAAAAGATATCGTGATAAGAACCGCCCCCCTTTCAGCAAAAAGAAGTTGGGAGATGATCCGAAGTTTAAAAAGCTACCCAATCTTAGCCGGCATCCGGGGACAAAAACCCTGCAACCTTGAAGCACTTACATCGCTCATTTCGAATTTCTCTAACTTGCCGTGGATATACCCAGAGATCAAAGAAGTCGATCTCAATCCTATTCTACTATACGAGCAAGAAGTGCTCGCAGCCGATGTCCGAGTGATCCTTAAGGAGCAATAGAATTAATGAGAACAAAGATTATGCCGCAATCTGGATTGAATGAGATTCAACCATACAAACCCGGGAAACCCATTGAAGAAGTTCAAAAACAATTTGGAATAACAGATGTGATCAAACTTGCTTCCAATGAAAATCAATTGGGCGCCTCGCCGGTAGCTATCGCCGCTATTCAAAGGGCAATAAACGAGATTAATCTATATCCAGATTCCCAGAGTTATGACTTACGAGTGGCGCTGGCGCAGAAACTAGGGGTTTCTCATGAAGAAATTACGATTGCCAATGGTGCAGATGGGATCATCCTTGAGGCGTGCATGGCCTACCTTGATGAAGGCAGCGAAGTGATCACAAGCATGTCCTCCTTTCCGATGTACGACATCTACACCAGAGTCATGCGAGCCAAACTGATCAAAACGCCGTTAACAACGGATTACGGTCTTGATCTTAATGCAATGCTGCGGGCTATTACTGAAAAAACGAAGATAATATTCGTTTGTAATCCCAATAATCCAACGGGGACGATTCTCCTTGCCGACGCAATAGACCAATTTATCAATGCCGTACCTGAAAATATTTTGATCATATTGGATGAGGCTTACGTTGAATTTGTCGAATCGGATCACTTTCCAAACTCCATCCAATATGTCCGCCAGGGACGGCCAAATATTTTGATTATGCGCACATTTTCGAAAGTGTACGGTTTGGCCGGCATCAGAATCGGCTTTGGCGTAGGAATACAGGAATTGCTTGCCCCACTGAACACGATCAAGGAACCTTTTGCTGTCAATCGCCTGGCGCAAGTCGCCGGCATCGCCGCCCTTGAAGACAATGAATTTGTCAGAAGGACGGTAGAAACGACAAAAGCTGGAAGAGAATACTTTTATAAAGAGTTTGCCAGACTTGGGTTGTTTGTTGTTCCAAGCCATACCAATTTCGTTCTTGCAGATCTTGGCCCAACAGCGGATTTTATTATCAACAAACTCTTGGAGAGCGGTGTGATCATACGGCCCGGCAAAGGTTATAATCTTCCGACCTTCGCACGGATCACTGTGGGAGACACGGAACAAAATAAACGTTTGGTTGCCATGCTTGAAAAATTACTGGTCACAACGCACGAAGTCAAGGACCCGGTATGAAAGTCAAACTCGCTTATGGACGCGAGGGTCTGGAGATCGAACTTCCCGATGACGTCAGGATCATAAGCCCCAAAAATGTCCCCGGTCTGGAAGATGAATCTGCCGCCATTCGCAACGCCCTCCGAAACCCCATAGAATCTCCACCACTCAGTAACCTGGTCCATCCTGGACAAAAGGTCGTTGTGGCGCATAGCGATATCACCCGGGCAACGCCCAATTCGAGACTGCTGCCCGTCATTTTGGAAGAAATTGAGAATGCTGGGATCAGAAGAGAAGATATCACCCTTCTAAATGCACTCGGAACTCATCGTCAACACACCGAAGAAGAAATGAGAAATCTTCTGGGCGACTGGCTGATCCAAAACTATCGCTGCGAACAACATAACGCGTTTGACGACCAAAATCTTGTGCCCCTGGGCGTGACAAACTTAAATCATCCAATTCGTCTGAACCATAATTTAGTTGAGGCTGACATAATTATTTTGACCGGATTCATCGAACCTCATTTATACGCCGGCTTCAGCGGCGGGCCAAAATGCATCCTGCCTGGTTTGGCAGGTGCAGAGTCTGTCATCACAAACCATAGCATCGAGATGATCGGTCACCCAAATGCCAGATATGGCGTTACATACGGCAATCCCCTTTGGGAAGAAATGCTCGATTTCGCTAAAAGGTTAAAGCACACGTTCCTCGTCAACGTTACACTCAATGCTTCTCAACAAATTACCAATGTGTTTGCAGGTGATCTGGAGCATGCGCACAGAACAGGCTGCGAATTTGTACGCACAAATGCCATGACCCGGGTGGACGGGTACTTCGACGTCGTCCTGACCACAAACAGCGGCTTTCCGCTTGACCAAAACCTTTATCAATGCGCAAAAGGTATGGTAGCCGCTGAGGCAATCGTTCGCCCGAGCGGCGCCATCCTTGTCGCGGCAGCCTGCCAGGATGGCATCCCATCAGGTAGCCATTATGAACAGTTGATCAAAAAAGCAGGATCCCTGGAAGGGATTGAAAAAATGCTTGCCCAACCTGGTTTTAATGCCCCGGACCAATGGATGCTCCAAATTCAAGCCCGCATACAGCGCAAAGCCGATGTTTATGTATTCAGCGAAGGCTTAAGCGATCAAGAGATTCTGCAAACCCTGTTCATCCCCTCAGGGAACATTGAATGGTGTATCGCCCGGCTTCAAGAAAAATATGGAAATAATATCTGCGTCCTACCAGAGGGGCCCCAAGTAATCGCCTATCAATAAAGAGTATCATTAATTCGAAAAATTTTTACGCGCCACAGCAAGTGCATAATCCACATTCTAATTGCTCATCGCTGGATAAAGCAGCAAGGTTACTTCTGTCGTAGTAACAATTTCATTGACCGAAAGACATCCGGGTAACAAAGCCGGTAACAAGCAAAGTGGTGGATCGCCGGGTAATGAATGCTGGTCTGAACTCCATCCATCCACATGGCATCCAGAAACACCCGCCGAACTATGTTTTCAGGGAGTAGGTTAGGAAAAAGGTAAAACGAAGGTTATCCAGATATGTTCGAGAAGAGCACTTTGATTCTATTAAAACATTTATCACTTAGCATCATCTGATATCGCTGAGTAAGATCGCCTGGGCGGGTGTTCTTCTTTGTCAATTTACAAAGCTGAACCAGGCCCAACGTAAAATGGATTTCATCATATATTAAAAAAGCGCGTGCGCAGGGTGCTTTGCGGCGCCCCACGTACACCGCTTCGGCTTCTGTAACAGTCGAAGCAACTTGTTAACTTATTGCCAATGCAAATTTATACCATTAATTAAAAGCTAACCGAAGATCTAACTCTTTATCCTTCCATGACAGACTCAGCTATGCACAAGTCAGGTCTCAATGTAACTTCGATTCGAATGTCCCCTATTATTTAAGATAAAATCCCCCTCAAAAACAGTATAGCACGCGCAAAATTCAGGTTCTATAACTCCTGATATCAAGTTTTAAAACCTATTGACTCGGATTTAAGATTTTGCTATACTGTTAGATAGTAAAACAGTGTTCCACTTATCGGAACTTTAAGCCCCAAATTCTCTAAGCAGCACAATTAAATAACAAGGAATATGGATCGTGACAGAAACTTCGTATATTCCCGTAAACATAATGCGCCAGTTCATGATCGATGTTTTCACAAAATCCGGCGTCCCCCCAGCGGACGCGGCAATCTGTGCGGATGTTCTCATTGCCTCAGATCTTCGTGGAATTGAAAGCCATGGCGTTGGCCGACTGAAAATGTACTATGACGGGATAAAGAATGGTTATCATTCTCCCATTACCCAAATTGAAGTTGTAAAAGAAACAGCAACAACCGCTGTCGTCGACGGCCACAATGGCATGGGACACGTCATTGGCGTGCAATGTATGCAACTCGCAATCCAAAAAGCGCGCCAATATGGGCTGGGAGCAGTGGCAGCGCGGAACTCGTCTCACTTTGGCATTGATGGTTATTACGCGTTGATGGCCGTCAAAGAAGGAATGATCGGTATGGCTTTCACCAATGCCCGTCCCTCTGTAGCACCAACGTTCAGCACCCAACCCATGCTTGGCACCAACCCAATTGCCTTTGGAGCGCCTACGGATGAAGAGTGTCCTTTCTTATTTGACGCGGCCACTTCGATCACACAGCGAGGCAAGATCGAAGTATTAGCAAGGGAAGAAAAACCCACTCCGGAAGGTTGGGTAGTGAACCAACACGGCCAGTATGCTACCGACACTCACGAGCTACTCAAAGGGTTCTTGGATCAAACAGCCGCTCTTCTTCCCCTGGGTGGTTTGGGGGAATTGATGGGCGGGCACAAAGGCTTCGGGCTTTCAGTGATGGTTGAGATTCTTTGTGCCAGCTTACAAAAGAATGCTTATCTCCATCATTTGCCCGGCGGCGCGGGGCTGCCTGTACGTATTGGTCATTTCTTCCTCGCCATCAACATCGAGCATTTTATCCCCCTGGCTGAATTTAAACACACAACTGGCGAAATTCTTAGAGAACTGCGCGCCGCCAGAAAAGCGCCAGGTCAGGAACGCATCTACACCGCCGGCGAAAAAGAATTTGAAATGGAAAAAATTGTGCAACAACGAGGAATCCCAATCATTCCCAACCTTAAGAAGGATTTGGAAATATTACAAGCCGAACTTGGGCTCCATCAATATCATTTCTAATGATTCGCACGGAGGGGTAATGAATAAACAAAATTCAGGCAACAGCGTGATCGAGAGAATGTGCGCCGTCCTGAATGTCTTTAGCGAAGAAGAAAAGGTATTAACATTATCCGAGATCAGTCGCAGGATTCGCCTGCCAAAAAGCACAACGCATCGCTTCTTAACAGCACTTGTAGAACAGGGTTTGCTTTATAAAGAAGCAGATGGACACAAATTTAGACTTGGATTCCAGCTGCTTCGCTGGGGAATGCTGGCACAAAGATCCATTGATTTCCGGAACCTGGCCTTGCCAATCCTCAAGAAACTTTGCCAGACCACAGGGGAAACCGTCGTACTATCCGTGCGCGATGGAGATGCTGGCATCTGGATCGAGCAGATCGAGAGTGACCAGGCATTCAGAATAGCAAAGCGAGAAGGCGTCAGGTTAATGCTCCATGCTGGGGCTTCCTCAAAAGTGTTACTGGCATTTTTAAAGGAGGAAGAAATTAACAGAATCCTAACCCAAATAGAATTGGTTCCACTACAAAAAAACACAATTGTTGACAAGGATGAATTAAGAAAGGAATTACAAATCACAAGGCAGCGAGGATATGCAACCTCATTTGAAGAAACCGACCATGGTGCAATGGGAATCGCCGCGCCTGTATATGACCATTACAACAAACTTATTGCGGGGATCGGCATTGTCGCTCCAATAAACCGCGTCACCAGAGATCATGTGCCAGCAATGGCAGAGTTGGTAGTAGCTGCTGGTCGAGAGCTTTCTACACTGTTGGGTGCGACAATATTTGACCAGAAATTTAAATACAAAGGAGGTGAGAGGGTAAGTTAGATCCATGTGAGCTGTATTGCAAAACGTCCATTTGCTCCATCCATTCCATGTCTTTGAAATGAGTTAGGAGGAACCATGAATAAAAAGTTTCAACAGGTATTGCTTACGCTCATTGTAGCTTCCACTCTACTGATGAGTTCCTGCACAGCAGCATCTCCCAAAACGCCAGCCTTGCCAGATGAAATTGTAGTGGCAGTCGTCCAACCCCTCACAGGCTCCTTTGCAGTGTTCGGGAACGAAGCAAAAATAGGCGCTGAGCTTGCAATCCAGCATATTAACGAATCTGGCGGCATCAAATCGATGGGAGGCAAGAAACTTAAGCTCGTCGTTGAAGATGCCGGAGAAAAGCCCGACACCGCAAAACTGGCTGTAGAAAGCGTAATCAGCAAGAATCGCCCTGTTGCCATTCTGGGTCTCTACATCAGCCGTTTCGTGATGGCTGCCTCGGAAGTCACCGACCGCGAGAAAGTATTCCTGCTGGCAGATGCCCTGGTCCCCCAGGTCACCCAAATGGGCCGCCAATACCTGTTCCGTCCGGGGCCAACAGCTTCTGATCATGGCAAACTTGCATACGCCTTCCTGAAAGAAACAGCGGCAGAAAATGGCGTGGAAATAAAAAATATGGCTGTTCTGAACGAGGATTCTGCCAATGGTCGCGCCAACACACTGGGCGCCACCGAAGCAGCGCTCATGGATCAGTTCCCAATCGTTACAGCCCTGGAATATCCCTACGATATCACTGACGCGACACAAATCGTTGAACAGTTAAAAAACGTCAATCCTGATGTTGTGATTCACACGCCATATTTCAACGACGCAATCGTGTTTGCCAAAGCATTTCAGGAAGTAGGCTGGTATCCGAAGTTCATCGCAGGCGCTGGCGGATGCGGCTATACAGACCCCGAATCAATCAAGGCTGCTGGTGAGGGTGTTGAAGGCATTACAATGACCTACAGCTACAACCCAGCCAAAGATACACCGCAGAATAAAAAGTTTGTAGAAGCCTTTAAAGCTATCAAGGGATATATCCCCACCGAAGCGGCTGGTATGAATTACTATGACGCCATGGTTCTCTACGAAGCACTGGAATATTCAGGGAAAAACTTTCCAGATGATCCCCTCAAACCAGAAAATCTCCGCGCCGCATTTATGGCTCTCGATCTCAAGAGCGGGCCTGCTGTTGAAACCTATCCAAGCGAATGCATCAAATTCGATGGTAAAGGGGATAACACCTGTCCAGGCGTCGTCGTGATGCAAGTTCAAAAAGGCGAGCCCAAAGTAGTTTATCCAGTTGCCGAACAGGAAGTAAAGCCAGTCTTCCCGAACCCCCACTACTCGCAGAAGTAAAAACGAAACACGCAATGGTAGACATTGTATCTACCAGATTAATTGTCTGGCTTCCCATCTTAGTTTTTGGGAGGCCAGACACCCCAAATTTTAGGCGCCTTGAGGTAATGCCATGCTTGATATGACAGTTCAGAGTATCATAACCGGGCTCATGATGGGGGTCATCTACGCACTGATCACCTTGGGGATTTCCATCGTCTTCGGTGTGCTTAATGTAGTAAATTTTGCGCATGGCGATTTCGTCATGTTCTCGATGTATTTATCTTACATGATTGGAACCGCCTTGGTTTGGGATGCCGTTCAGACCCCCCTGATTACCATCCCGGTCTTGTTCATTTTCGGATTTATTGTGTATTACTTAATAATTGATAGAACTTTACGCCAGATGTATGTAGTACAACTGGCAGTCACAGTAGGCCTCCAAATTTTCATGCGTTCGATGGCTTTGATAATTTGGAAAGCCCAGCCGCGCGCCCTCCAATACTCGATCATCCAAGGGAATATTCAGATCGGCCCCTACACAATCCTGACATCGAGATTGGTGGCTGCCATCATCAGCCTGATTTTTATTGCCGGGATTGCCTGGTTCCTGAACAAATCATGGGCAGGTTCTGCCATGCGAGCAGCATCGGATGATCTCGATATGGCCTCTCTTGTCGGTGTAAATTATCGCCGTACCTACGCCTTAACTTTTGCAATCGGATCAGCGCTTACAGCCGTCGCAGGGGGTTTATTGATGAGCTTTCAACAGACAGATCCGGTAGGTGGAATACGGTTCGGCTTTTTAAGTTGGTGTGTGTTAGCGCTGGCTGGGCTTGGATCGATCCCAGGGCTGATCATTTCGGGCATGATCGTAGGGGTAGCGGAGACGGTTACAATTACCTTTTTTGACCCGCGCAGCCGTTTGTTGGTTATTTATGGGATATTCATTCTCGTGTTATGGTTCAAGCCCAGGGGGCTTTTCGGGAGGAAGTGATCATGAAACAAATTCTAAGCACAAAATACCTTCCATTTATCAGTATTTTTTCGCTGATTGCTCTCATCCCCCTGGTGATCAGCAAAGACCAATATGCCATGGTTCTGGTTACCACCGTTTTGCTTTACGCCGTACTCGCTTCAGCCTGGAACATCATTGGTGGTATGGCAGGCCAGCTTGATCTCGGCGCGGGCGCTTATATCGGTTTAGGGGCTTTTACAACCGGCACTTTGCTAACCCGCTGGAACATCACGCCCTGGATAGGGATGTTTATTGGAGGGTTTGTTTCGGTGAGCTTTGCAATCTTAATCGGGCTTCCCCTCTTTCGATTCAAAATCAAAGAGCTGTGGTATGCGCTTACATCCTCAGCACTTGTGGAAGTCTTGCGAATTGTATTTTTAATGTGGGATGAGGTCGGTGGGCCAACTGAAAAATATTTACCCGGGGGCGGCGACAACGCTTTATACTCGTTGAGGTTTAGTACCTATATCCCCTATTTCTATATCATCCTGATATTTCTGGTCATCGTGATCTACCTGAATCACCGAATTCGGAACTCTAAACTTGGTTTTTCTCTTTTAGCATTAGGAGAAGACGAAGACGCCGCCGAAGTGCTGGGAGTGGACGCTAGAGGAAATAAATTAAAAGCCTTGATGATCTACTCATTTATCGTCGGAACCGTGGGCGGATTATATGCCTGCTTGTATGGGTTTCTTCACCCCTCCTTCTTCAGCACAGAGATAAGCACTGAGGTTGTCATCCTCGGCATTGTTGGCGGGATGGGAATCACCTATGGTCCCTTCCTGGCAGCGATATTTCTCGTCAGCTTTCGCGAATATCTGCGCGCGGCTCTTGGCGGCGAACTGGCAGGACTCTACCTGGCAGTTTATGCCGTAGTACTGATTGTTGTAGCGCTCTTTCAACCACGTGGCATCGCCCC
>Ga0067045_1032403_pt1 | contig 10283 bp, 13 predicted proteins | sample TerdegcTABiofilm_FD_59184 | JGI IMG/M metagenome (GOLD analysis project Ga0067045, IMG submission 59184) | Combined Assembly of (Gp0054472, Gp0054536) Wastewater bioreactor microbial communities from Singapore -Terephthalate degrading... | reverse complement strand
CCCACGTTATGCCGACTGCCGAAGACAACACCGTCAACCTCGATACGCCAATCAAGCGCGGCAGCACCAGCATCGACACTCTCACGTTGCGCAAACCCGCCTCGGGTGAGTTGCGCGGTGTGCACCTGATGGACCTGCTGAATATGGACGTGGCCGCCCTGATCAAGATCCTGCCGCGCATCACCAGCCCTGGCATCACAGCTCCAGAAGCTGCCGGTATGGAACCAGCCGACCTGTTCGCGTGTGGTAGCAAGATTTCCGGTTTTTTGTTGCAGAAGTCGATGAAGACGGACGCATCCCTCGTTGCGTAGAGGACGCCATGGCCGACCTGGCCGTGGTTTTTCACTGGGCACCGGCTGACATGGATCGGCTGGGGCTGCAAGAACTGATGGAATGGCGCGAACGCGCCAGGGTGCGGAGTTCCACCGATGGCGAATGACTTAAAACTTCAAGTACTGCTCAACGCCATCAACCGGGCGAGCGGTCCTCTGAAGGCCATCAACAAGGACAGTATCGGTGCAGCACGCGCCCTCAAGGACGCCCGCGACCGACTCAAGGAACTCAACACCCAGCAAAAAGATGTCAGCGCCTGGCGGACCCAGCGCGCTGCGGCTGAACAAACCAACCAGGCCCTCACGGCCGCCCGGGAAAAGGTTCGCGCACTCAGTCAACAGTTTGCCGCTACCGGCGTACCGACCAAGGGCATGGCAAAGGACTTCCGCACCGCCGTGCGTGAAGCCCAGAAACTCAAAGAACAGCATCAGCAGCAGAGTGAACAACTCCAGGCGCTGCGCACAAAGCTGTACAGCGCCGGTATCAGTACCAAAGACCTCGGCACCCACGAACGCAGGCTGCGCGAGCAGATAGGCGCTACCAACGCCAGTATCAGCGAGCAGGGTAAGCGCCTGGTCGCGTTGAACGCGCAACAGAAGCGCCTGGCCATCGAACGCAGCAGAATGGAGAAGACCCAGAATCTGGCCGGCAACCTCGCCATGAATGGTGCCGCCGGACTGGGTGTGGGTTATGCGGCAAGCCGTCCAATAGCCAAGGCCATTGGTGCGTTTGCTCCCAACGAGGACTCGGCCACCCAGCTGAAAGTGTCGATGATGGACGACACCGGCAAGGTTGCCGAGGACTTCCAGAAGATCACTACTCTGGCGACCAAATTGGGCGACCGATTGCCAGGCACCACGGCTGATTTCCAAGAAATGATGACGATGTTGCGTCGCCAGGGCCTGAGTGCACAGAGCATTCTCGGGGGCACCGGCGAGGCCGCAGCGTACCTGGGCGTGCAACTCAAGATGCCTGTCGCGGAAGCAGCAGCGTTTGCGGCACAGATGCAAGACGCCACGCGCACTGTCGAAGGCGACATGATGGGGTTGATGGACGTCATCCAACGTGGGTTCTATTCGGGTGTTGACCCGACCAACATGATCAACGGCTTCGCCAAGATCTCGCCCGTCATGGACATCGTCAAGAAGTCGGGACTAGAAGCCACAGAGATGTTCGCGCCGCTGTTGATCATGATGGACCAGACCAAAATGGCGGGCGAGTCCGCAGGCAACGCCTTCCGAAAAATCTTTCAAGGCGCAATGGACGTCGACAAGATCAAGGATGTCAACGAAGTAATTGCCTTGCGCGGCGGCAAAGTGCAGTTCGAGTTCACCGATGGAAAAGGTGAGTTTGCGGGCCTGGAAAACATGTACGCCCAACTCGAAAAGCTCAACGGCATGAGCACGGCCTCACGACTCAGCGTCATCAAAGATCTGTTCGGCGACGATGCCGAAACACTTCAAACACTCACCCAGATGATGAACAAAGGGATTGGTGGGTATCGCGAGTTCGAAGCGAAAATGAAGGCTCAGGCTGATCTTCGCATGCGGGTTAACGAACAGCTCGGCACCCTCACCAACGTCATGGAAGCTGCAGAAGGCAGCTTCACCAATGCCACAGCAGAGTTCGGTGCTGCCGTTGCACCCGAACTGAAAGATCTGATCAACACCTTGGGCGAGATGGCCAACAAAGTTGGGACCTGGGCACGCGAGAACCCGAAGCTGGCCGGGGGCTTGGTCAAGGTCATCGCTTTGGTGGCGGGGCTGTCGTTCGTATTCGGTGGTCTCGCACTTACTCTGGCAAGCCTTCTCGGGCCTTTCGCCGTGGTGCGATATGGCATGGCCATGTTTGGGGTTCAGGGCGGTGGCACGCTGCGAATCATGCAGAAACTGGCCCCCACCCTCACCGGCCTGGCGCGCAATGCGCTCCCAATGCTTGCGCAAGGTGCTCGGATGCTAGCCAGCACCATGGGCAGTGCACTACTGACTGCGATACGTACCGTGAGTATCGCCCTCTGGGGGCTTGCGACAAACCCCGTGGCGCTCGCCATTGCAGCCGTCATCGCAGTTTTAGCCGGAGGGGCTTACCTGATTTACAAAAACTGGGACGCGGTGAAGCTGTACTTCTCCGACGCCTGGGCTGAAATCAAAGCCGGATTCAGCGGCGGTATCGGCGGGATTCTCACCACGCTCGCAAATTTCAGCCCCATCGGCCTCATTTACCAAGCTTTCGCGGCAGTGCTGAGTTACCTGGGCGTCGACCTGCCCAGCCGCTTTACCGAGTTCGGCAACATGATCGTCAACGGCCTGGTCAAAGGTCTGTTCGCCGGCATGGGACAAATCAAAGGCGCCATCACATCGATCGGTGATTCGACAATTGGTTGGTTCAAGGAAAAGCTTGGCATCCATAGCCCGTCCCGGGTGTTTGCGGAGCTGGGTGGCTTCACCATGGCCGGGCTGACCCAGGGGCTGGAAGGCGGACAAAACGGCCCCTTGAGTGTCATCAGCAGCATGGGCAAGCAACTCGCGGCGGCCGGTACCCTGGCCCTGGGTGCACTCGCGATGCCTTTGGCTGCCATGCCGATGCCACAGTTGCCAGGTGGTACAGCTGAGCTATCCAAAATATCCGTGGATGACCGGGCACCTATCAGCCCTGCCCCCGTGTCTGTCTACGACAGCCACGACAACTACGAAATCAAAATTTACGCCGCTCCAGGCATGGATGATCAGGCAGTGGCCCGCGCCGTCCGTACCGAACTGGCTCGCATCACCCGTGAAAAATCAGCTCGCCAGCGCAGCAAACTATCCGACCAGGAGTAATTCGCATGATGCTTGCCTTGGGCATGTTTATTTTCAGTTTGCCGACTCTCGCCTACCAGGAACTGCAGCGACAAACTGAATGGCGCCACGGTAGCAACAACCGTGTCGGCGCGGCCCCTGCACGGCAGTTTCTAGGGCGCGGTGACGACTCAATCACCTTACCCGGTATTCTCATGCCTGAGCTGGCGGGCAGCACTCTCAGCCTCGATGCCCTGCGTCTGATGGCTAACACGGGGAAGGCATGGCCCATGGTTGAGGGCAGCGGACGGATCTATGGCCTTTGGGTGATCAAGAGTTTGAGCGAAACCAAGACATTTTTTTTCCGGGATGGAACACCGCGGCGAATTGAGTTCACCCTCAGTCTTGAACGAATCGACGATGACCGAATTGACCTTATCGGCGCCGCCTCCAGTACCGGCGTCAGCATCTTGAGGATGCTGCTGTGATAGATGCTGCACTCTCTAACATCACCGGTTTCTTGAACGACGCAGCCGAACACTATCGTCGTGAGGCCGCGTACCCGGTACCGGCCTTTCGCATCAGCGTTGACGGAAACGATATAGCCCACCTCATCAGCCCGCGATTGATGAACCTGGAGCTGACCGACAATCGAGGTATCGAGGCCGATCAGCTCAGCATTTCCCTCAGCGACCATGACGGGCTGCTGGCAATCCCCCCAAAAGGCGCGGTGGTTCGGCTCTGGCTTGGTTGGAGCGACACGGGGCTGGTCGACAAAGGCACCTACACCGTCGACGAAACCGAGCACAGCGGTGCCCCAGATGTACTGAGCATCCGCGCTCGCTCGGCAGACCTGCGCAAGGGTTTAAAGACAAAGCGCGAACACAGTTGGAGTGACACCAAGCTGGGCGATGTCCTGGGCCAAGTCGCCTTGCGCAATGGCCTGACCGCGACTATTTCCAGTTCACTGGCCGGCTTGCCGATCCTGCAACTGGACCAGGCCAATGAGTCCGACGCGAACCTGATCACACGCATCGGGGAAGAGTTCGATGCGGTAGTCACCGTCAAGGCCGGCTGCTTGGTGTGCTTACCTGCCGGCGGCGGCAAGACCGCCAGTGGTGCGGAATTGCCACACATCACCCTCACCCGCACCGATGGCGACCAACACCGATACCTGCAGGCCGACCGCGACAGCTATGACGGCGTGAGGGCATACTTCTACGACGTTAATAGCGCGAAAAAACAAGAAGCCATTGCCGGCGGCGGTGAAAATCTCAAGGATCTGCGCCACACCTACAGCGACCGTCAGTCAGCGCTGCGAGCTGCTCGAGCTGAACTCAATCGCCTGCAGCGTGGTAGCGCTACTCTCAGCTATACCCTGGCCCAGGGCCGGCCCGATCTGATTCCCGAATTGACCTACACGCTGCAGGGCGTAAAGCCTGAGATCGACGAGATAATCTGGTACGGCGGCAACGTGCAGCACTCACTCAGCGCCGACAACGGCTACACCGTCAGCCTCGAACTGGAAAGCAAACTTCCCGAGGACACAGTGGATGGATTGGCGGAAGAGTTCACGGGGGATTACACGGGGATCATTGCGTATTACCGCGACCAGAAGACAGGCAAGGAAAAAACCGTCATGGCTGGGGATCAAAGCAAACCAAGGCGCCTACGCTGGCTATACGCAAGTGAGAGGTCAGCAAAGCGAGCGGTGGAAAGAGAGTGGAAAAGACTCGACCGTACGTGAAATACGCGTTATTGGGAATAACTGACTTCTCAAGACTTCCTATTCCTTGCACTTTTGTCTGTTGGCTTATGATAAAAGCTAATCGGAAGATGCTTGACTTTATAATCCAACCCACTAGCTGCGTGCTTGTGAGTAGTGCTCGCAGTCAAGGTGTTCTTGCAGACATCCAAGATGGTGACGGCAACTTCGTAATCTTTAACGATACGAGCAGCCCAAACTTTCAATATCTTAAACTTATCACGCTTCTTCGTGTAGATAATTAAACCTCCACGATTACTAGTAGGCCCACCGGGGGAATATCTATCGCATAGTTGACGAAAGCCTTCCATTACATACCCAGGCCCGGTATCTAATTTAGCTTCTCCATGCCACTCGTACCGCCCCTCTTTCACCACAAGATCGCAATGCCCGTTCCGATAGTTATCATGGTCCGCAGAAAAACCCTTCATAGACAATCCAAAAACAAGAATAGCAGTAAGAGCATCCTCCCCCAGCGCCCCGAACTGAGGTTTATTATTCTCGAAATGAAAAACCCCGTCTAAAATAGCTGACTCAACTCGAGCGCAGTACTCATCATATAGATTGCCAATACCTGCATTCAATAAGGCCGCCTTGACAGGATTATCGTCTGGAAGATTCATGATATCTGCAATAGACGGATTCATTCCTCAATCACCGCCTTATTTGCCACAAAGACGATATACACCTTTGATTGGAAATCTCGGTCTGGATACCCCCTTTCCTCAATACTTAGCGAGCCATCCATAAATGCTGCCTGGAGGTCTTCCACAGACACGTCATAGATCACATCCTCATCAATATATCTATACTGCTGCTCTATAAGCCTAATCGAGGAAGACTTAAGGAAATTCAAACAAAGCTGCACATGCTCTATCGAGCACTCTTCATCCACAACATTCAAAAAGTCGGAATAGCTGAAAACCGGTTTATTTTCTGACGAGGAAAGGATGAGTTCTACTATTTCTTTGCAGCAATAATCGATCCGGAGGTGCGAGACCTCAGATTCGATTTTTTGAAATAGTAGAGTTTTAGAAATCATGGGATGTAGGAAATTATCTTATCAAGTACAAAATTAGAATCATCGTAGGTACGCATGCCTTTGACTAAAGCGTAGTCGGTTCTTGCACCTATTTGAACGTAGTCCCTATAACTTCCAGGAATATGCAGCTCTGGCTTGCTATCTGTTTTATCTATATCCATACGATGCCATTGCATAGCCACTTCAAAGATAGACATCTTATGGTCAATCGCTTTGGCACCTGTCTTATGAAACAGTTCGCTTCTAAGGTCGACTCCGGCCTTCATTGTCTCACGCTTTACGGATTCGGTCTCGGTCGCAAATCCAATTCTTTTAATTGCTCCAGACATGTCCGCATAAACGCCTTTGGCAAGGGGGAGCAAATTGAAAGGCGTCCCCAATGTAAAGCCTTTCGCTAGTGTGGCCAGGAGTCTTCGAGAAAAAAACTTCAAATCGTCGATAGATTTTTTCAACTGACCGGCGGTTTGGGGCATACCAGTATCACGCGTCATATCCGCACGTAGCTCAACGACCAACTTAACTCGATTGAAGTATATAATATCGAAAGTTTGCCTATCATAGGCCTTAACCTCGATTAGCTTTTCAGCCTGAGGAAATTGATCTCGTAGTTCTTGGGAGAAATTATCACGAAGAATATCATTACTAAGAGTAAATCGACGCTTCCGAGACAAAATCAACCCTGCCCCAGTGTCATCAAAGAACGTTTTTATTACCTTCAGATCGCCTTGATCTTTAACTAACTCATCTTCTCCAACGCATAACGGGAAAGCCTCTCCCATTTTAGATGGTGATGCCTGAAAATCGCGAATACTCTGATAAATTCCATCAGCAAACTGTGGTGCAACCTCAAAATAAGAAACCGCCTTCAAATCACATATCTGCTGCATCTGCAGCGCATCTTTTAACTTTTCCAGTATAAGAGGGTTCTTTGCTGCCGCCCCCTTAATTATCATATATAACTCAGACCAACTCCTTGCCGACAACAAATTATTGACTCGCAGAACTTGCTGGACAGTATGTATACTAAGTCGACCTTCCAGACCAGCCAAAAACTCTTCAAGCCCAGCCATAAATCTTCCCCACCACAACGGTTCTTTTAAAGTTCAGGAGCAATAACCTTGGCTTTGAATGCTCGGTTCTGACCCTTTTATTGAGGTTTACTTGTCTCGTCGCGGCACTTTCCATGTCAAATGGGCCCGTTTCATAAACGCTGCATGGGATACGAGCTACGCGGTGATCGAGCATGAACACGTCCCTATGTCGGTTTGAGGTACCGCCGATCGGCAGCCTCACCAGCCCTGTGGGGGGCTATGGCAAGTGGATCATCGGCGTCCCTGTCTATCCGATCCGTTCTTAATGGGTACAGATTATGCTGGCCGTTTGGTATCGGCAAGGGCCTCGGTCAAATCCTTGAGGCGCTGCTCGACATCCATTAAGCGTTTCTTTTCCTCAGCAGCGCTTTGTATCTCCCTTCTACCCGCCTCTCCGAGTGATCGGAACAGCGCAAGAATAGCCTCCTCTTGAGGGTCGAACGGCGGAGCCTCAGACGCCGTTTCTACGGCACTGCGAAACATTGCACCTTCCCCCGTCAACAACCAATCCAAGGACAAGCCGCGCTCCTCTGCGACCTTTACACATAATGGGTAAGGCACAGAATTTCTTGAGCGCCAGTTACCCATGGTCTGCCGATTGACCCCAGTCGCCTCGCACAGCTGAGAATCACTCTTCACATCAAGCGCGATGTGCAGGCGATCGAGTACAGAGGCAGCACTTTTTTTATCCAATTTGAAGAATCCAATCTTGACTTACCCATAATGGGTAATTAGGCTTACACACATTGAGTACATCTTAACCAACTAGGAACACATCAACCATGAGCCAAGCCATGGAAAAGCGCCATATCCAGGCACGACTGATTGAACACGGCAGTAATTTCCGCCAGTTCGCTATCAGTCACGGCTACGAACCGCGCACGGTGACTCAGGTGGTGCAGCGATGGGCTGGTCACGACACGCTGCCTCGAGGACGACTGTCATTTCGCATCCTTCAGGACATCTCCAAAGTGATTGGGAAAGAGGTTCTTCCCGGCATCCTCGCGGACTTAGCTGAACAGCCCACTGAGCCCGCGACCATAAATCAACTGTAGAGACGATGACTCCAGGGAGGTACCAGAAGATGAAACGCCCAGTTCTAGAGAGTCGAAAGGACGTAGTCAGCGCAGTCATCTGCGCCTATCCAGGTGGTCGAATTTATGCAGCTGCCGACCTCGGTATGCCAATCAAGAAGTTCGACAACCAGGCCTACGAGAATGCAGGCAGTCGTCCGCTAACCGACGAGCATATCCACCGCCTGGAACAAGTCGTCGGGACCACATTTTTGCCTGACTACGTCAGCGCCATGTATGGCGGAATGTTCGTGCCGCTGACCATACCGGGGACACTGGACAACATCGATTTGTACAGCCGATCAGTCAAAGCAGCAGCCAAGCGCGGCAAGGTCGACCAGATCATTTCCAAGGCGCTGGACGACGGGGTCATAGAGCCGACTGAGGCCGAAGCCATTGTTGCGGCGCTGATTCGCTACATGTCTGCACGGCATGCCGAAGTACTCGCGACCATTCAGCTTTACGGACGGGGGGCTGCAGTTTGAGTACCTACAAGCTCGTTTGCCCGCACTGTCACGGCCGTATGCGCATTCGCACCAGCGAAGGCACGCACATTTTTCTACGGGTCGCTTACCTGCAATGCACCAACGAGGCGTGCGGTTGGTCCGTCCGGGCTGAGTTCGAAATGACTCATGAAATGAGCCCCAGTGGCATGGCCAATCCATCTGTACGCCTACCGGTGGCCAGCGTCGTCATGCGACGCCAAGCAATGAAATCCGCTGAAGATCAACCCGATCTGCTGGATCAACTGGAAATGGAGGTCGCATCTGTATGAACGCCATCACCCTGACTGCCAACCCTGAAAACGACTACCGCGCCGCCATGCAACAGGCAGCGGTGGCCTATCTGTACCGCCACCGCAGCGAACACCTGGCCGGCGACAGTCAGCCCCTCGAGAACTGCACCCGATACCTGATGCAGTCCCTAGAAGTACCAGCCCAGTTGGTCCAGCGCATCGCCGAACTGGCCGTGGCCGAGTTCGAAAGCATGACTTGCAACCGTATTTCATGGCTTGGCGTTGACCCGTCTCGCGGGCCGTATCGTTCCAGGATCATGTTGCTGGATACCTGCACGCAACAACGACGTCCGGTTTCCGCACGCATCTTGCCGAAACACCTGCTGCACCCTCAGTAAACCCCTTTTGAAAACACCGCCCTTCCCCGGTTGCCGTGGGTATGGGTGAGCTTTGTCCGAAATCCGAGGTGGACCATGGAAATCAACGTCGCCATCACCGCGAAACTGCCGCGAGAAGAGGCCGAAGCCCTGCTCCTGGCCCTACGTGCGGACTACAGCTCGCAGTTCAACGAGCACTGGTATGACGACCGTTTCCGAATGATTCCCGAGGGTTTACGGCATGGCTCGTTGCTCGCGGCCTTCCCGGTGATGTCTGCGCAAAAACGCCTGATTGGCGCCCTTAAACATAGCCTCGGCGAAGTGAAGTAAGTCTGATGAACATGAAGCACGAACTACGCGCCGACATCCTGCAACGGCTGCAGAACGACTACGGCCTCAAGCATAAGGCCGGCAAATACATGCGCGAAGGGGTTTGCCCAGCCTGTAAGAAAAAGGAGCTTTACGCCTTTCACGATGACCCGTGGATGATCCGTTGCGGCCGAGGTAAGTGCGGCAATTCCTGGCACGTAAAGGAAATCTACGAAGACCTTTTCAACGACTGGAGCAAGCGCGCACCTGCAACCGAGCAGCATCCCAACGCCACCGCACGCGCTTACCTGGAGTTTGCCCGAGGCTTTCGCCTCGATCTGATTCAGGGCTGGTTCACTCAGGAAATGTACTTCTCCGGCGAGCTAAATGCCGGTAGCGCGACGGTGCGCTTCGCCCTCGAGAAAGGCGGCTACTGGGAACGCCTAATCGACCGTCCGCACCGCTTCGGCAAGATGAAAGCCCGGTTCAAGCCGGGTGACAGCCCCCGTGGCGTTTGGTGGTGCCCGCCGTGCGTCGAGCTGCTTGACGTCAAGGAGCTGTGGATTGTCGAAGGCATCTTCGACGCCATCGCCCTGGTACACAACGGCGTCGCGGCAGTGTCGGCGATGTCGTCCGGTGCATACCCCGAGGAGTCGCTCAAGGAGCTGTCACGGCTGCGCGGAGGAAAGCTGCCCAAACTGATTTGGGCGCTGGATAACGAACCGGGTGCACACCGCTACACCAAGCGCTGGGTGCGTCAGGCCCGCGCCTTGGGCTATG
>Ga0067045_1032400_pt1 | contig 10284 bp, 11 predicted proteins | sample TerdegcTABiofilm_FD_59184 | JGI IMG/M metagenome (GOLD analysis project Ga0067045, IMG submission 59184) | Combined Assembly of (Gp0054472, Gp0054536) Wastewater bioreactor microbial communities from Singapore -Terephthalate degrading... | reverse complement strand
TGGCGGAGAACCACGTCATCCTGAACTCGTTTCAGGATCTATACAATATCTTGTGCCTCAGATTCCGAAACAAGCCTGCCCTGAACTTGTTTCACGGGTTCGGAATGACGGGGGGACTGAATGAATACGACTAAAAACGCTGAAGAGGGGTCTGTTCATGAACAGGCTCCTTTTGGCTCTATGGGAATCGGTTTATGTCGGTGGGCAGAATCACGGTAAAGACGGTTCCTTTTTCCGGTGAGGATGTGAAGAAGACCCTGCCTTTCAGATACCGTTCCGACAGTAATTTTATGCTGTAGGTTCCCAGTCCCCGATCCTTGCCTTTGGTGGAGAAGGATCTCTGGAATATCTGCAGTTGTACGTCTCTGGGCATGAAGGAGGGATTGTGAACCCGGAATGCGATCCCCTCTTCGTGGGATTCACACTTCAGAGTTACGGTGTCTCCCGGTTGAGAGGCTTCCAGGGCGTTTTTGACCATATTCCCCAGGACTCTTCTTAAAAGATTTAGATCTGTTGTTATGGGGGTTTGCATGGAATTTTCATCGATACGGATTTTCTTCCCGTCCGCGACCGGGTGACTTTTGTAAAGATAGAACACTTCACGGAGAATTTCCAGGGTATCCTCGATTTTAGGGTGTACTGACAGTTCGTTATTTTCCGCCGATGTGATATATTGCTGAGCTCTAATCTCTTCTATCAGATTTTCCGACAAATCGCAAACAGTCCCAGCATAGATCGGATATTCCTCCGGTTCCGATTCTTTGAGGAGTTCGGCGAATCCCTGGACTCCTCCGGCGGTATTGAGAATGTCATGAAAGAAGATCCTCTCCAGTAATCTTCTTCTTTTCTCATCGCTGATGTCCCTTATGAAAAAGAGGAGGAAGAAGCGTCCTTCGATTTTAAAGGGAGTAGCCCATACCTTCAGATCCAGGGCGTCTCCTTTCCGGGTGGTGATCCTGCATTCCTGAACGTCCTTCTTCCCGTCAAGACCTGCCATAATAGCCCGGACTGCTCCGCATACGCTGCAATATTCGGTAGTTCCGCATCCTCCCGCCATTTCCTCGGAATGAATACAGGAGATGGCCTCTCCCGGTCTTTTTCCCAGAATGTCTGTCATATCTTTTATACCCAGAAAGGACAACAGGCTATCGTTGGCAAAAACGATCTGGCGATCCGGGTTCAGAACTGCCAATAACTGAGGAGTGGAGTTGAGAAGGTTTGTTACCGTCTGCAATCCCATAATAAAATTATACTGTTCGATAATTTCACTCCATTCGGATCTTTCTGCCGGGGCGAAGTGAGTAATCATATTTTCATCCTCCAGAATGTATTTTGGACTCCGTTTATCAGGGGCACGTCTTTCTTCTGACTTTTTTTTCCTCCATAAAGGAAAATCCTTTAGAGATGCTTAAATAAATACTAACGTCCATATTATTTCCTTATTGAATTTAATGGCACAGGGAGGCGGTGTAAGGTGTTTTTCTGGAAAAATCGGGTCGGCTTGGATATAGGTCAGCACAGCGTCAAGGCGGCGGTTCTGAGTTCCGACGGCAAACAGATCGTTTATCTGGCACAGTCGGAAATAGAATATAAAAAAGAATATTTTGAAGATAAATCAACTGAAGAAGATATACGCAGAGCGGTTCTTAAAACTCTGGATAAATATAACGGAGGCAACAATTCCATAGTCTCTCTTGTCCAGGGGGAGGGCATGGTGGGTAAATATATAGAACTTCCCCCCCTTTCCGACAAGGAGTTGGAAGTGGCGGTTCCTTCGGTTGCCCACAAGATGATCCCCTTTCCCCTCAATGAAGTTGATCTGAATTTTATTTCGGTTCCTCCCCTGAATCCGGGAGAAAAAAAAAGGGGAGTCTTTTTTACGGCAGTAAAAAAATCTATTATTGAAAATCACAAATCAATGCTGGGACGTTTCAAAGTTGACCTGGTAGCTACCGAAACTCCCTATATAGCTATTTCCAAGGAGTTTGCCAGGAACCATCCGGGGATGAATTCGGTTTTTTCGGTTATAGTCCATGTGGGAGACAGTAGAACCTGCGTCATGGCGGTACGAGGCGGAGTCCCCTACTACGCCAGAGATTTGAGCGTGGGAGGAGCCGATTTTACCTACGCTTTCCAGATGGGGTATCAGTCTCCCTGGAATATGGTTGAAAAATACAAGAAAGAATACGATTTTAATCAGTGTGAGGTCAACATAGAAGCCATCATGGGTAACTGGATGAATGAAGTGAAAAGATCAATTGATTTCTTTTCAACACAGTTTCCCGGACAGACCCTAAAAGACAGCAAGGTTTATATCTCCGGCGGTTCCGCTCTTGCCGCCAATCTGGACAAACGGATGGAGCAGAATCTGGGAATGCCGGTGTTGCTGGACCCCTGGGATAAATTGACTCTTCCCAGAGAATACGAAAAGGAACGTTATCATGCGATTTTTAATCTGGCACTGGGACTTGCCATGCAGTAGGAAGAACCCGGATCCGTGAAAAAAATATAGTGGTTCTAATCCGAAATAGATCCTGAAACAAGTTCAGAATGACGGAACTATAGAGGAAATTGTTTGTTGGAATTGCTATAACCCTCATCACCGGCGGAGGAATATAAAAATGAATTCGTGGATAGAATTATTAAAAGATTCAATAGATCCCAATCTTATGGAACAGGCAAAAGAAGAACTTTCTCAGGGCGGGGATCCGGTGGAATTTCTTCTGGCACGGAAGGTCAGCGGAGAGAAGATCCTGGCGGTTCTTTCCCTCTACTATAATTTTCCTTCCATATCTCTCTCAGGATATGAACCGGAACCGGCTGTTTTTGATCGGGTAGATGAGGACACTGCCAGAAAATTCCGGATACTCCCCCTTTTTCAACTCAAGAGGCGTATTTTTGTTGCCATGACTGATCCGACAGACCTGATGGTGTCGGACTTTATCCGGCAGAAGACGGGATTGACTCTGGAACCAGTGCTGGCTCTCAAATCGGATATAGAAAAGGCGATAAACCGCTATTATCTCATGGGAGGAAATCAACTTTTGCAGAACCGGAAGCCAAGAAAGACTCTCCCACTCCCGATGTTAAACTGGAAGTGGAGGACGAATCCGCTCCGGCTATCAGGGCAGTCAATCAGATCCTTTCTTCAGCGATCCGTCTGGGCGCCAGCGATATCCATCTGGAACCCTTTGAAAGCAGACTTTCCCTCCGCTATCGGGTGGACGGGGTTTTACACGAATTTCCCGCTCCTTCCCCCTCCATCGCCAGAGCGTTGGTATCCCGTATAAAGATCATCTCCGACATGGATATCGCCGAGCGGCGTCTCCCCCAGGACGGAAGAGGCACTTTTAATCTGGAAGGCAGGGAATATGATCTGCGGGTTTCCATAATTCCCAACATGTTCGGTGAGTCGGTAGTCATGAGAATTCTGGACAAGTCGGGGTCGGGAAAAGAACTGGAGGATGTGGGATTCTCTCCGGAGTTAATGAAGAAGTTCGTATCCATGATAACCCGCCCTCACGGTATCGTGCTGGTTACGGGTCCCACAGGATCGGGCAAAAGCACCACTCTTTACTCTGTTTTGAAAAAAATAAGGAGTCCGGAAAAGAAGATCATCACCATAGAAGACCCGGTGGAATATCAGATGGACGGCATAACTCAGTTCTCGGTTCAGTCAGACATCGGGTTCACCTTCGCCAGAGGATTACGGGCTTTTCTGAGGCACGATCCCGACGTGATCCTGGTGGGAGAGATCCGGGATACGGAATCGGCGGAAATAGCCATAAGAGCCTCTCTCACGGGCCACCTGCTTTTCAGCACCCTCCACACCAACGATTCGGTATCCGCACCCCTCCGCCTTATTGATATGGGAGTTCAACCCTATATGGTTATGTCATCCCTCATCGGTGTTTTGGCTCAAAGACTGGTCCGGGTTCTCTGTCCCCGATGCAAAATCCCCCGGAAACCGGGAGAAAAATTGCTGGAATCCTTGCAAATCAAGAATATTCCCCCGGTTATAAATACATTTCAACCCGTGGGATGTCCCGAATGTCATCAACTGGGCTATCGGGGAAGAATGGCGGTATTCGAACTACTGGAAGTGGTTCCTGAAATAAGACGCCTCCCGTCGGAACAGATGCTTCCCGATAATATCCGGCAAATAGCGGAGAAGTACGGTTTCATATCCCTGAGAGACGACGCCATAAATAAATGGTTATCAGGATTAACCAGCCTCCAGGAAGTGATTAGTATAACGGCAGAGTAGATCGGGAATCGCTGTCATTGCAAACCCCAACGAAGCAATCTCTACCGGTTCTGCAATAGCTATGAATAAGAGCCTATTCGGAAAAGTCATGTCGGGAGACCCACTCAGGGTAGCCAAGGACTTTAGTCCTTCATTTTAACTCTCAAAGAAGAGCTAAAGTCTCACTCTAATATGACATTGCCAAACTAACTTGGAAAGGGGTAGTTTATGAATAGTTATATTTATACCGCTCAGGATAAAGACGAAAAACGCACATCGGGAACCATAGAAGCCCAGGATCAGGATTCCGCCATAAGGATGCTGGCTCAGAAAGACCTGATTGTGGTAAAACTGACTCCCGTAAAACCCTTCGCCAAAGGATTTCTGGGAACGGGAGGACCCAGGATCAGCGGCGAGGAACTACTGGGGTTCACTCAACAGATGGCTTCCATGCTGGATGCATCGGTTCCCATCAAAAAAGCCCTCACCACCATGCTGGATGATTCCGAAAATCCCGTCATGCGACAGATACTCAATGACCTGTCTGCCAGAATTTCCGAAGGTAGCTCCCTGTCGGAAGTTCTGGCAAAATACCCCTCGGTCTTTTCCAGAATGTATATATCCATGATTGCCGCCGGAGAAGCGGGGGGATCTCTGCCCAATATGCTGTTTCGTCTGTCGGATTATATAGAACAGTCGGAAAATATCAAGAAAAAAGTTCAATCCGCCCTCTATTATCCCACCGTGATAGTAACCTTCGCCTTCACTGTCATGACCTTTATCCTGCTTTTCGGCATCCCCATCTTCAAGGATATTTATGATGATTTCGGAGAAGAACTTCCTATGGCAACCCGGTTGTTTATTGACGCTGGAACTTTTTTGCTCAATAACCTGTTGTTCATAGGAGTAGGAATAGTGATATTGATTTTCATTATCATTAATTGGCTGAGAACACCGGGAGGTAGGTTTTTCTGGGACAGTTTCAAACTTAAAATTCCGGTATTGGGAATGCTTTTCAGGAAACTTATGATATCCCGTTTTTGCAGAACCCTGGGAACCCTTTACGGAGGAGGAGTCCCTCTTTTAAATACTATGGAACTGGTGGCATCCAGCTCCGATAACGCCCTCATGGAAAAAGTTCTCATGGACTCCATGAAAGACCTGAAAGAGGGACAAACCATATCTCAACTGCTCAGAAACACCAAAATGTTTACTTCTATGGCTGTTACCATGGTGGCAACGGGAGAAGAATCGGGAACCCTCTCCAAGATGTTGGCAAAACTTACCGACTTTTACGAAAGACAGGTTGAAATCACCCTGACCGCCCTGATGGGACTTCTGGAACCGATCATCATGATAGGCGTGGGAATCTGCATAGGAGTTCTTATCGTGGTGCTGGGTGTTCCCATACTTAATATAAGCAGTATAATTAACAAATAAAAGGAGTCTTGGCGTGAAGAAGATCTATTCTGCGGAAGATAATCAGGCTCTGGCGGAAGTCATAAAAGCCACCCTGTCCAAATCCTACGATCTCACCATGTTTGATAACGGACTGGATATTTACCGCAAAATTCAGGAGGAGCCCCCGGACATGATCATGCTGGATATAATCCTCCCCAGACTGGACGGACTGGCGGTCTCCCGATTGGTGAAGTTCCAGGAAAAGTTCAAGGATATTCCCGTGATGATCGTCTCCTCGGTTATAGATCCCGATATAGAGCAACAGGTCAGAAGCGTACGGGGAGACGCCTATCTGAAAAAACCCTTCCGTCTGGCGGAACTGCGGGAAAAGGTCAAATCCCTGATCGGAGGAGGGTAGCAATATGAAAAACCGAAAAGGTATGTCCCTCATAGAAATAGTGGTGGCGGTCATGGTATCCGCTTTTATCATCCTGGGACTTTTAGGATTGATGTCCAACTCGGCTTCTGTGGTAAAAAAAGACCAGGCTCTCAACGATGCCACCGAAATCGCCGTAGCCCGAATAGAAGCCATAAAAAGAGATACCGACAGCCCCGACGATTTCAACAAACTCAAAACCTGGGACTATTACGACAAAAGCGATATGGACCGTTATATCTACTCCCAGGAAGTCCGGGAAGTATCCGACAGCGTTAAATATATAGGAATTAAAGTCTATTACCGGGATATAGGAAAGACCACTGCCACCCCCGATACCGGGAAACCCAAGGGGGGCAAGATAGTCCAGGTAGGAACTCAAATATTAAAGCCCTGAAGACCGGATAGGGACAAAAATAGAATCGTTAAGGGAGGCAATCCCATGAAGATATTAAAAGCCGGTAAAAGAATCCGGGGTTTTACCCTGGTAGAGATACTCATATCCTCGGTTATCCTCCTGCTGATTCTGGGGATGACCTATTACGCGTGGAATACCATGAGAAAAGGTTACAATACCCTGGAATCCCACACCGCCCTTCGACAGGAACTAAAAAAGGCTCTCAACGGCATTTATAAGGATGTGAGTAATGCCTCCTATCTCTATGCCAACCAGAAAGTAACCGTAGAGGGAGTAGATTACCGGGTGGAGGATATAGGAACCGATGGAAAAAGCATCCTCATGGCTATTCCCGAAAATCCCGATACGGGAGCCATAACTTATACCGTTGTGGGATACTACATAAAGAAAAGCACTTCCGATACTGTTAATACCGACTCCCACGATCTGATGAGATACGAGATTTCCGGCATAAAACCCCCTACCGCCGATTCTCCCGCCAGTATAGATCTGTCCAAACTATCAGGGGGAACCACCCGGACTTTAGCTAAAGGGATTGATTCCTCCCTGTTTTCCTTCACTGTGGGAGAAAACGGCAAGAGTCTGGACGTAACCCTGGCAATATCCAGAAAGGAAATCGGCAATCAGACTCCCTCCACCGCCCGTATTTCAACCACCGTCAACCTGAGAAATATATGAAGAAGGTATATGGCGGTTCTTAATAAAAATTTCAGAAATAGATCCTGAAACAAGTTCAGGATGACAAACTACCTACAAATAAGGGTAGGACTATATTGAGGAAGGAGGACATAACATGAACAGATTCGCAAAAGACAAAAAGATTAATAAAATAAAGGGAATGAAAGGATACGCTCTGGTAGTAGTCATACTGCTGGCGGTAGTCTTCTTCCTGATTGTCGGGACTATAAACCAGAGAGTGCGACAGGAACTGAAATTTACTCAAAGAGAGGCGGACGCCCGGAGAGCTTTTTATATTGCGGAGGCGGGTGTTACTTCCGCCCTTTACGAGATGGCATCGGTGAATTATTCTCAATATACCCATGACGAAAACGGAAAAACAGTTGATAAGAGCAAGCGACTCCCCATTACCCTTCCCGATACCGACATAGATTCCCAGGGGTGGAGTCAATGGGAATGGAAAACGGGAGATACTCATAAGAGTTTCAGCGACAGCGGGGTTTATGAAAAATACCGTTACCGGGTAATGCCCTACGAAACTAATAAATGGATTATAGAAGTGGAAGGCTATTACAGGGACGTGGTGAAAAAGATCAGCGTCTGGGGAGAAAGCGGAGGCGTATTTGATTATGCTATATATTCCAATGGCGATTTATCTGAGTTTGTCCGGGGAGCGGATCAGACTATCAACGGAAGAGTTCACTCCAACGGTACTCTCTATTTCAGACCCTCGGGAACCACTCTCACCGTCTATTCCGATTCCATAACCAGTGCGGACAAGATTATCCGCTACCAGGACGCCTGGGGCAGACCCGACAGCGGCGGAACGGTTAAAATAAGCAATAACAAAAACGTCCTGGTTACCATGACGGGAGGCAAGCAAGGAACCGCCTTCGATTCCTATAATCCTCTTTGGCTCTCCTCAACCCAGGGTGCTCTCTCCAAATGGGGAGGAGTGGTGCGGGATAGCAGTCTGGGAGCCGGACGAGTGGAACCTCCCAATCTGGAATCCATGTCTAAGGGAGGATATTATTACAAGAATGCGGGATTAATTATAACCGACCAGTCCAGCGGAACCGGTATCGATAACGGGAATTTCTACAACAAGGCGGAAGACAGGAAAGAAAACGTCAAGGTACTGGATCTGTCCAAAATGACATACCCCTCCAACGGACTGATCTATGCCGACACTCCCGTAAGAATAGTAAATGCCCAGATTCTCAAGGCTCCCCTTACTATCGTTTCTAACTATAACATTTATACCCAGGGAGATGTGAATAAAATCTATGGCAACAAACAGGCATTTGATACCAAGACTTCCACGAAAAAACCTCTGGCACTGATGACTTCCCAGAGGATCTATCACCTCTCCTCCGCATGGAGCGATCCCAAAAACGCTTCAGCCAACTCTTCACAAAATACGGCGGTGGATCCTCCTTTATATACGGGAGATACCGATAAACTGGTGGAAATCAACGCCGCCCTGGTGGACAGCGTCCCTCAGGTGGATGAGATAAACTATGTCAAGGATTGGAACGGCGTTACCAACCCCTACTATAACGGCGGCAAGAGCGGACCCGTCGCCAACTCCGACGATTTGCTGGAAAACTGGTCGGGAGTTACCCTTAAAAAGAGAGGCTCCATCGTGCACCTGGAAAAATCCATTATGGCAAAATTCGATAACTCCGACTACGGTGCGGGTATCTCCGCCTGGGTCAGAAACAGTCACTATAGCGCTCCCATCCGGGATTACGGCTATGACGCGGACCTTGCCGTTACATCCAAACAACCTCCCTACTTCCCCAAAACAGGAAAGAAAGTGCTGTGGAAACAGTTTTAATACCGGTAGTAAAAGACTACTTTATCTCCATACCGTATATCGCCTTGAAGGTGGTTCCTGTATCGGGAGAGGAGGAGAAGGAAACTCTCCCTTTCAGGTATTTTTCCGTCAGGAGTTTTATGCTGTAGGTTCCCAGTCCCCTTTCTTTGGATTTCGTGGAAAAGGAACGCTGAAATACCTGCAACTGAACGTCTCTGGTCATAAAGGATGGATTATGAACCAGGAAAGTAACCTCTTCCTCCTCCCGCCGGGTTTCTATGGTAACGGTATCCCCCGTTTTTGAGGCTTCCAGGGCGTTTTTTATCATATTGCCCAGAACCCTCTTGAGAAGATTCTTATCGGTAACAAAATTAACTCCTTTGGAACCGGGAGAAATTTTTATTTCTTTTCCTTCTGATACGGAGTGGTTTCTATATATATTAACCACCTCCCAGACAATCTGCATACTGTTTTCTTCCCGGAGTTTCAACTTGAGTTCGTTATTTTCCGCGTTCATAATATATTGCTGGGACTCGATATCCTCTATGAGATTCTTTGTCAGGTGATAGATACTGTCGGCATAGATTTCATAATCGCCGTAGTCCGCCTCTTTCATCAGCTCCGCCAGTCCGTGGAGTCCCCCGATGGTGTTAAGAATATCGTGGAAGAAGAGCCGTTCCAGGATTCTTCTCCTTTTTTCATGGCTGATGTCTGTCAGGAAGAGCAGGATGAAGAGTTCTTCCCCTATTTCCAGGGGAATGCTCCATACCCGCATGTCCAGGGCTTCTCCCTTTTGGGTGGTGATTCGGTATTCATGGGTATCCTCTCTGCCCTCAAGAGCCGCCCATACCGACTTCAATGCCCCGCACATGGAACAAAATTCGGCGGTTCCGCATCTCTCGGGATTATCTCCGAATCTGGAACAACCCATGATTTCCCCGTGTCTCATACCCAGCATTTTTTCCGTGTCCTCAGTGTCCAGAAAACGGGACAGGCTTCTGTTTACAAAAACGATCTCTATATTCCGGTTCAGGACTGCCAGATAATTGGGAACCGAGTCGAGTATTTTTTTTATTACGGGAGATTCCATAATGGTCTTGTTCTGTTCCAGAATTTTATCCCTGACGGATCTCTCCGGGGGCATCTGCCTAATAATCATACTTTTCCTCTTCATGGACAGTTTTGGGGATCTCTACCTTAATTTTAAAGTATTCATTCAGTCCCCCCGTCATTCCGAACCCGTGAAACAAGTTCAGGGCAGGCTTGTTTCGGAATCTGAGGCACAA
>Ga0067045_1032402_pt1 | contig 10285 bp, 12 predicted proteins | sample TerdegcTABiofilm_FD_59184 | JGI IMG/M metagenome (GOLD analysis project Ga0067045, IMG submission 59184) | Combined Assembly of (Gp0054472, Gp0054536) Wastewater bioreactor microbial communities from Singapore -Terephthalate degrading... | reverse complement strand
GTTCTTGTTCTTCTTCCACAAAAACAGTTTTACAGGAACTAACCAATCTCTCCACTCTAGATCGATCCGACAAGTTCTTTACTCGAACCTGACCTCTGATAACCGTGACACAAGTCTTCTTAACATTGTGAACCTGAACAACGAAGTCGGAAGGAGTCTCAGAGGCTTCGGGCACTATCAGAGCATTAGGGGTAGTAATTGAATAGTTGGATGGAGGCGAAGTAGCCTTAAGTTTTTGGATAAATCTAGCAATGCCCGTAGATAGGTCAGCATAGAAATATGTTGACGATCTTTCGGAAGTTAAGTCAATCAGGCATAGTTCCGAATATTCTCCCAAAGATGCATGGCATGATTCACTAAATTTTATATAGGTCCGGGAATTGGCATCCGTTGAAATTGTATCACCGAGATCAACGTTGGCGTTTTCTTGAAGTTTCGTGAAAACTGACTGATCAGCTCGTCGAATAGATCCTTCCCCTTCGACAGCTCCGATCCTGCCGACACCCGATGAAATCGAATTGACAGGACCCATAAGGCAAGTGAGCGACAGAAGTCCCAAGAAAAAAAATATCATATTCATCCTTGAGGACATCAGTGCTCCAATCTTAAAAAAAACTCTCTTTGCTTGAATATTTAGACCGTTCTGATTAACTTTTCAAGGTTGTTATACGTTGGAAGCGCTCCGAAGCTGTTTCGCAGTATGGTTATAGTTCAAGATCACTACTTAGGAAGGCTCTGAAAGATCTTGTCGAATTGTTCGGCGCTTCCGCTCCAGTCCATTCTGGTTTGTTCAACCATTTTTCTGGCATTGGCCCCTAGTGATTTTCGCAAATCCGGGTTATTTACGAGAATTAATAATTTTTCTTTCAATTCATTTATATCGCCTGGTTTATACAAGAATCCTGTAACATTTTCCTGTATTAGATCTGGAATTCCACCAACTCGAGTGGCGACCACACTCAAACCGCAAGCCATGGCCTCCTTTACTACATTAGGACTGCCCTCAGTATGACTGGGAAGACTCAGAATATCTGATGATCTCATGATTTGAGCCACTTTCCCAGGCGTTGCCAAACCCACCCAATTTATATTGTCCCTGAACCTTGAGCTAGCCGCCATTTCTTTGAGTTGCTCTGCGTAATATCCATCCCCTACAACGTCCAATTTCACTGATGCAAAGTTTTCGTCTTCAAGCGCCCTGAGAAGGTCTTGAAGTCCCTTCTTGGGAATCAAGCTTCCTACAAAAACAATTCTGACTCTTTTTTCATCATGTGATCGGTTGATGTCAGGACTGAACAATGAAGTGTCGACTCCAAAAGTAGGGGTAAAAACATTCTCTTTTTTGGCTCCGAGACCAATGCAAATTTCTGCCAATTCTTTGCTTACCGGCGCCAATGCGGACGATTGAGAGATTACTAGCCTTGAACATATTCTCCAAAAAAGTCGGTCTCTGGCTAGATAACCATCATCTCCCCTGAAAGAAGTGACCAGAGGCAGCCTCCTGATTCGGCTCACTAGCGCTCCCACTAAACCCGCCCCAAGCCAGTTGGCGTAAATTATATCGGTATCTTTGGAACATATGATCGCTTTGAGCAGAAATATGATGGTCATTGTTAGAACCTGCACTCTTGCCAACCGACTTTTTGCCATATTTTCGGGAATTCCTCCTGCGCCGGAACAGAGCTTTTCCATTGTCCGAGGCCAAAAATAAGGAAAACGAATGACGTGAACGTTGTCGAAGCTTTTTTCTCCGTAAAATTGGCCATTTGAAGGGGCTAAGACTGAAATGTCATACCCAATTTTTACCAGGGCCATATTCAATTTATGTATGAACATACCCGACCAGTCATCAGAATTATTTGGGTAACTAGTTGTAAGAACTAATATCTTTGTCATCCAATAACCATAGCCTTCTTAAAGTTTTGAGAAATGAGTCTCATTTTGGCCCCAAATTCGATTCTAATAACACTATATTCGATTAATGTCATGCTTGAGTAGCAGTGCGTGAGAGATAAAGTAAGCCGAAATCCGTTAGGATAATGACCATAACGTCTTGGAATCAATTGGATTAATACTTTAAAATGCTTGATTTTTTAATCTATCTCCTGGAGCTTTAACACAGCATTCTAATATCATTATATTATTGGTATTAAAGTATTTTCTAGTTTGACAAACATCTATTAATGAGTGTATTCATCGCGTATCATTTTTTGAAAAATTTGGTTATTAGATTTAGCATTAGAGTCCGACTGAGGGTATACGGGGTTAGGGTCGGGCTTTATTTTTTCCACCTAATGGTTTTCAGGATTAGACGAATAGCGTTTCCCGAGCTGTCTTACTATTCGTCTCTTCGTTTGTTCCAAACCGTCCAAGATTCCTTGTATTTCATCTATGTTAGTTTTTCCCTGTACCAGTCAATACTCATGGACAAGCCCGTCTGAAGGTCACAATCGGCTGAAAAACCCAGGTCACGTTTAGCGGAAGACGCGTCAGCGCTGGAATGCATCACATCGCCAGGTCTAGGCTTTTCATGGACTGGTTTTATGGACGTCTTGAGCAGAGCTTGCAGCACATCTAGAAGATGGAGCAGATTGACCTGGTCGCCACGTCCAATATTGTAGGCTCTCCCACAACTGTCGGAAGAAGCATGCATAGCCAGAAGGTTAGCTTTAACAACATCCTTGACATATGTGAAATCGCGACTTTGCAGACCGCTTCCATAAATCAGCGGTGGAACTCCATTCAACAAGCGTGTGACAAATCGTGGGATAACAGCGGCATATTGGGAGTCTGGATCCTGTCTTGGCCCGTAAACATTAAAGTAACGAAGACCTACAGTCTCAAATCCATAAAGTTTTTCAAACAGCCGGCCATGATCCTCATTGATCCTCTTGGTAAGAGCGTAAGGGGACAGTGGACTCCCCTCAAAACCCTCCTTCTTAGGAAGGATTTCACTATCTCCGTAGACGGATGATGAAGACGCATATACTACTCTAGGCGTCTTGTTCAAATATCCCGACCAAAAGACATTAAGGGTTCCATCAACATTAACACTCTGGGTTGTTATGGGGTCCTCGACCGATCGTGGAACACTCCCCAAAGCTGCTTGATGGAAAATGCCATCAACCCCTTTTGTGACCGACTTAACCAAGTCCAGATCTCTTATATCTCCTCTTGTCAACTCCAATAGTTGGCTTCTTTCAGCAAACATGGACTTCAAGGCCTCAATATTTTCTTCCTTGCCCGTGCTGAAATTGTCAATGGTTCGAACTTTTGCGCCTTGAGACATAAGAGCTTCAACTAAATGGCTACCAATGAATCCCGCGCCGCCTGTAACAACAAAAGTCTTTCCTGCAAAATCTGACATGATTTACCAGCTTTCATTTGATTGTGCCTCAAGAAACGAATGATTATGATACACGCTGTGCGAATAAAAACAAAATCGATTTTTCATCTTCACGTTGTAAATTCAGTTCTACAAATTCCCTGCCCATGAATTTTGTTTTCTAAGCCTACATTGAGCCTCAATGGTAGTGTGCTAGAGCGCAATATTCCGTAGTTCCTTCCCGGTGTTCTACTATGTGACGTTCAAGAACTTGAACTTTTCGACGACTATTGTGGGGTGTGACTTTGAGAGGAATCTATTCCTTGATTTGATTTGATTGATAATCAATCAGTTGTGATTCTATTTCTTCGTATTTGCATGGGCGCAGTGTCCTGACACTGCATGCATAAAAACCCTCAGACTGAAAGTACATTAAGCCGAAAAAAAAACGCAAATATCTATTGCGTTTTGAAAAGCGAATGTTTAAACTACAAAAGTAGAGAGTACAAAGTTTGATAGATCAGGCTATCAGATCCTCTCTAGACCTCCTAGAAATTGTCTGGCTTGAACATGTTTCGCGATGCTTGTTGAAATTGCTGTTATGAAAACATGGCTGCTCCTGATAGCAGCCATAAACTCGCAAAATAGATGCCGCATACTAGGGAAGTTTGTAAGACATTACGAAGAAAGGAGCGCAATAGAGATGCCTGGATTCGATCAGACTGGTCCCGTGGGAAATGGTCCAATGACTGGACGTGGTCGTGGACGTTGTTTCAGCATTCCTAGCGCAGACGCTCAACAGACACAGCCGGCCTATGGGCTAGGCCGTGGGGGATCTGCATATGGTTGCGGAATGGGACGGGGCGCGGGCATGAGAAATTCGGCTCGAATGGGATTAGGTCGCCGTAATTTTTCATCCGGCAATCCAGTCGACACTCAGGATTTAGAAGAGGAACTGGCTCGAGCTCGGGAAAGAATAGAAACCCTTGAAGCTCGCCTTAAAGAGCTCAAACCTAACACGTCTGAGTGAGAACCTCTTGCGAATTTTCTGGGCCACCTGTTTGGTCATCGCGATCAGGAATGGGTAAGCGCTTCGGGATGCTGACAAAGGTGGCCTGTATTTACTTAGGGACCGGTGAAGGACCACTGTAATATTTAATTATAGGCTTCACACCAGTCGTTCGCCATGGGGGATCTTGATCCAGGGTATGGATTTTGATCCCCAAATGGGCTTATAATTTTTGATTGGCCATTGACGCTTAATGGCTCTTAGAAAAGAAAATTTATCAAGAGGCTACTATGACGGAAGAAACACAATGCGGATCGGAACAGAACTGTGGGGGCTGTTCATCATCGGCTACATGTTCAGCGGAAACACAGAGAAAACACACTGAAGATCGTTCATCGCAAAAATTGGCGAAAATAAAATATCGGATCGCAGTGATGAGCGGTAAGGGTGGAGTAGGAAAGTCTACGGTTGCTGTAAATCTTGCTACGTCTTTGGCCGAGCTAGGTTACAAGGTTGGTATTTTTGATGGTGATGTTCATGGGCCAAATGTGCCGAAGATGTTGGGAGTAGATCACATTGCTCCTGTCATTTCCTCAGATGGTCTGACACCAGTAAACACACCAGATGGAATCAAAGTGATATCAATGGGTTTCTTGGTACAAGACAATGATACACCGATAGCGTGGCGCGGTCCCATGAAACACACTTTGTTCCAGCAGTTTATTGCTGATGTAGACTGGGGTGAACTTGACTATCTGGTAATTGATCTACCTCCAGGCACCGGTGATGAACCAATGAGCATAGCTCAGCTCATGGGGAAGCCATTGTGGACAGTCATCGTTACAACGCCACAGGATGTTGCCTTACTGGATTCGCGCAAATCTGTCGTGTTCGCTCGAACTTTAGAAATGAACATCCTAGGAATAGTAGAGAACATGAGTGGGATGAGCTGTCCTCACTGTGGGGGAACAATAGATCTATTCAAGACTGGGGGAGGTTTACGTGCTTCAATCGAACTTGAGGCTCCTTTTCTTGGGGCTATCCCCATCGATCCGCAAATTGTACATGGAGGAGATTCGGGGACTCCCCTGACTATAGCTGACCCCAATAGTAACAGTTCAAGAATTTTTGCAGAGATAGCGAAAAAGATAACGGATATGATTACCAGCTCGAAAGAGGCTGCTTAAATTTACGGCTTTTTTGCGGAGTGCAAATTAGCAAAAAAACTGTTGATTAGTTAGGAGATAGAAATGGCGGTTAAGACTGTTGCAGTTCCATCAATGCATCCCGGAGGCCTTGAAGCCATGCGGGCTGGACATTTTGGCCATTGTGATCTATTCACGTTAATCCATTTGGAAGATGGTTCTATTAGGGAAGTTTCCTTAGTCGACAATCCTCCTCATGTTCAAGGGGGGTGTTTCGCTCCGGTGAGCATTCTTCATAAAAGCGGCGCACATGCACTAATAGTTGGTGGAATTGGAATGCGGCCGTTGATGGGCTTCCAGCAGGTTGGAATAGAAGTATATTACGGTCCAGAAGGTGACACGGTTCAATCCGTGGTGAATGAACTACTAAACGGGAATCTCCAGCTCATAGCTGAACATCAGGTCTGTGGTGGTGGAAGATTCTAATGTTAGGATGAAATATGAAAATCGCGATAACATCTAGCGGAAAGAGTTTGGATTCTCCTATGGACCCTCGGTTTGGACGAGCCCCTTACATCATCATAGCCAACGATGCTGGTGAGTTGTTGGAAGTAATAGACAACGCTGCGAACGTTAACGCAATGAGAGGGGCTGGAATTCAAGCAGCCAAAAGCCTGGCGGATCGAGGTGTAAGTGTTCTTCTCACAGGTCATTGTGGACCTAATGCATTCACCGCCCTGCAATCAGCCGGTATCAAAGTAGGTTCGGATCAGTCGGGCGTCGTAAAAGATGCTCTGGAGAAATACAGGAATGGCGGGGTTAATTTTGCTAACGGTCCCAATGCAGAAGCCCATTGGTAGATTAAGAGAAAAAAAATGAAAATCGCTGTAGCCAGTGGTAAAGGTGGGACAGGCAAGACTACAGTGGCAACTAGCCTAGCCGCATCCCTTGGTAGGCGTGCCCAGATTCTTGACTGCGACGTCGAAGAACCCAATTGCCACATTCTGATGTCCCCTGAAATAGAAAGTTCTGAAGCTATAACCCTCTCCACTCCATTGGTGGACATGTCAAAATGCAATTTGTGCGGTAAATGTGGGGAAGTTTGCAACTTCAGCGCAATATTGACGATAGGGAAAACTACCCTAACCTTTCCGGAGATGTGCCATGGATGCGGGGGGTGCATGTTGTTGTGCCCTGAGAAGGCGATTTCGGAAACTCCCCGTGAACTAGGGGCGGTTGAAACAGGATCGTTTGAGGATGTTGAATTTGTTCAGGGGAGAATAAGAATCGGAGAGGCAATGGCGCCACCCTTGATCAAAGCGGTAAAAAACCGACTAAATCCTAACAAGATAGCCATATTGGACGCTCCACCAGGGGCGTCATGCCCGGTAATTAACACTGTAAAAGGGTCCGATTTTGTCATAATGGTGACTGAACCGACACCCTTTGGTTTGCATGATTTGCGAATTGCTGTTGAAGCCATTGAGCCCCTAGGAATACCGATGGGAGTTGTATTGAACCGGAGTGATATTGGTGACCATGAGGTTCAAACATATTGCGGGGAGGCTAGACTCCCACTGATGTTACAAATACCTTTTGATCGTCAGATAGCGGAAGGGTATTCCAGAGGTAAAATGCTCATACAAACCAATCCGGATTATGTAGAGAAGTTCATAGGCCTGTTCGAAGACGTTTCAAGGTTTGTTCGAAAGCGCTCAGAAACCAAACAGGAACCACAATCATGAAAGAGCTTGTAATAATAAGTGGTAAGGGCGGCACCGGGAAAACGTGTTTGACAGCTTCGTTTGGGTATCTTGCTGAAAATAAAGTCATGGCTGATTGCGACGTAGACGCAGCTGATCTTCATATAATACTTGAACCAAGGGTTTTAGAGAAGGAAGAATTCTGGGGTGGAGTCAAGGCTTCAATAGATCAATTCAAATGCGTGAAGTGTGGCTTATGCGCTGAAGTTTGCCGATTTGACGCTATAACTGATTCTTTGACAGTGGATCCCATCTCATGTGAAGGATGTTCCGTTTGTTTTCATGTTTGCCCTGAAAACGCAATAAAAATGGATGAGGTTCTCAACGGGCATTGGTTTAAGTGTGAAAGTCGTTTCGGTCCTATGATCCACGCGGCGCTTCTACCTGGCGAAGAAAATTCTGGAAAACTGGTAGCTCTGGTAAGAAATCAGGCCAAAACTTTGGCTAAAGAGTTGGGAAAAAGTCTCATACTGGTAGACGGAGCGCCGGGAGTCGGTTGTCCTGTAATTTCATCGATAAGCGGCGCCAATAATGTTCTGGTCATAACTGAACCGAGCCTGTCAGGTCTGCATGACATGCAGAGAGCGATCAATCTAGTCCAGGGGTTCAATATCCCCACAGTAGCTGTTATCAACAAGTATGACATAAACGAGACGGTTTCATCACAAATCGAAGCGTGGCTTGGAGAGAACAAGGTAAATCTTATAGGTAAGATCCCTTACGATACTAGTGTCATAAAATCGATGGTTCAGAGAAAGGCTGTGGTTGAGTCCAACCAAGGGCCGGCAAATGAGGCAATCCGAAATATTTGGGAACGCCTAAGTAGAGATGTGCTCAATCTGGAGGCTTAAAATGCCTAATGACGAAGTTCTGAATAAGGTAAAAAAGGCCTTGTCCAACATAATAGACCCTGAGACGCGTCTGGACTTAGGCCGTATGGACATTATACACGATATTGAGGTCAAGGCTGATGGCGCAACAAGTTTGACTTTTCGGCCTTCTTCGCCAATCTGTCCTATGGCTTATTCGTTGGCGAATTCTATCAAAAAGGAGTTGACAGGGCTTGACGGAGTGACCTCGGTGAAGATAAAAGTGGAAAACTTCAACAGAGCGAACCACCTAGAGAGTCTGATCAACGATGATTCAGTTCAGTAATTATTTGGAGGTTTATGGTGCCCATAAAGGAATATAGTTGCTATGATTGTGGCCATGTTAGTGAGTTACTTATAGGTATTGGTCGAAATTCATCTGAACTGGTTTGTAGCTCATGTGGAAGTTCTAATTTGAAGTCTATGATGTCTGCGCCGTCAATAGCGATTCATCAGGAAACGTCTAGTGCGCCTATGTTGGGCAGTTGCTGTGGGTCTAGGCCTTCTGAGTCTGGGTGCGCCGGCCCGGGAAGCTGTTGCGGCGCTAACAAGTAAACGTTATCGGGGTATCGAATGGATAATGGCAGTGATATTTTTGACGATGTAGAAGGCTTGATTCTGGAAGACGCTGCAAAAACCTATTCCCCTGCAGTGATCGAGCATTTCAAAAACCCGAAAAATTTTGGCGCCATCGAAGATGCTGACTCATACACTTTTATGAGTGGAATTTGCGGGGATACTATTGGTATTTTTGTTAATGTCGCTGATGGACGGATTTCCAAGCTCGGCTTTGTTACAAATGGATGTGGGCCAACAATAGCTTGTGCAAGCGCCATCACTTGCCTTGCGGAAGGGAAAACAATCAACGAAGCCCTAAAATTGTCAGGCGAAGATTTGATTCATTACTTGGGTGGTTTACCTCAGGAAAATACTCATTGCGCTGATCTTGCTGCGAACACCTTGAAGGGCGCCTTGGAGAAAATTGATCATTAGTGGATAAGATCTGGGAATCCTGTCGTTCGGAAAATCAATCGTTAAACATCCAATGACGTTTGGATATATAGTTGAATTGAACTCAGATCTGACTATTCATCAAAAGGGTAGGAAAATTGTCATCAGATAACTCGAACAAAAATATAACGGCGCTTTTGTTTTCAACCGAAACCAAAGACATTCAAAAGCTATCTGATGTTTTTTCCACTAGAGGCATCGAATTAACTGTAGTTGATTCTGCCGCTGATTGTTTACAGAAATGTATGATTTTCATTCCCGATCTACTGATCGTAGAGGATGATCCAGGGACAGATGTTGGCATAAAGATCGTGCGAGATGTTCTGAAGATATCCTGGACTGTGTCATCAATATTGATCAGTCCCTTAGAGGACAATGAAATCCATGATCGAGCGGAAGGTCTCGGAATTTTGGGAAGTATATCCGCCTTGGATGATTTCGAAAAATTGAATTATCTTCTAGACACATTTGAGAAATTCAGAATAAATTAATTAGCGTTGGCGCAGGCTTGGATTAGCTTCGGAGTTATTTTCTTTCCATCATTCATCCCACATCTGATAAGATAATTTTTCTAACCTCGGAAGCTTGCCTAATTTAATGTTCATTGGTAAGCTCTAAAAGTTAAGTAGATCAAAAATACCAGACCAAAAAATCAGGGCGGGGCGTTTTGTTTTCAGGCAATTTAAAACTATCGTTGAAATATCAAGCTCCAATGCGAGCCATGTTGATAGCTTTACTCCCAGCAACAGCCATGGGAGTTTATTTTTTCGGATGGCGTTCACTTACCCTGGTAGTTTTTTCTTGCATTGCAGCTTACGTCACTGAGGTCATCTTTGAGACTTATCGTAATGGTTCACCTACCGAGAGCGTCATCGTTTCAGGAGCTCTTTACGGTTTGAGTTTGCCTCCATACATTCCTTTGTGGATAGCAGCGGTAGGAATCGTTTTTGGCATAGTTTTTGGCAAACAGGTTTTTGGGGGATTTGGACGGAACGTGTTTAATCCTGCAATTGTTGGGCGAAGTTTCATCTATGTCTGTTTTCCTGTCCATTTGACATCTCAATGGATGTCTCCATGCCAATCTATCTGGGGCAGACTCGGTCAGTATACCGATCTAGATGCCATGACTTCTGCTACTCCTCTGATCAGTTTCAAGCAAAGCG
>Ga0067045_1032401_pt1 | contig 10285 bp, 10 predicted proteins | sample TerdegcTABiofilm_FD_59184 | JGI IMG/M metagenome (GOLD analysis project Ga0067045, IMG submission 59184) | Combined Assembly of (Gp0054472, Gp0054536) Wastewater bioreactor microbial communities from Singapore -Terephthalate degrading... | reverse complement strand
TGGGGTATGCCAAGCTGCCTTGCTACTTTTCTTGCATCATTGATGCTTTCGGGGCTACAGCATACATCATAGCGTGGCTGGCAACCATCCATTTCGGCACACAGTAAAATTTTAGCGGTAAGGCCAATTACCTGATGCCCCTCTTCAACAAGTAGTGCAGCAGTAACTGACGAATCAACACCACCACTCATTGCAACTGCTATTTTCATAGGTATCCTGTTTAGTATACTATATCAACGTAGTACGATTATAAACAGTAATATATAATACTCTGTTACTTTTATCAGAAAAAAATACCATTTAAATGAGGCTTTCTAAAAAAGTCAGGAAGTCCTAAATAGATAATTTTTAAGAGAAAAATATAGAGGAAAATCGTATAGTAAATAGTAAACAGTAGCTACAGCCCATAAGACAAGGTAAGAGTAATACTTGAAGGGTTACAGTATTCTGATGGGGTAGCAAAATGCGTCGTAGCAAAGGTATACGGGACTCACTGTACAGGATTTTGAAGGAAATTGGAATGATTAAGAAATAATGAATATAAAAAACGGTATGGCAACGATAGCCGTACTGAAGGTATGGTGTCAGGTGATGCGTGCGTGTTTTGACAAGTTCAGCAACCTTCTGTCGCAGGTTGAAACGTATTTTGCTATTGAGCAATCAATAGAGGCTGCTTGGAACATAAGCTGGTGAAGGATTAGTGAGCATAGAAAGCATAATGTATTTCCTTTGGCACTTTATTTTGTTGCTGCCTGGACAAAAAAGTGAATAATATTATATATTGGATACAATTTTATTGTTTTGCATCATCCGTTTGAGTAATGCTACACACTGTCTATCTATAATAAGAATGTTATTCTGGTTCATTTTGTATTTTCCAACATCTACCGTATACAGTGACTGCAGGCTTTTTATAGTTTCAACAATCTCTTTTGCTTTTTCATAGTCGTTTATAGTAATGCCTTTCTTTTTGTATGCTTCTATGCGCTGCATAAGTGATGCGCTGTCGGATCGTAGTTTGCGCAGCATATATTGCTGGCTTGTATATTCGGTGATTATCTGCTGCACATCAAAATTTTCAACTACAGGAATTACTGACTGCAGGGTAATAATCTGCTGTATGGTATTGTTGCTAAAACCAGATTGTGCTGATTCAAATGCTTTCTGCATTGTTGATGCATAGCGTATAAGTGCCTGCTTTGCGTATGTTTGTGTAGTAAACAGTTTGATGCCTTTTTCAAGTGTTTCTATGTTCATTGCAATTTCAAGGTTACAGAGCGCAGGGTTGAGTGTGTCATCCTTTCTGGTGCTGGCCATGGTGTAGATGTCTTCTTTAATTGTGTGCAGTGTCTGCAATGTTGTTGCAAGTTCATCATTGTTTTCTTTTGGTGCCTCGGTATAGAGAAATGCTTTCAATACATCAAATAGTTGCTTTACTTCAGGGATTATTTCTTTTGTAGTATTGCCTAATGATTGTGCAAGTTTCTGAATACGGGAGGCAACATGTACAATATGCTGATATCGGTTAGAGTAATTAATACGTGGTTCTTGTAACAGTACAAGCTGGCAGTACAGTGTTGTTGCTTGTGCATAATCGTGCAGATATTTTGATTGTGTTTCAAAACGCTGTACAAAATTATTAAAGACTTCCTCGTTTTCAACAGAGATGCCGTCGGTTGATTTCATGATTGCAAGGAGTTTCTTTTGCTCGGCAATTTGGTTTTGTATGGGCATACTGTATGAAAGTGCAATGGATTCAATTTCAGGAATCGTTTGGGTATCCTGCCTGGTTACTATCGCTTCCCTTTTATTTTGTATTTCATTTATTGCACGAGCACAGTCTAATGTTTGTGGGATAGTTATTTGATAGGGGATGCCTTTGGTTTGGTGGTATGTGGCTGTGTATTCGGGAATATTTATGAGTGTGTAAGCTAACTGTGACAGGAGGGCTTTGGCTTGTTCTGGATTTTGCCGTAGTTCTTCTTCATTATACTGTGTTACATTACACAGTGAAGCTATGGAGGTAATGTAGTAATGTTTTTGTTTTATAAAATTGGTATGTGCAGCAAGCTCTTGAAAGCGTGTACTGGGTGACAGGTCATCAAAGGGCGGCTTGCATTGGGATATGATTGGTTGTATATTGGATTGTGGTGTAATAGTATCAAAGATTGTATCACAATTCTTGAAGAATGATGAAAGTACCAATTCAGAGTGAATGATGATGGCATCAGTATTGCTGATGTCAGCACAGTGTAATTCTTTGGCAACCTGTTCTTTTGTAATATTAATGAGTGTTTTATCAAAGCAAAGCGATAGTACCTGCTTATAGCAATTGGCTATGTGTGCTTGCGTTTGGTTGTTGTTTTGTGGTATTGCATCAAAGGAACGCGATAACTCTTGCGCCATAGCAATGCGTGTGTCAAGATACTCAATCACAAACGGTGCCATTGATGCTTGCTCTTTTACCTGTGTTTGTTCTTTGATGAGTGCATCGGCATATCGCTGCCAGTAATTTTCAGCAAAAAGGATGTGTGGTATAATAAGAAATGTCATTATCATTGATAATAGTTTCATGGCAATAGTTCTCCCTTCAATTATTTATCGAACACAATACCGTGATTTATTACTATTTGCATTGCATAATGAGTATACATGTAAACGTTGAAATGGAAATCGTGGTATTTTTATGGTACATTTAGTATGTGATTATTTTCCAGGAGCGTTCTATGAGTATTGATTATCAGGAAATAGAAGAAGCTGCAAAGCTTTTAGGTTTGGGCGATAGGGCCTCCCTAAAGCAGGTTAAAGAAGCATACCGGAAGTTAATGCATGAGTGGCATCCTGACCGCTGTAGGCACGATAAAGAAGTATGCAATGAGAAGGTTATCAAAATAACTGAAGCGTATAAACTGCTCATTGCTTTTTGCAATAGCTATAAAATACCTTTGACAGAACAAAAACTTGTGGAGGAACTTGCGGAGGAAGACCCTGAAGCTTTTTGGAAAAGGAAATTTGGCTCTGACCCCCATTGGGGTGGTCCAGGATATGGATGAAAAAATATTTTACAAAAGCAACTGCATTATGTATGTGTGTTATATACTATAATCTAAATGTAAAATGAACTGAGTATGTACATTTTTGAGCTTATAGCCGAACAGCGTATACGCGAGGCAATGGAGCGGGGAGAGTTTGATAACCTACCGGGAATGGGTAAACCATTGCCAAAGGATGAACTGGATAATGTTCCACCCGAACTGCGTATGGCCTATAAAATTTTAAAAAATGCCGGGATAGTGCCTGAAGAGGTGGAACTACGTAAAGAAATTTATTCATTACAGCAGCTTATTGATGCTTGCTACGATGATGAGGAAATGAAGGGACTGGTAAAGCAGCTCAGTGCAAAACAACTACGCTATACCATGCTTATGGAGCAGAAAGGTATTCATGTGACTGACTATGAATATAGAAAAAAGATAATGGAGAAATTATCAAAGTAAATCGTTAATTATTCCTCAATGGAGAGAAATATGAACAAAATATAATATAGTGTACACCACCGCCGACAAAGGCGGCGGGGTGTACACTGTATTCATTATGAAATTTTTTAAGGAATTATTATTGAAAGTAAATCAAAATTTTATTTGAATTTTATGATAAAGATTTTATCTTAGTAATAAAGAGCAGGAAGTAATTGGATATATAAATTATGAAAGAATACAGATTTGAAACTATAGTATCAAAAGATGGGTTTATTAAAGTGCCAGTGAATAAGCAGTATTATAAAAAAAAAGTGGAAGTAATTGTCAAATTTAAAGAAAGAAATAGAAAAAAAGATATGACCGCTCATCTATTTATTAAAAAATGGGGTGGGATATTAAAAAATGTTGATGTAGATAGTAGCCGTTATTCATACCTTGAAAAAAAATATAAATGAAGCGTATACTTATTGACACAAATATTATTTTAGATATTGCCCTGAAAAGAGAGCCTTTTTTTAATTACGCAGCAAAACTTTTTAAGTTGATTGATAAAAAAATGATCAAAGGGTATATCACTGCATCAAGTATAACAGATATTTATTATATTTTAAAAAAACAGATCGATGATAATATTGCAAGATCTTTCATAGCAGATTTAATAGAAATAGTTGATGTAATCACAGTAGATAAAGATTTAATTATAGATGCCTTACATTACCAGATTAAAGATTTTGAAGATGCTATTCAGGTTGCTGCTGCTAATTGTAATGGATTGGAAATAATTGTTACACGTAATAAAGATGATTTTAAGAATTGTAATGTTGCAATTTACACCCCAAAAGAATTGTTAGCTCTAAATAAATTCAGATAGCTTGCTTTAACTGCCTGTAGAAATGATGAAAAATAATCTTTATCTTCGTATCTTCTTGTTGGTCTTTGCTGGATTCTTTTGCAAATGAAGATAGCGTTTGTGAGCTACCTCAGCAAATCGGTGAAGTATATCCTTTAAGTCTGAATTTTCCCATAATGATTGTATGGATGAATCCATTTTTTTTATTGTATAATACGGTGGTATGGTGGTAAGCTCAATATCTTCTTGGGTAATGGTTATTTCTTCTTTTTCAAAGGCTTTTTGCAGCATTTCTTTTATAGTGTACGAAAAATATTTTTGTACGTCAATGATGTCTTCTGAGGTGCTTATCTTTTCTCTGAACTGGGGGAGGAATTCTTTTTCTAATTTACTAAAAGAAACCTGTGTGGACATACAAACCTCCTTGTGGTATAGTATGTGTATGTATTATAGTATATATAAGAATTGTATAAAAATCAAGCATCAACGGTGTACTATGAAAGCTAAAAAATACAACACGCATAAATAGTTGCTGGTGCGGAGTATCTGGAGGAGTTTGGGTGAGAGCAATTAATTGCTAACTTGTATGGATTGGGGCTACGTAAGTTAGTAGAGACAGGATATCAGAGCTAAATACTTGCTTTTGGGGATATAGCCATGGATGGTGTCCGTAGCTTACAGGTAAGGATAAGATATGAAATACTATCTATCTCAGACGGTCAAGTGTGTGAGCGCCTGAGCAATGAGAAAAAGCAAAACTTTGTGGATGCAGCAATCCTAACACAGGGTACAAGAAGGCAACGCTGGGTGAACGAACAGAACGCAGAGTACACAACGGGAAGGATAGAAAGGTTTTTAGAATGAGAAAAAGAATATATATAGCACTGGGTTTATTATTTTTGCTTTCATGTGCAAAAGATATTACAAAAGTAACTATCGCTAAAACACCGGTCCCAAAAAATTTTACCGCTGATGTTAAGGTAATAAGCTACGGTGGCGGTGATATTGCCTGCATGCTTTTTGCTCATCGCTTTTCACAGGGAAATATTGTATACTTTGAGATAGTTCCCGCTAATGATGCGAAAAAAATTGGTGTAACGTTTAATGAAAAAGTTATTCCAACTACAAAACGAAGCTGGGGATTCAGAGGTTTTTTTGCCATTGCACCTGACCAACAGCCCGGGACATATACTTTTACAGTAACTATCGGTACAAAAAAAATTGATATACCTGTTGAGGTTGTAAAAACAGCATTTCCTGTTTCAACCGTACCTATGGATTTGGGCAAGTTTTCTAAAAAAGAATATTTAGAGTCACCTGAAGTAGTGGAGTTTATACAGCAGTGTACTGAAAAAAAACAAAAAGCGTTTGCCACACAATATAACGATCTTGTCCGAGGCAGAGCGTTTCATCCTCGTAATGTGCACGAGGTCAATTCCCCATTCTGGGCAAAACGGATATATAAACTTCATGACAGTACTTCAGGGAAAACACAAACGGTTGAGCGTATTCACCGCGGCATTGACTTAAACGGAGATACCGGGGATCCCGTGTATGCAATGCTTGATGGCATTGTGGTGCTTGCTGAAATGCTCTTCTATGAAGGCAATATGGTTATTATAAATCACGGCAATGGCATGTTCAGTTACTATATGCACATGGATACGCTGTATGTTACAAGCGGGGATACAGTGGTGGCAGGGCAGCTTATAGGAACGGTGGGAAGCACAGGCATGTCAACAGGTCCACATCTGCATGTATCACTTATGGTTAATGGTGTGCAGGTAAATCCTCTGAGTATTGTGATGCTACCTATACGAGACTAACAATAGCCTATTTGTATACATTCCCTTCCATAATCTACTTTACAAAATTGATATACTATTTTAACTATATAAAATAGTAATGATGTGCTATAGTTTTTATGCGATAGTTACTGTGAATAAACTGGAATGAGCATATGGCAAAGCCGGCTGAGTATTTTATCAAATCAAAGAATTTAGACGAATTTAGAAACGACATCATTGCCTGTGATGGCAACTTTGATTTTGATATTGAAGAGATGATAGCATTAGGCAGCGCATATTTGGAGCGTTTTCCTGATTGCTTTTCAAATAGGAGCTGCCAGGATGTTCAGCTGGGATATCAGTTGGCAAGGATCTGTTTAGTAGAAAAATTGATTATAGGTTTTCCTCATGATATTAAAGATGCTTTTAGAAAGATGTTTTTCAGTGCCCAGGCTGTCAATGAGCAAATGGAGTATTTAAAGCAAAAATTACCCCATGATGAGCTATCAAACATTGTTGCCACAATACAGAACCGATTAGAGGAATATCACCTTAAAGTTGATAGTTTGCCTAAAGGCATGATCAAGGAACGCTTTGTAGGGGGCATTACCAATCTTTTTAATATTGCGTATCTATTAAAAATGAATGTAGCGCAAAAGGCTCATGAATAAAGAGTTTTTACACAGCATAAGCCATGAATTGAAATCACCGTTAAACTCAATTTTAACGCTATCAAAAGTTTTGCTTATGCAGGCTGATAGCCGCCTTACCCTTGAAGAAAAAGAGTATTTAGAAATTATTGAACGTAATGGTCAAAAACTTCTGGCCCTTATTAATGATCTTATTGAAGTGTTTGAAATTGATAGTGGTATACAATTGTCTGTAACAAATGTATCGATAGCTTCCGTGTTACATGATGTGTGTGAACGCTATGAAGGAGTCATCCGCAAAAAGGGATTGCAATTGCATATGCACTGCGATGATATTATACTGGCTACTGATGAGTCTCGCCTGTATCAGGTATGTGAAAATCTCATTGATAATGCGGTTAAATTCACTGAAGAAGGAAGTATAACAATATCGGCATATAAAAAAGATGGACACGGTGTAGTCAGTATTGCTGATACCGGCATTGGAATCCGCAGTGAGTATTTAGATACGTTGTTTACCGGATTTACCAGGGCTTCGGGGTCACTATCGTCAAAATACCCGGGTACCGGACTTGGACTTACCATCGTTGCCAGGCTTGTTACACTATTAGGGGGTACCGTAGCTGTTGAAAGCCAGCTTGGCAAGGGGTCAACGTTTACCGTGCGGCTACCATTACAAAAAGAACATGAAGTAGCCAAGCAGCAACGTAAAATAATTCTTGTTATTGATGATGATCCTGATAGCATAGTGGTGGTTAAGGCTCTTTTGTCCAAACTGTATGACATAGTTGAAACACATAGCGGTCAGGAAGGATTGAAACTTGCCCAGGATATAAAACCAGCATGTATATTGCTTGATTTATCACTACCTGATGTGTATGGATTGGAGGTGGTCAAGCAACTAAAAGGGAATCAACAAACTGGCCATATACCGGTGATTATTGTATCAGCATCTTCATTAAAAGATGAAAGAGGAATCATCATGGCATCCGGCTGTGATGATTTTATTCAGAAACCGTTTGCCATTGAAGAATTTGTGTTAAAAGTTCAGCGTTGGGTTACGTAATGAACACAATTTTAGTCATAGATGATAAAAAAGATAATCTGGTAAGTATTACCGCACTTCTGAAGAACCTGATTGCCAACTGTGAGGTTGTTACTGCACAATCCGGAAAGGAAGGTATAGAAAAAGCAGAAGAGCACAATCCTGATGTTATTATACTTGATATTAAGATGCCCGAGATGGATGGGTATGAGGTGTGTCAGATTTTAAAAAACAATCCTAAGACGCGCCATATCCCTGTTATATTTCTTACCGCTATCCATACTGATACCCAGAGCAAAGTCAAAGGTTTAAAATTAGGGGCTGATGCATTTTTAACCAAGCCTGTTGATCAGGCTGAACTCATTGCGCAGATTAATGCAATGATGCGCATAAAACATGCCGAGGATATGCTGCGCAAAGAAAAAGACCTGCTTGAGGATATTGTATTACAGCGCACCAGTGAACTTTTAGCGTCGCAGATGCGCTACAAATCTTTATTTAATAGCATTTCGGATATGGTTATTATTCATAAACGTGATGGGAAAATATTGGAAGTAAATAATACTACCTGTGAACGTTTAGGTTTTTCATATGATACCATGATGCTAATGACCCTACAACAGTTAACGGCAGAAGGGGATAGTGACAGGATACATCACTATTTACGTTCAATTGATGAAAATACTGATTCCTATGAAACCTCATTTGTTGATAGAAACGGCAACACCATCCCTGTGGAGATTGTGAGCACTATCATTTATTATTTAAATGAAAATGCTGTACTGAGTGTTGCCCGAGATATCACTGAGCGAAAACACATTGAACATGTGCGCAATCAATTATCAATTGTACTGGACAACTCTGATGATGCAATAATTGGTATTACACTTGATGGCAAAATTGCTAGCTGGAACAAAGCTGCACAGCATATTTTTGGCTATGCACTTGATGAGGTGGTAGGATGTGATATCAGTATACTATCGCCCCCATACAGGCCTGATGAATTTGACCAATTGCTACTACTAATTAAAAACAATGAGGCGATAGATCATTATGAAACCGAAGGGCTGGATAAAAAGGGTACGATACACAATCTATCAATGACTATCTCCCCGCTTCTTGATGAGCACGATAGTGTTATTGGCTGTTCAATTATTGCGCGAGATCTCACCGATGTGAAGCGCACAAAGGAAAAACTAAAAAAAGGCCTGGATATTATCCAGAATTTAGAGGATATTGCTCCTGCATATTTTATCACGTTAAATGAGGAAGGGAACATTCTCACCTGCAATAAAGCCATGTTACAGGCTACAGGGTACTTGCTAAGTCAGGTACTGGGTAAAACATGCTGTGATATTTTTATTCCAGATGTTGGGCAAAAGTCATTCCGTAATCAGTTGTCAACAATGAGGAGGACCAGAACAACACGCATTTTTGAAAGCCCTATCAATACAAAAAGTGGTGAAGAAAAAATTGTTCAGTGGCATGCACGGCCGGTATACAGCAATAATGAATTTGATTATTTCATGTTTATAGGAATTGATATAACTGAAAAAAAGCAGCTTGAAAGAAAGATACTTCAGGCAAACTTAGAAGAACGAAACCGCATAGCACGCGATTTACATGATGGATTGGGTCAGCATCTGGCAGGGTTAATATTCAAAACAGAAATGCTCAGGCTTAAGATAAAAAATGATTATCCTCAGGAAGCTGCTGAAATTGTTGAGATACAGAACATGGTACATCAGGCTATTGAGCAGACGCGGCTCATTGCACGAGGTTTAAGTCCGGTGGATTTAACCAACAAAGGATTGTATTCATCGTTGCAGGAAATGATTGCTGATATTAATAAAAACTTTGCTATCAAAGCCATCTTAGAATGGAATATTACAAGTAACATTGACGAAGCAATCGATACAGTACATGTGTATTACATTATCCGTGAAGCATTAAACAATGCTGTGAAACATGCCAGTCCAAAAAACATTGCTATCACAATATCTGAAGATAATGCATATTATTATGTAAAGATTATGGATGATGGCAAAGGCATCCCGGATGAAGTTGATCTGGCAAAAGGAATGGGAATGCATATCATGCAGTACAGAGCATGGATTATTAATGCGTCGTTTCAGGTGCAGAATAACAAAAGTGGCGGAACGCTGGTGCAATGTATTATTCAGAAAGGGCCTCAGAAGTCCATTATAGAAAAACCTAAGACAGGTAAAAAATATACGGTTGTTATTGTTGATGACCATCCTATTGTGCGACAGGGTTTGCAACAGCTTATTAATACGCAGAAAAATCTAGAGGTAATAGGCCAGGCTACATCAGCAGATGAAGCAATAGATGTAGTTAACCGTAAAGTTCCTGATTGCATTATTGTGGATATTTCATTAAACGGGACAAGTGGCATTGAACTGGTTAAAGCGTTGAAACAACGTTTCCCTAAATTGCCAGCACTTGTGCTTTCC
>Ga0067045_1032399_pt1 | contig 10286 bp, 7 predicted proteins | sample TerdegcTABiofilm_FD_59184 | JGI IMG/M metagenome (GOLD analysis project Ga0067045, IMG submission 59184) | Combined Assembly of (Gp0054472, Gp0054536) Wastewater bioreactor microbial communities from Singapore -Terephthalate degrading... | reverse complement strand
CCTCCATCGGCTGGCGCATCACCTCCAGCACCCGCCCGTTGAATTCGGGCAGCTCATCCAGAAAGAGGACGCCCCGGTGCGCCAGGCTGATCTCGCCGGGCCGGGGCCAGTGGCCACCGCCCACCAACCCGGCGTTGCTGATGGTGTGGTGCGGCGCGCGGAAGGGACGCTGCTGAATGAGCGGCGTGCCCGGCGGGAGCGCATCGGCCACGCTGTAGATGCGGGTGATCTCCAGCGCCTCTTCCAGCGCGAGCGAGGGGAGAATGCCCGGCAGCGCCCGCGCCATCAAGGTCTTGCCGGCGCCGGGCGCGCCCGTCATGAGCAGATTATGCCCCCCGGCGGCGGCCACCTCCAGCGCCCGCTTGGCGTGCTCCTGGCCCTGGATCTCGGCAAAATCCACCACCGGCGGCGGGGTCTGCGCCGCCAGCAACTGCTGCGGCTCAAACGGCCGGAGCGGGAGCACGCCTTGCAGGTGGGCCACCAGCGCCGCCAGGGTCGGCACGGCGTACACCTTCAGGCCGGGGATCAAGGCTGCCTCCGGGGCGTCCGGCTCCGGGACATAGAGCGTGCCGAGCTCCTGGTGGCGCGCCATATCGGCCACCGGCAGCACGCCGCGCACATGGCGCACCGCGCCATCCAATGAGAGCTCGCCCACCACCAGCGCCCCTTCCAGCGCCGCCGCCGGTACCTGCCCGCTGGCAGCCAAAATGCCCACGGCAATCGGCAGGTCGTAGGCGGGACCTTCCTTGCGCAGGTCGGCCGGGGCCAGGTTGATGGTCATCCGCTGGTTGAAGGGGAACGTGAGGCCGCTGTTGCGGATGGCGGAGCGGACGCGCTCGCTGCTCTCGCGGACGGCGGCATCGGGGAGGCCCACCAGCGTCAGCAGGCCGGCCATCCCTGGGCCGACGTCCACTTCCACGTCTACCGGCAGGGCTTCTAATCCCACCACCGCCGCGCTGACAATCTTGGCCAACATGCCCCTGCCTCCCCAGAAGAATCAACTGCCACAACGGATCAAGGCCGTAAGGCGACGAGGGCTGACCGCCCCTGGAGCACCGCCTGCTCCAGCCGTTGTAACTCGGCGGCGGAGACGCGGTCGCCCCGCTCGTAACGGTGCCAGGCAAAAGCGGTCTCCGTCACCGCCTTGAAGAAGCCGCGCAGCTGCCACCAGCGCGCCAGCTCCGCCGTGAGGAGCACCCGTAGCAAAGCCCACCCCCGGCGCCAGGGCGAAAGCAAGAGCTTGACCTCGTCCGCCTGCAACGCCAGGGCCGCCTGCCGTGCCCCCACGTAACGGGCCAACCGTTGCCGTTCCAACATCAGCGCCCAGACTACCACCACCAGCAGGCTCACTACCCCCAGCCAGTCACCGCTGGTCAGGATCAGCAACGGCATCCCGCTGTCCGTGTAACTCCAGAACGTGGAAAAAGTGTTGTGGAAGGCATGGACGCCGGTCGCCAGCCCAAACCCGACGAACGGCAGCAGCCAGGCATACCAGTATTTCCGCCGCCATTCCAAGGTCAGCGCCAGCCCCACCCCGGTGAAACCGGTGTACATGGCATGGTTCAGGCCGAACAACCCGGCCCGGAAGAAGGCCAGCCCCAGGGCTCCCCCTAATCCGCCCGCGTCCAGGGCACTCCCCAGGTAAAGGACATTTTCCACGGCCGCAAAACCGAACCCCACCATCCCCCCATAAATCAGGCCATCCAGGGGGCTATCCAGCTCCTTGCGCCAAAAGAGGAAAAGCAACAGCAGCGCCAGCCCTTTGGTCGTCTCTTCCACCAGGGGCGCGCCGACTGAGGCCCCCAGCAGATTGTAAACCAGCTCAGAGTTGGAGGCCAGGACCGAGAACGGGATATCCAGGACCAGCTCAAAGATCACGGCCAGGAGGACAGCCGGGATCGCCCCCCACAAAAACGCCACGAGCAGCAAGCCGAAGGGCTCCTTTTCGTAGCGATCCAGCCACCAGAGGATGGCCGCATACAGTAACATTGGCACAAAGCTCAAAAACAAAACCAGGATTATTTCCATCGCTGCCCCCTTGCCTGGGTTCGTAGTTGCACACTTCAGCGCATTAAAAACGGCGCTCAAGCGCCGCGCCACAAACCTGCCCCCTGCTATGACTTTTTACGTCCCAACCAGGCCAGCGCACCGCCGGCAGCCAACGCCCCGCCGGCCAGCACCGCCGCCCCCTCCAGCAACGTTTTGGTCTCCACGCTGGGCAAAACGGCCCCTGCCAGCCCGGCTTCAGCGCCGTAGCTGGCGAACAGCTGCCCCCAGGGCGTCTTGAGCGCTTCCTCCACCCGGCGCCGTCCCACCACCGGATACCAGTAGACGTTGTGGTAGAAATTGCTGGCAAAATACGACCAGGGGACGATCGGGCTGCGCAACAGCAGCTCCTCAAACGGCTTGAGCGCCCCGTGGTAGATCATCTTCTGGCCCCGGCTGGCAAACGTATCTTCCTGCACAAAGCCCCACCGCTCCTCGGCCACCGCCGTATCGCCCACAAATTCAATCTGCCGGGGATCGGCGATCCCCAACCCCAGTTCATGCGCGATCCGCAGGAAGGGGATCTGCAGGGGATCAAAGCCCTGGATCAGCGCCGAGGCCGCGTCAATCGCCACCTGATCCGCCGAGGCCAAGATGACGTTTTTCTCATGCCAGCGCATCGCGCGGGGGCCCGGCCCGTCGCCGGCGAAAGTGCCATCCATCACCGCGAAGAGGCCGGGATGGATCTCTTGCTGGATGGAGAGCAAATCCACCAACGTCTCGTGGATGACGCTGTGCGTCCAGTGGCGTTTGCGATGGAGTAAACCGCCAAACGCATTCTTCATGGCGCCGGTAATGGTTGTGAATACGTGAGTTTTCACCGTCGGTAAATGGATGATATTCTGGCCGATCAGCGCCTTGGGGATATAGACCCCCTCCGGGTAAATCTGATCCAGCACCAGGAAAGGCCGCTGCGGCTCGTAGCGCACCCACTCCACCCCGGGTTGATACAGATAGATACAGGGAACGCCGTACTTATCGGTGACATACCGTTGCTTGTTATTGGCCTCACCATCGGCCGTATTGACGACGACCGTATCGTTGTGCACCCCCACCAGGTCGTACCCGGCCTCCCGCAGGGGGCGGATCACCCCCTCCAGTTGCCAGGGCATCGTAGAGCAGGCCGGATACCAGGTTTGCCAGGAGATATTGATTTTGAGCAGCGTGGTCTTGTCCTGGGGCAACGCAGCCCGAAAGCCCGCCAGGTCCAGCAGGCGGGCGTAATCTTCTAACACCGTCTCCGGCCGCGTGCGCAAAATCGCCACTTTGCCGCGGCCGGGGAAATTCCGGGTTACCATTTCACACCTCCTTTGAAAATAGAAACCAGTTAAGGAGTGAGCAGAGAGCAGCCGGTACCAGTGCCTGTTTCCTGCTCACCGCTCACGGCTCACATGAAAAGGATGAAGGCGGAAGGATAAAATCTCCCTCCTCTGAAAATAGCGCTTTGCTTGTAGCGAGGCGCTTCAGCGCCGTTGGACGCGCTAAAGCGCGTCACTACAAGCATAAAGCGCGTCACTACCAACACGCTAAAACGCTAAAACGCTGAGACGCTGAAACGCTAACCGTCCAACACGCCGAAGTGCGGCACAACAGGCTTTCCACCCTACACAATCAACTGCTCGTAGAGCAACTGCAGGCTCAGGTTTGGACAAACCGTTTCGCGGCAACGCAAGGTCTGCGCCGCGGCCGCCAGCCCCAAGCGCACCGCTTCCGCCGGCGCGCACCCCTCCAGCAAGCCGTAGATCACCGCCGCCGTCAACGCATCGCCCACCCCCACTGGATCCACAACCTCCACCTGAAACGCGGGCAGCCGGCCGCTCTCCTCCGAAGTCGCGTAAGCCAGCCCCTCGGCCCCTAAGGTGACCACCGCCAGCCCCACCCCGCGCTGCACCAGCCGGCGCGCCCCCTGGATGATGGCCTCTTCGGTGGGAAGCGGTTCGCCCAACAACGACTCGGCCTCAGTCCGGTCGGGGGTCAGCAGGACCAGGTTGGGCAGGAAAGGCGCCAGCCGCGGCGCTAACAGCGCCGCGGTCGGATCAGCACAGACGGGGACACGGTATTGGTGCGCCAGCCGAAAGACCGTCTGGAGCGTCCGCGGGGAGAGGTTGGCGTCAATGCAGATCATATCGGCCGTGCGGAACAGCGCGCGCTGGCGCTGGAGGTAACCGGGCGTGACCTCAGCGACCACCCGCATATCATCAAACGCCAGCCAAAGCTCGCCCTCGGTATTGTAGAGCGCCACGTAGGCACTGGTGTGGCCCTCTTCCGATAGCAACACGGCCGAAATATCCACCCCCACGGTCTCCAGATGGGCCAGGAGGTTATGGCCGGCCTCGTCGTCACCGACCGCGGTGATCAAGTGAACATCGGCCCCCAGGTAGGCCAGGTTCTCGGCAATGTTGCGGGCCACGCCCCCCCAGCCCCACCGAATGCGGCCCGGGTTGGAACGTCCCTCCGCAACTGCGCGCGTGCGGGGCCAGACTTTGGTATCATCCCCCGCCGCCCCGATGACCAGCACCTGATGCTCGCCGTCACTCATCGTGCTACCTCCCTTCCTCGCAGCAACGCCCGTGGGATCCCTGCCAACCGGGGTGTGGCCGGCCGCTGCAAATGAAAAGCGATCCGCCCATCCGGACGGCGCACAAAGGCCCCGCCCCGTCCCTGGCGGCCTCCGGTCCCGGCCGTCCCGGCGGCCTCCATCTCCACCAGCAAAATATCACCCGGCTGGCTTTCAGACACCAGGTCGGGTGCATCGTGCGCCCAGAAAGCCGCATAGCGGACGCCGGGCAGCAGTTGCAGCAAAAATGCCGGGCCGGTCGTCAAAGGGATGAGCGCCGAGCCGGCCACCGGCTGCAACCCGGCGGGGTCTACTTCACAGAGCGGCGCGACCGCGATGGCCCACGCCCGGATGAAAGTCCGGTTCTCCAGCTCGTAAAGCGGGACGATGAGCGCCGGCACCATCGCCTCGGTCGGCACCTGGAGCTCCAGCAGGCGGCTGATCCACCGCTGCACGTCACGGCACTCGCCGACCCGTTCGGCATCTCCCCGCAGGCCCCAATATCGTTCACCGGCCAGGAAAAGCTCTTGCGCATTGAGCAGCAGGCGGGTCGCTTTCTCATCGGCCCGCAGGGTGTAGTGGAGCAATCCTTGCTGGTAGGCAGCGACCGCCTCGTTGTACCGGGCCACCTCGGAGATCTGAAGGCGCAACCAATCCAGGGCCGTTGTGCTCTGCTCCAGGGCCTCTTCCCACCGCTGGCGCTGGCTGAACAATTCCGCTTTATAGAGCAGCATCAGGGCCGCGGCATAGCGGTCATGCCCCGACCAGGCCAACGCAAAGGCCCGCTCCACCAGTTCCAGGGCGGCGGGCCAATCGCCGGCCAGCAATTTGGCGCTGACCTCACCGTGGAGCGTGTGAACTAATGGAGCCGTAGCCTCCCGTAATTCCAGCAGATGGGGAACGGCCAGTTCGTCAGGAATGGAAACCCAACGCATGTCATAGAGGTGGCAGGGCCGGCCAGTTCTGCCCTGAAGCCGTTGTCCCCTCACCACTGCCAGGAGGCGGTAGCTGCTGCCGGAGCGATTCCAGCAAATGCAACAGGGCTTCGGTTTGCTGGGGCATGGTGCTACGCAGCAGAGGATCGCCGACCGTCAAGGACCGCATGGCCTCCAGGAAACGGAGCACAATGAACGTGGGTGGGACCTCCATGCCCTTACGATCCAGGTTTTGGATGGCCTGCTGCATCCCGGTGATCAATTCTACCAATACCTGAATGCGGGCCAGTTCCACCGCTTCCAGCTGCTCGGCTTCGCCCTGCGCCCGCCGTCCGGCAATATAGCGCTGCCATTCCGCCAGCCAGGCCTCCAACCACTGGCGGGAGATGGCCTCTTCCTCCGGCTGGACCGGCGCCAGCCGTAAACTCTCAATGTGGACCCCCAGGGAGGCCGCATTCTGCCGGATATTCTCCTGCAGCCGGGCCCCCAACGCAGCCAGCGGGGGTTCCTCTTGCTCGTCCAGGAAGAGCAACTCATCCAGGGTGAGCCGCTCCAGCGCATCGCGCACGGTCCCGTCCACCAACCCGGACGCTATCCGGTTCGCCCAGGGGATAATCCGGTCCTTGCCGGTCCGCTCACGCACCCGCTGGATGGTAGAGGCGGTAAAAACAGCCTCCTCGCTGAAGGGATAGGGGTGGTCTAAGCTCGGCTCCGAGCCATCGTCTGCGATCCGAAAGACCAGGTCCACGGTGCATGTGATGGGGATGCCGTCGCGGGTGACCGCTTTCGTCGTCACGACGCGATGTTGGGGGCGCAAGTCAACGACGTCCCACACGCGCTCAAAGGCGTGCAGTTTGTGCCAGCCGGGGCCCAGGATGCGCACCAGGCGTCCGCCGCGTTCTGTGACGGCGGCACTGTCGTAGGCGACCTTCAGGAAACCCGGCCCGCCCACCTTACGCATCACGGCCGGCCCGTCGGGATCCACATACCCCTCTTTCACGTTTAAGACGGGATCAAAGGGCGGCACATCGGGCAACCCGAAGAAGATCCGTTTCACCAGACCGGCCGCCTCCTCGCGTGGCAAAGCGTAGAGTTTGGTGACCAGGTGCACGGCCAGCTCATCGGACAACAGGTAGAAAACCAGCAGCCCCAGGAGAAAGGCCAGGCCGAAGACGACCCGATCACTGCCCGCCAGCGCTCTCTCGCCCATCGGTGGCGCTACAATGAGCGCCACGAAAAAGACCGCCATCAGCACTACCAGGATCAACCCCACCAGGCCAAAACGTTTCAAGGTCGGTGTCATCGCGCACCTCCTGGCCCGGTCCCGCCGACTTGCTGGCGCAGATCGGTCAATAGTGCCAGCGACGAGGCCGGCAACAGCGATTCAACCTGGGGACGCCGGGCCATTTCCTCCAGTGTATCCAGCAACCGCAACGCGATGACGTTGGGCGCCAGATCACCATTCTTCTGCAAATCAGCCAGGGGTTCGGCCAGCTGGAGCAGCGCCTCCAAGCGGATCTTGGCCCTGGCCCGCTCCAAGAGGCGCAACCGCTCGGCCTCGGCCTGCCCGCCCATGACCATCATTTTTTGGATCCAGCGGGCTTTCCAGGCCTCCACTCGCTGTTTGACCACCTCATCATCCTTAGGCCGGATGCTATTGCCAATTGAGCCGCCGGTCATTTTAATCCCGTTGGGTTCCATCTGGGCAGCGACCAACGTCCGGATCTGTTGTCCGATGGTCGGTCGCAGGAACTGGCCCGGCGTCGTCACCGCATACAGATCATCCAGGCGATAGCGGGCGATCTCCTGGCGCGTGAATTGCTGCGCGGTCAAGCCCGGCAGGTTCTCCCACGGGACCGCCTGGGGCGCGTCCAGGGGGGTCTTGCCGGCCGGATCTACCTGGCGCGCGCGGAAAGCCAGGAAGACGGCCCGTTTGTGATAAGGCCAGTATTCTCCCAAACGCGGCACCTGCTGGCCGGGATCAATGCGGAAAATACAACTGAACGGAACCAGCAACCGGATCCCATCACGGCTGACGGCCTCAATCGTCTGGCCCCGCAACTGTTCGCGCAGGTCCACCGTCGCCGTAGCCAGCTGCGCTTTTTCGGTGAAAACGAACCCCGGCCCCTCAATCGCTTTGATCTGAGAGCCATCGCCAAAGACGATCACGTTGTGCGCTTCGGTTAACGCCAGGCCTGGCCCCAGCCCCCAGAACGCATCTCCTTTGATCCGCTCCTGGATCTCGCCGTCCACCACCACCCAGGCCGGCTTGGGGCGCCCGAAAATAAATCCGGCCAGGAATTGCCAGATTTTCCAGGGGGTGCTGGACTGTTCGGGATCCATCGGGAAAATAGCCGGCAGTCGCAGGAAGATCAGCGCCACCCCCAGGAGCGGGGGAATGATCAGCAACAGGAGCAACACCAGGAACGAAGGAGCCGGCGAAAAAAGCCAGAGCCAGGGCATCAAAACAAGCCATAAGAGAAGTAACACCAGGAACCAGGAACCATGCTCCGGCGGCTTTTGCCTGACCTGGCGCAGGACCAGGACCAGGCCGCCGACAAAGAGGCCCAGGATGACCAGGCGTGGGACTAAAGGAATGAGTGGAATCATTGCCAGCCCTCCTTACAATACAGCAATACGCAATACACCATACTGCTTTGGGTTCACTTTAACACAAAAACGCAAAAAAGGGAAATACTGAATGCCTTACTGGCCCTCCAGCCGGTAAAGTCGCAGGTCGTTCCAGGAGTTCACCAGCCGCCAGCCGGCCTGCATTTCGGCCGCGTAGAGCGACGCCAGGGGCTGCGGGTGGTCGGTATCCAGCAGGAGCCAGCAAGCGCCATAGCGCCGGGCGACCTCAGCCACGACGGCCGGCCCCTCGTTGGGAACCACCAGCGCGGCCCGCCGCGTCGTGTACCAGAAACGCGGCGGATCGGCCACCAGGACCGGGCAGCCCGCGGGATCCCGCTCCGCCAACCAGATGCCGGCCTGTTGGTAGGGGATCACAGCGGCGTTCCAGGTGCGCAATTTGGGCAACGCCAGCGCCAGGCTCATCCCCGCCGCCAGGAATACCAACCCCCAGGTGAAAACCGCCTGCGCTTGCGGGATCTGCCAGTGGCGCCGGCGGCCGACCCAGGCCACGACCCGCTCCAATCCGACCAGCCCGGCGACGACCACGGACGGCAACACCGCCCCTCCGCTGTGGAAGAAACCCCCGCGCGGACCGGGAAAGGTAAAAGCAAAGGTCATCGCCGCAAAGAGCAGCAACAGGTAGAGCCAGGCCAGCCCCAACGCCGGTCGCCGCCGGAGTTGCCAACCGCCCACCAGGGCCAGGGGCGCGACAAAAATGTAGCCAATCACCGCCCACAACGTTTTCAGGTTCCAGGAAAGCGCTTCAAGTTTGGCGTTCAGGATAGTCTGCCAGCCCGCGGCCAGATAGGCCGCCGGTGTCAACTGGCAGTGATAACAGAACAGATCATCATAGGTAGTCAACCAGAGGGCCTGTGTGCCGCCTGTGGGCAGCCAGGTGTGCCAGGTGTGCAGGTTATAGGCCACCCACGGGCTCAGGAGCAGGGCAGTGGTTAACCCGGCGGCCAGCAACGCCCGGCCCTGCCGCTTGATCAGCGGCAACCCCAACGTCAAGCCGACCAACAACAGGCCATCGGAGCGGGTCAGGTAGGCCAACGTGGCCCCTCCGGCCGCCAGCGCCGCCCAGCGGGCCTCCCCGCCCTCCCAGTAGCGCCCCCCGGCCCACAGGGCGACCGCTCCCGCCAGCGCAAACGGCGCGAAAGTCTCCGGCAGCGTCCAGTAGGGGAAAAAGTAAACACTGAATCCCAGCAACGCGCCCGCCGCCCAGAAAGCCCGCCGGCGGCCGGTCACCTCCCAGGCTATTTGAGCAGCCAACACCACCAGCAAGGCCGCCAGCAACGCGAAGGGGAGTTGGGCGGCCAGGAACGAGCGGCCCGCGGCCCAGAACGGTGCAGTCAAGAGCGACGGCAGCGGCATCCAGTAGCCAAAGGCCGGATGTGGCAGCCCGGCAGGATCATCCAGGTAGTTCCAGAGATAGGGCTCGGTGGGACCATTCCCCTCCGCCAGGCGTAGTCCCTGCACCGTGTAATAAGCGGTGTCCATGTATCCCGGCTGTTGAATGAAGGCTGCTGTCACCAGCCGGAGCACCAGAGCCAACCCCCAGAGCAACCAGCGGTCACGGATCAACAGCAAATTGGCAGCTTCGCTACGGGACATCGGCGCTCTCCACACTCAACTTCAGCATCGCCACCAGCGGCAAATGACCAAAACTATCAGTCACAGGCCCCTGCCACAGCATAAACTACCACGTCAGTATTTTGAACCAACGGCCGCAACACCGGGAGGTCAAGAGAAGTGCCCTGGAGCAAAGTCCGCTCTATCGGCCCCACCCAGACGTAATCCACCCCCTCGCGGCAGAGCAACGCCCGGCGCGCTTCCGCTGTTGTCTCCGGCTGGAAGAACGCTGTCACCGCCGCCAGCCTTTGTTCGTACATTGCCGTTTCAAAAGGATGGCCGACGACTACCGGTTGCCCGGTCAGGGCCGGCAGCAACATTCCCCTTTCCGGGCTGGCCAGGATGACGTGCCGCCCGCCGGCAACCAGCAGCGGACGAGCGGCAGCAGCCTCGCCAACTGTCACGTAGAATCGGGGGTCTGTCGGCAGCGTCGCCCCACAACCTCCGGCCAATAAAACAAGCGGCGTCAACCCCGTCAAGGCCAC
>Ga0067045_1032398_pt1 | contig 10289 bp, 6 predicted proteins | sample TerdegcTABiofilm_FD_59184 | JGI IMG/M metagenome (GOLD analysis project Ga0067045, IMG submission 59184) | Combined Assembly of (Gp0054472, Gp0054536) Wastewater bioreactor microbial communities from Singapore -Terephthalate degrading... | reverse complement strand
CTGGCTGACGGTACATATCGCACTGCCTCTTTTGTTGACGGCTGGATGGGGGTTTGGGTACCTGGTTGACACGACGCCCTGGAAGAAAATTGTGGGTCGCGATGGGTTGGTGGCTGTTTTGCTCACGCCGGTATTGCTTACCAGCCTGGGATCAGCGCTGGGTGCCTTGCTGGGTGACCGGCCGCCTTTTATGGGGAAAACGCTGGATCAGCTTACCGCGACCAATACCTTTTTACTTTCGGTTTTAATTGCCGCCGGCAGTTGGGGAGGCATTGTGTTCCTTCTCAAAACATGGCGGCCTCGAGAGATCGCCCGCCTGGCGGCAGTGTTTTTCTTTGGGCTTTTGGGTTTATTAACAGCCAGGACTAGCTATACGGCTTCGTTCATAAACTACGATAACGCCAAAGAATTTTTAGTATATGCGCATGCTGCCAGCGGCCCCAAGGAAGTGCTCGCGCAGGTAGAAGAAATTTCGCGTCGGACAACTGGGGGATTAGATATCCAGGTGGCGTATGACAATGATGCGCTCTATCCGTACTGGTGGTATTTTCGGAATTATCCGAACCACCGCTGGTACACTGATAAACCTACGCGCGATCTGGCAGACCTGCCATTGATCATCGCAGGAGACGCCACATCGAGCAAGGTAGAACCGATCGTGAGAGATAATTTTGTGGCTTTTGACTATATGCGACTGTGGTGGCCGATGCAAGATTATTTCAACCTCACCTGGGAGCGTATTTGGAACGCAGTCAAGGATCCAAAGATGCGCTCGGCGCTGTTTCAAATCTGGCTGAACCGGGATTATGAAAAGTACGCAGCCTTGACGAATAACGCTAATCTGAGGTTGGAAACCTGGCAACCGAGCGCACGAATGAAATTTTTCATTCGAAAAGATATCATCGCCAAAATTTGGAATTATGGTTCTGCGCCTGCGATCTCGCAAGAGCAATTGCCGCAGGATCCTTATCTGAGCAATATCATACCGCTTATGCCGGAGAGAACAATTGGGGTTATGGGAAGTGCCCCAGGGCAGTTTATGGCGCCGCGCGGTCTGGCGGTTGCAGCAGATGGGAGCGTCTATGTGGCCGACTCGCGTAACAACCGCATTCAACACCTTTCAAAGGATGGGGAAATTCTTAGTACCTGGGGGTCCTTTGCCGATGCTACCGCAGGAAATGCTCCTGGAGGTACATTCAATGAGCCGTGGGGGGTGGCAGTGGGCCCGGACGGCTCTGTCTACGTAGCTGATACCTGGAACCACCGCGTGCAAAGGTTCACGGCTACAGGCGAGTTTGTGACGATGTGGGGTTATTTTGGCCAGGGAGAAGCCCCCGACGCATTCTGGGGGCCCCGTGATATTGCTGTCAACGCTCAAGGTGAAGTGTTTGTAACCGATACAGGCAATAAGCGCGTGGTGGTATTCGACAACAATGGCAAATTCATTACAGAGTTTGGTTCCGTAGGTGTGGAGCTTGGCTTTTTAGACGAACCTGTGGGGATTGCCTTGGGAAAGAACGATCAGGTCTATGTGGTGGATACCTGGAATCGGCGGGTGCAGATCTTCAGCCCGAACTCAGATCGGACTCAATACTTCCCGGTCAAAGCCTGGGATATCTTTGGCTGGTATGGACAATCGTTAGAGAATAAGCCGTACATCGCGGTTGATCCCCAAGGGAATATCTATGTCACAGACCCTGAGGGGTATCGGGTTTTGGAGTTTGACGCCGAGGGGAGTTTCTTGAGGGGGTGGAGCGAATGGGCGGTAGGAAATGATCTTTCTAGCCTCCCTGTTGGGATTGATGTCGGCCTTGACGGGCGTGTATGGGTCAGCGATTCTGGTAATAATGTGATCTACCGTTTCTTGCTCCCATAGAATGTGCATCTTAAATCGCCGCGATGTTTGTGGGTACAACCCACAAACATCGCGGATTCATCCAGGAGGGGGCGCTAACGGGAGCGATGCTTTCTTTCTTTGAAGACAGAACTTAGAACAAAACTGACAATGCTGACGATTAACGCACCGAAGAGCGCCGGCCAAAATCCGGTAACCGTGAATCCAACGCCAAACCTAGTTCCGATTTCACCGGCCAGATAGAACAGCAAGGTATTGATCAAAACCGTCCCTAACCCGAGGGTGAGGATGATGAAGGGACAACCTACAATGATCAATAGGGGGCGCAGAATGGCATTGACCAGCCCAAAGATCAAGGCAAGCCAGAGCAGCGAAACCCAATCAGTGCTTTGAGGGATAATCCCTCGCCCATTAAGAAAAAAGATAGCTACATATAAAGCCGCGGCGTTAATGAGCAATCGTAAAAGAAACTTCTTCATAGTGAACTCCTTTCCAACACTATTTACGAAGGACTGTTCTAGAAGTTTCGCGAAGGCTATCTGAATTTCATTTCCATCCAGATTAATGTGTTTGCTTTTCCAAATCCTGCCTGGTGAAAGGCGTTTTCTGCCCGGCCAGCCGGGTAGTTTGTTTGAAGAGGATGTCCTAAGGAAAAAGTTTGCCGGAGGTAGGTTAATAACGCCTGAATTGCTTCCTGTTCAATTTGGGGGTTGACAGCAAGCCAGAGTGTATCTGCGGAATGGCGGCTGGGTTCCCAGGTGACAACACCGGCTAATTCATCCCGATACAAGGCCGACCAGTGCTGGATTTGTTCATTATTGAGAAAGCGTATAAAACCTGCCCATAGACCGGGATTGAACCGGGAAGGTTGAAGCGGCATATTCCAGACGATTTCTTGAGGGTAGACGGTATCCAACCACTGGTTTTGAAAGCGCCAATGCGATTTGACGCGCCGGGTGATCGTGATTTCTTTTGGGGGTGTTTCGGGAGGGATGTCACTGCTGCTACACCAGGTTGTGCGACGGACTCGCTCCACCATGCCAAGGGAACGGTATAGTTCTTGCGCGGCGAAGTTATCCTCGCGGACATGCAGCCAGGCAGCGTGAGCGTTATGATCCCGCACGTGGTGGAGCGCGGTTTCTGTCAACTGGCGCGCAATGCCGCGCCTGCGAAAATCTGGGTGTACCGCCACGTTCGCGATCAGGTAATACCAGCAGCCTTTGTAATAATTTGGGATCAGCGTTAAATTGCCGACAATTCTGTTCCCTTCTTCCCAGACATAGCCATGCAAGGGTAATGAAACTTGTTCGCCAGCACCCGGCATCCAGCGCAGGTAACGACTGTCTTTGGCGGCGCGACGGATTTGCTGGACGTATTCTCGCCCATCCTTATCCATCTGGCTGCCAAAACAAAGCTCGATCAGGTCGGCGACCGGAAGAAGATCGCGCCGAATATCTACCCGGCGTAGATGTTGGGATTGAATGCTGATCATCCTGCCCACCTTATTATTTTACATCCAACTTTGAGTATGGATGCGGGGCTTCGGCCGCGCATTTCAGATTTTATGCTTGAATGAAATCCTGTGAAAAACCAGCCTGTTTCTTATATACTTCTTATAGATAATTCCTGTAATATTAATACTTAGAATGCTATAATGCCCAAAGTATAGAATGATTGTTTTTCTCCAGCGCCAGGAATGACGCTGACTGAAAGGGAATAAACGCCGATGATGCGATTTGACCGATTTACCGAACGGGCGCAAGAAGCTGCCCAAAAAGCCGCGGAGATCATCCAACGTTATGGGCATAATCAGATTGATACGGAACATATCTTGCTGGCGTTGATCGAACAGCCGCAGGGGGTTATTCCGCAAATTTTGGAAATCCTAAAAGTCGATCCGCAGGTAGTTTCTGAACGCCTGGATTATATTTTGCGCACCAGCCCCAAGGCCAGTATCTTTGGCGGGGGGGCCGGCCAGATCTTCATTACACCTCGCGTTAAACGAATCGTTGACCTGGCGAATGAAGAGGCTTCTAAATTAAAAGACGAATACATTTCCACGGAACACATCTTTCTGGCGATATTAAGTGAAAGAAATACGCCGGCTGCTCGTTTGCTAGAAGGAGCCGGTTTGACGCGCGAACGCGTCTATGATGCCATCTTGCAAATGCGCGGTGGCCAGCGGGTGACAGATCCACAGGCGGAGACGCGATACCGCACCCTTGAAAAATATTCCCGCGATCTGACGCAGCAGTCTAGAGAAGGAAAGCTGGATCCGGTGATTGGACGAGATACCGAGATCCTGCGCGTGATGCAAATTCTTTCCCGCCGGACAAAAAACAATCCGGTCCTGATTGGCGAAGCGGGTGTGGGGAAAACGGCCATTGTGGAAGGCCTGGCGCAAAAAATTGCTTCGAATGACGTGCCGGAAATATTGATGGGCAAGCGCGTTATTGCGCTGGATCTCAGCGCGATGATCGCTGGCTCCCGGTTTCGCGGCGAGTTTGAGGAGAGGCTTAAGGCGGCTATTGAAGAAGTGCAGCGCGCCGAGGGTGAAATTATCTTGTTCATTGATGAACTTCACACAGTGGTAGGGGCGGGAGCAGCGCAAGGAGCAATGGATGCATCCAATATGTTAAAACCCGCTCTGGCGCGTGGTGAACTTCAGTGCATCGGCGCGACAACGTTGGACGAATATCACAAGTTTATTGAGAAAGATGCTGCTCTAGAACGGCGATTCGCCCCGGTTTATGTAGAGGAACCCAGTGTTGAAGATACCATCAAGATGCTTGAAGGGCTAAGAGACCGTTATGAAGCGCATCATAAAGTTCATTTTTCGGATGAAGCGCTTGTTGCGGCTGCACGTCTTTCTACACGGTATGTAACCGACCGGCGCTTACCGGATAAAGCGATTGATTTGATGGATGAAGCTGCTGCTAAATTGCGCGTGGCGCTTTATTCGCTGCCATCCGAACTTAAGCAGATGAAGAGCGAAATTGAACGTTTGAAGGCAGAGGAAGAACAGGCAGGTCTGGAACGGGATTATGAGCGAGCGGCACGAATGAAGGCCGAGCGGCTGCGGACAGAAGAGACCTTCAATGAACTGAGGGACAAATGGGAGGTTGAACACAAGCTAGATGAAGTAGTGGACGTAAACGACATCGCGCAGGTAGTCGCACAATGGACTGGCATTCCGGTGAGCCAAATGATGGAAACCGAAGCTGAGCGTCTATTGCAGATGGAAGACCGCCTGCATGAACGGATTATTGGACAAGAAGAAGCCATCCATGCAATCTCGGATGCTATTCGAAGGGCAAGATCAGGACTGAAGGACCCGCGGCGCCCTATTGGGTCATTTATCTTTATTGGGCCATCAGGAGTTGGAAAAACTGAACTTGCGAAGGCGCTGGCTGAATTCTTGTTTGATGATGAAGACGCCCTGGTTCGCCTGGATATGAGCGAATATCGAGAACAGCATACGGTTTCTCGACTGTTTGGCGCTCCTCCAGGTTATGTGGGTTATGAAGAAGGCGGCCAGTTGACAGAAGCGGTTCGAAGGCGCCCGTACCGGGTTATCCTTTTTGATGAGATTGAAAAGGCGCACCCGGAGGTCTGGAATGCTTTATTACAGATCCTTGATGATGGACGTCTGACGGATGGCCAGGGGCAGGTTGTTGATTTTCGCAACACGGTTTTGATCATGACCAGCAACCTGGGGACCGAGTTTGTCCGCAAGAGCGGCAGTTTGGGCTTTTTGCAGAAGGGTGAAAGCGGTGAAGAGCGTGAAATTCATGAAAAAATTGATAAGGCGCTCAAGAGCACTTTTAGGCCGGAATTTTTGAACAGAATCGATGAGATTATCATGTTCTCTCCCCTCACGCTGGAGCAAATGAAGGAAATTGTTGACCTTCAGATGAAAGAAGTGCAAACGCGGCTTTTGGAACACGGGTTGACCGTTCAGCTCTCCGATGCAGCGAGAGACTGGCTGGCAGAAGAAGGATATGACCCCAATTTTGGCGCGCGACCCTTAAGGCGTGCATTGCAAAAGCATGTCGAAAGCCCGTTATCGGTGCGCTTATTATCCGGTGAATTCGCCTCTGGCGATACGGTGCTCGTTGATGTCGAGGACGGCAAATTAACCTTCAAGAAAGAAAATTCGGTAAAAAAGAAGAAATAGTTCAAAAAGCCGGCAGAATTTTCTGCCGGCTTTTTTTTTGGCCTGTTAGCCTATTGGGCGGCGGTTTTAGCCTTTTTGAGGCTTGCTTGTTTTGCTACCCATCTTGTTTTGCCTGAGATATACTTAAAATATGAGTGTGGATCGAAAAGATATTCTTGAAGTCTTGAAGATGGTTTATCCATTCCACCGCAAGGAAGAACGGTATCTTCAGGAGATCATCTCTTACTGTAATGTGATAGAGTGTCACGCCGGAGAAATCATTTACAAGGAAGGTGAGGAATGCGGCGCCCTCTATATGGTTCAGAGCGGACAGATTGAATTACAGCGTGGCTTCGATTCGGGCAGTAAACCCGCTGTCAGACTAAGTTCTGGGGATTTTTTTGGATTTGAGTTGTTCGAAAAGGATGGCAGATACCGGGCCACGGCTGTAGCGATGAGGGATTCTGCCGTATTGGTTTTTCGAAAGGACGTTCTGGTTGAATTGGCGTCGAAATTCCTCTGGTTTCAACGAGGGCTTTTGACAATGTTTGATAGTTACCAACAGGCGCGGCGGGTCCGCCTGGATTGGATGGGGGTGGATGAGGTGATCTATTTTATTTCCAGACGCCATAATGCTTTTCTGTTTTTTAACCTCATTTTCCCCCTTACAGCGGCAATTGCCTGTTTTCTGATGCTGGCGTTTGTCATGCTTTTGGGGATTAACCCCCTGGTTCTTGGTTCTGTCTTTGGGGGCGGGTTATTGCTTGCGCTCCTTGCTTGCGGGTGGGTTTATCTGGATTGGACAAATGATTACTCCATCGTGACCAACCAGCGGGTTGTGTTTCAAGAAAAAGTGGTTTTGCTCTATGATAGCCGGCAGGAAGCCCCTATGAATGCGGTGCTGAAAGTTGATACTGCTACGAGCTTGCTTGGCAGGTGGTTGGGCTATGGGAATGTGATTGCCTCTACCTATGCAGGGTTGGTCATCCTCCGAAGTCTTAACCGACCTGAAGAAGCGGCAGCCATTGTTTTGGCTGAAAGCGAGAGGGCTTTTCTCAGGCGAAGGCAGGTGGAAAAGAAGGAGCTGGATAGTCTTATCCGAAATCGTCTCAACGTTCAACCGCTTCAAGGAAACGGACCCAAACTTGAAGAAATTACTCATCAGGTGAAGCCTGGAAAACTGCAAGTTATGTTGGCGAATATGTTTCGAATGCGGTTTGAGGAAGGGCCAAAGATTACTTATCGGACGCACTGGTTTATCCTTTTTCTAAAGTTGTGTCTGCCGACAATTGTTCTGATTGGAGTTTTTATCGCTTTTATGTTGCGGATTTCGAATATCTTGCAAGTTTTACCGGTCACTGTTTTTGCTGCGCTGGCGATGATCCTGGCGGTGATCGCGTTTTTGGGCTGGATTTATGAATACGCTGACTGGCGCAACGATTATTACGTGGTGACGCCGGACCAGGTAGTGGATGTTTATAAAAAACCTCTTGGAAGAGAGGAACGACAGGCAGCACCATTGAAAAATATTCAAAGTATTGAGTTCAAGCGAAAGGGAATTCTGGGTCTTTTGCTTAATTTCGGGACGGTGTTCATCCGGGTTGGGGATGCTGAGTTGACTTTTGATAATGTTTTTAACCCGGCTGAAATTCAGCGCGATTTGTTTCACCGGATTGCGGAAAGGGACTACCGAGAAAAGCAGGAGGCTCTCGCAGAGGAAAAAACGAGGCTTGGCGATTGGATTGAGGCTTATCATCACATCCAGCAAGAGGGTAAAACCGGTCAAAATCCTTCTTCCACCGAAAGCGTTTCGGGGTAAAATAGGCCAAAAGACGAAAAAATTATTGGTTTGGAAACAGGAAGTGAAACAGTGGCTATTCGAGAAATTGTGACTTTACCAGATCCGGTATTACGCCGGAAAGCTCATAAAGTGACCCACTTCGATAAGGAATTTTCAACCCTGGTGAACGACATGGTAGAGACGATGCGCGCTGCACCGGGCGTTGGATTGGCTGCTCCTCAAATAGGAGTTTCTGAACGCCTGATTGTGGTCGAGTTCGGCGACGAAAATAATGAGGAAGCCCCCAAAAAATTATATGTGGTCGCCAACCCGGAGATTGTTGAAGCATCACAAGAGAAGGTGAGCGCTGTTGAAGCCTGCCTTTCCTTGCCTGGTCTGGTTGGAGAGGTAGAGCGCCACAAGATGATCTTGGTTAAGGGACTGAATCGGGCGAGGAAACCCTTGCGAATTAAGGCGGAAGGATGGCTGGCGCGCATCTTCCAGCATGAAATTGACCACTTAGAGGGGATCTTATACCCTGACAGAGCTACGCGCGTCTGGCAGCCAAGAGAAGATGAGGAAGTTGAGGTGATTGAATAAGGGCTAAATGCACCTGACGCATATATCACTGACGGACTTTCGCTCTTTTTCCCGCCTGGACCTGGATGTGCCCCGGCGGATTCTTTTGCTTCTTGGGGATAATGCCCAAGGAAAAACCTCGTTTTTAGAATCGATTTATTTTTTAGCAACATTTACTTCCTTCTTTGCTCAAACTGACCGCCAGCTCATAAATTTTAACGCGGCCGGTTCCCCTTTGAGTGTAACCCGAATAGTCGCTGAATATTACCGGGGCGAAAAACAACATAAGATGGAAGTCCGGTTGATTCAGGAGAATGCTGGAAATGGTAGCGTGCGGATTCGAAAAGAAATTCTAGTAGATGGAGTTAAGAGAACTGCCCAGGAGGCGTTAGGACACTTTAACGCTGTCATCTTTTTGCCGCGCATGATGAGTATTATCGAAGGCGCGCCGGAAGAACGAAGGAGATATCTCAACTTAACCATTGCACAGGCTTTGCCAGGTTACGCCCGTGTTCTTGGAGAATATCATCAAGTATTGGCACAACGCAATGCGCTTCTCAAGCGACTTTCAGAAAGAGGCGGAGACGCTGCTCAGTTGCAATATTGGGATGAACTGCTTGTGGAAAAAGGCGCCAGGTTGATCCATACACGGATTTCTGCGATTGCAGAATTGGAGAGGATTGCAATCCAAATCCACGAGCATCTCACCGATGAAAAAGAGGTGCTCCGCTTGAGTTACCAGCCTGCTTACGACCCGCTGCCCAGCCAGGAAGGGCAGTACTCCTTGCGGTTAGATACCCCAGTGTTGCGAACCGGGATCAGCCTGGAAGATATCCGGCAGGGTTTTTCCAATCGTCTCCGGGCGCTATCCCGCGAGGAGATCAATCGTGGCGTCACCACTATCGGCCCACACCGAGACGAACTAAGAATCCTTGGAAATGGGATTGACCTGGGCAATTATGGGTCGCGCGGACAAACGCGAACAGCGTTGCTGTCGCTTAAACTGGCTGAAGTGAAGTGGCTGAAACAAAAAACTGGCTACTGGCCTGTTTTATTGTTGGATGAATTTTTAGCGGAGCTCGATAAAATCAGGCGAAGGCGTCTGCTCGAATTTTTAGAAGAGTCCGAACAAGCGCTTCTCACCACCACTGATTTGCACTTTTTTGACGATGAGTTTCTTCATAACAGCACGGTCTGGGTTGTTAAAGCAGGCCAGGTAAGCTTGCAGGATGGATCACACCGGGGTTAGATCCAGAGGGTTTTTGGATGGTATGCCCGCCCGCCGGGGGTATTGAGGCGGTGTCGCCGCGATTTTATCAATCACAACCAGGTAGCGATCTTCTACAACGCCTGGCAGCTCTACTTTATATAGCTGCCGCAGTCTTCCGCCCAGCATTCGGGTGGCGTTCTCTGCGGCGTGGGCTTCGGCTGGGCCGTTTTCGCCCTTTTGGGCAAGGATGGCGCCGCCAATCCGGACCAAAGGCAAAAGATATTCGACCAGCGTCGGCAAGTTTGCAACGGCTCGCGCTACAGCCCAATCGAATTGCTCGCGATGGGTAGGAAGCTGCCCCAAATCTTCGGCTCGGCTATGTAAGATTTCGACCCGATCCAGTTCAAGCTTGTTTACCAGGTGCCGGCAGAATTCTACTTTTTTCCCTACCGAATCTACCAGTACCAAAGACATCTTGGGATAAATAATTTTCAAAGGAATACCTGGAAAACCCGCCCCTGTTCCAATATCAATTAATCGGTTGGGCGGATTGTCTTTCAAGACCAGGGTGCAGCTTAAAGAATCCAAGAAATGTTTGCAACGAATGCTATCGCGATCTCGTATTGCCGTCAGGTTGAAGCGCGAGTTCCAATCCGTCAATTCCTGTTCATATACTTCGAATGCACCCAACTGTTTTGCAGTGAGCTGG
>Ga0067045_1032397_pt1 | contig 10290 bp, 5 predicted proteins | sample TerdegcTABiofilm_FD_59184 | JGI IMG/M metagenome (GOLD analysis project Ga0067045, IMG submission 59184) | Combined Assembly of (Gp0054472, Gp0054536) Wastewater bioreactor microbial communities from Singapore -Terephthalate degrading... | reverse complement strand
TTGGCGCTTGAAAACTCATGCACGAAACGGCCAGGAAGCATTCAGCCCCCTGGCCGCGAGACACATTCCCTTCGATGTGCGGCCGCTACCCGGACGGTGGCGGAGGAGCTTCAAGCCCGGACACCGCGAAGTCCAGCCAGTCCGATGTCGTCTGATGATCCCGGTACCACTGCGCCAGTTCTGCCGCGGTCAGAGTGCCCGGTGCCGGCAAGTCCGCGTCCAATGCACGAACGCGCATGCTGTACATCTGTGGCGCCTGCACGCCCTGAGCGTTGGGCTGGTTGCTGTTGGCGGGAGCCGCAAAGACCATGCGCCAGGTGCCGTCATCCACAGCGCCGGCTACAAGCGTCCCGGCGATCGGGTCACCAGGCGCCGCATGCTGCGGGAAAACATCCAGGAACACGTGGCGCACGCCGTCCCCGTCGCTGACTGCCGCGGTCACGGTCACATTCCCGCCCGTGGCCGCGACAGGCCGGTCCACGCTGTTCGACGCAAATACCGAGCTGATGTCTGGCGGCCTGGAGCCCAGCACCGTCAGGACAGTCTCTGCAACCAGATCCCCGAGAGTGCCGCGGATCCGCCCCACTCCCGGTTGGGTGGTTACGAACCTGCCCGGGCGCCCGCCGTACTGGAACGCCCCCACCGGGTCGTTCAACAGGGTCCAGGAGGGCTGCACATTCACGATCCGCGCGCCGAAAGCCACGGTGGCCGTGTACTGCACCGTGGCGCCGCTCTCCACGGACACATTCTCGGGCCCGATCGCCAGCGCGGTCGGCGTTCCGAGGGCCACGGGGAGAACCGCGATCTCAACCCGAGTGACCTGGTTGCGCATCGTCTGCACATACAGTCTCGCCGAGTCGTAGTCACCCGACCGCGGCACCGACGCGTTGATCAGCAGATTGTTGCTGGCCGGGAGCCCGGTGAGAATGAACGCACCGGTGGAATCGGTTTCCACGCTGCGCCCTGTCGTGGGCTCCGTGACCACTGCCCGGCTCAGGCCCTCAGCGGGCTGTGTCGGATTGGGGTTGTCCGCCTTCACCACGCGTCCTGCGACGGTGGCGTTGTCCGGGTGCGGCGCGTTGCCGTCGTCGATCGGAGGCGCAACGGCATCATCACCACCACAACCCGCGAAGACGACAAGTACCAGAAGCAACAGCGGTAGCATCCAGGCTGTTCGTGACATACCACGAACCCTCCCGAGGTATGTTGGACCTCGTAGACTTCAGACACCTCGGCATACGACTGCCCGCCTGCATCCGGCAGACGGACGCAACTGCCGACCTATTTTAGTTGCCAATGCGCATACTGCGCAAGGCTGAAGTGCTCGTCCCGTCGTCGGACTGAGCAGTTATTCGCACAAGATACTGTCCGGAAGGCACCCGAGAGCCCCCGTCACTGCGCCCGTTCCACACCGCCACGTTGGCTCCGGCGCCCCTCACCTTGCCCGTTTCGACCGTTCCAACCCGCCTTCCGGCGATGTTCAGCACTGCCACATCACACGTCGCGGCGGAAGACAGCGTGAACGCAACTTGAGCGCCGACCGCCGTCGCCTGCGCGGACATCGCCGTGATCTGGACGCCGCCCGGAGCCTGCTGACTGGCCTTCACCACGAATCGCCGCGTGCCCTCCGCAGACGCTGCGTCCACCGCGTACGACGTCTGGTGCCTCATGCTCAGCGTACGGCCGGTGTCGAGATCCTCCAGCACTAGCGAGTACTCCCGCGGCACCCGGCTCAGATCGGGCCATTCCAGCCTAACTGTGCCTTGCGCCTGCTGCCAGCTTACCGTGAACGGCCATTCCATCGCGGGCCGCGCAGTGGTCTCGAAAGCTGTCGCACACTGTGCGCTGCGCGAGCCTTTCGTCTGGAAGTTCAGAGCCACCCCGCCCCCGCTGGAGGGAGGAGAGACAATCCCGCTGGGCGCGCTGGACACTCCGCAGTAGTTCGCGGAATCCACGTTCCCCTTGCCGCGCGCAAGAATCTGCAGCGGCCACTCGCCCGCAGCGACGGTCTGCTTACCCGCCTCCGCGACACCCGCCGTGCCTGACGGCCGCATCAGCGTCAGGCTGCATTCCTTGTCAGCGAGCACCCAGAACCCGCCCCAGGCTTCCACTGCCGTGCTCTGTCCCAGCACGGGATGCAGCAGGACATAATCGTTCGTGACACGATCGTATTTCCAGGCGTAACTCGCCAGAATCCCCAGGCTGTCCGCACTGTCAAGGTCCATCGTGTTGCTGTTGTGGGTGACGGTGGACGCGCTGAAGTTCAGCGTCCCGAAGTACGGGTTGCCTACCTGCTGCCAGCCAGGTTCGACAGGGATGGTCAGATTCCCTGCCGGAGCGATCGCGCCATCCGGAACAAAGGTGGTGCGGCTCGGAAGCTGCAGCCAGAATCCCCGACCAAGATCGAGGCGCAGGAACTCGCTCAGAGGCTCGCCTGAGTACACGCTGTAGTTGTCTAGTGCGTTGTTGTACCGGGCATACCGCAACTGCGCCGTCGGGATCCCGAAGAGCGTGGCCGGGTGCCCGTCTTCGGGAATGATCGGCGCTCCCATGAAATGCAGGCCCGCCTCGAAGGTCACCGGTCCGTTGGCAAAGCTCTGCACAGGGCCAATGGCGACCACATCAGGCCGGGAGTTGCCGAGCGTGTCATAGCCGACCACCGCGTAGAAGTAGTCAATCCCGTCCGCAGTGGTGGTGTCGGTGAAGGACCGCGCATTGGGGTTGTTGATGCTGAATGCGGGCAGCATGTTCAGGACGGTAGTGAACCCGGTCGAGTTGCGATAGATGCGGAACCCGGCGAGGTCATCCGGCCCGGCATACCCTGCCCAGTCCAACTCAATGGCGCCGCCGCTGTCCACCGGGCGATCGTACGCACGCAGGGAGTCCACACGCGGTGGCGCGGAGTCGTCGTAGGAGTAGATCGGGCCCACGGGAGTGGATTCGCTGCGGCTGTTTGCCCCCACGGCGGCCACGCGGTAGAAGTACCCCACGCCATCGATCGTGTTCGCGTCCAGGTACTGGCCAGTCCCGGCAGGAACCTGGGCAATCTCAGTCCAGCCCGCGTTGGTGACGGGCAGGGCATCGCGCGCCCGGCTGATCACGTAATGCGTGACCGCATTGCTCCCTCCGCCGTCGTCGATCGAGCGTGTCCACAGGAGGGTAATGCTGCCTCCCTGGTCCGCGGGGGTGTCATACGCCTGCAGGTTGGTCGGCGCGGCAACGGGTAGGTCTGCGCCCACTGCGCGCGCACAGTTGATCCGCCCCATCCCAAGCTTCCCGGCGAATCCGGGGTTCAGCGCGTCGATGTTGTCGCACGAGGAGCGGATCAGGGACACGATCTCCGCGTTGGTGCGCGCCGGATTCTGAGCTTTCAGTAGCGCGGCCAGCCCCGACACAAGCGGGGCAGCGAATGAAGTCCCGCTGTTGGTGGTGAAATACGAGTCGAACCGCGGTATCGAAGGGTAGTACACCGCCGGCCCGAAAATGTTCAGCCCGGGGGCGAACACGTCCACGAATGTCTTCGCGCTGCTGCCGTCGTAGTTGCTCCACGAGGCCTTCCGGTCCTGCTGCGTCAGGCCACCGACGCCGATCACCATGTTGTCTGTGAGGGGGCTCGGGCCGTTGTTGCAGGTTGGCGAGGTCCAACTGCTGCGGCTGTTCGTGATCTCCCGGCCTTCGTTGCCGCCGGCGCAAACAGTCAGGCCGCCTCTGTTCCACATCTCCTGGATGGGCGGAGTGAAGCTGTCCTCATACGGCGCCCCAATACTCAGGTTCATGATGAACGCGCCGTTGCGTGCCGCGTAGTACATCGCGTCCACGACGGTTGAGACGAAGGTCGTGCCGTCGTCATCGAAAACCTTGACCGGCATGATCGTGGCCGACCAGGTAACGCCGACGCAACCGAAACCGTTGTTCCCAGCCGCTGCCGCAAGGCCCGCTGTGAGCGTCCCGTGGTTCACCTGCTCGTCGGGCGTCCCGTCGCCATTTTGGTCGATCCCGTCCGGGATGGCCTCGATGTTGTTGTTCCCCGCCTCGAAGTTCCACCCATTCACGTCATCAATGTACCCGTTCCGATCATCATCCCTGCCATTTCCGGGGATCTCTCCGGTGTTCACCCAGAGACGCCCCGCCAGGTCCGGGTGGTCCGAGTCAATTCCCGAGTCGATGACGGCGATGACAACCTGCGGGCTGCTGGTGATGATATCCCAGGCGGCCGGCGCGGAGATCTTGGGCAAGTGCCACTGGCTGGGGTATTCGGGGTCATTGGGGATAAGCTGGGGGTACACGACCCGATCCGGCTCGGCGAACTCAACGCCTGCCTGCGTCGCCAGTCTGGCGGCTGTCGCGAGGATGTCGGCGTCATCCGGGATGTCAACGACCAGTATCCTGCCGCCACCCATCGCGTGCACGACTTTGCCATCCACCGCGCCGACGGACTGCGAAACCGCCGAAGCCGTCGCCACGCCGGGCTTGACGCCCACCAGCACCCGGCCCTTCGCGGCCAAGTCGGGCGCGGAATAGCCGGCGATCCGCACGGTTCCCAGGCTCCCTGCCCCGCGCAATTCCACAACACCCCGTGGGCTCGGGAGCGCCAGGGCCGGAACGCAGGATGCGAAAAGGAGGACGGCCAGAGCAACGCCGGCCATCCCCCTGAAGTATGTGCCTGTACTCGGGCAGTGCAAACGGAACACCGTCTTCCTGATTGCCCGGGAATGCGTCAGCGGTTCCCCGTGGCAGTCTTTCATCATCACAACGGGCATCTATGAGACCGCCGACAGGCCCACTTTGTTCCCCACACTCGCCTCCCCGCAGTCTAGCGCCCGATGCTCAGGGCTGTCACCGCTGACGCCGTCTGGCCGTCCTGCGTCGTTGCGGTCACGCGCACCAGGTACCGCCCGGCCGGAACAGGAGCGTAGTCGCCGCGGCCGTCCCAGCTCAGAGTGGTGAGTTCCCCGCCGTTGGCCTCAACCGTGGCCAGCGTCCTGACCCGCCGCCCCGCGATGTTCAGCACCTCCGCGGTCACCGACGCATCCTGGCTCAGCGTGAACACAACCTGCGCACCTGAGCCGGACGGAGCCGCCGCCATGCTGCGAACCACAAGCGCCGTGCCGGTAGCCGGCGCGAGTTTCAGATCGAAGGACCGCACGCCGCCGGCCTCCGCTTCGAACTCGTAGCTGGTGGCGGTCCGTAGATAGGTCTTCTTCCCGCTCTGGGTGTCTACCAGAACCGGCCGGTAGTCGGCGGGCATCCCGCTCAGGTCCGGCCACCGCAGCACAACAGTGCCCGCGCTCTCAGTGCGCACGTTCACCGTGCAGTCGATCGCTCCACCGGGCTCGGTGAACTTCGCTGCCGGGCGCACGGCGCCATCACCGTCGAAGTACAGGTCCACGCCCTGCGGGGGCGGGCTCGAGAGGGCATTGAGGCTTGCTGCCGCGCTGCTCACGCCCACGAAATTGTCCACATCCGCCCCGCTCGCGGTCTCGGCGACCAGCCGGATCTTCCAGTCGGCCCCGGCCAGCTTCTCCTCGACGGCACCCGCCGGCGCCGCGGCCCCCTGTCGCGGGAGATTGAGCGTCCCCGTCACGAAGGACCGGAAGAACACGCCGCGGCCCTTACTGATGATGGTCGATGCCCAGTCGATGCTGGGGCTCAGCAGCGTGTAGCTGCGCAGGAACGCGTCGTACGCCCACATGTAGTCCCGCACCCAGCCCCGCTGCGCGGCCACCCGCAGGCTGACGGTGTCGCCGTTCACCGTCACCGTCGCGAACTCGATGTCCGCGGCGGTGGTGAACGGGTTGCCGATCATCTGCCAACCCGGGACGATCGCGATCGAGAACGGGTCGTCCGTGGTCTCCTCTCCGGCAATGCTGCGCACGAGCGCGGCAGGCGCCGACACCCAGAATGCGCGGCCCAGTGCATGTCGCAGGAACGGGTCCGCGGGATTGTCCGCGTACTTGCGGTAGGCGCCCTGCGCCGGGTCATAGCGAGCGGCTTTGAGGTCCACGGCGTCAATGCCCAGCAGCTTCGCGAGATCCTTCTCCGGGGTCTCGGCGCCGATGGCTACCATGGACAGGCCCACGGGGTAGTTGAAAGTGAAGTTGGGGCTCGGCACCACCGGGCCGGCTACCAGGACCTGGGCGTTCTCGTTGTCGAAGTCATCCACGACTCCCACCGCGTACCAGTACTGCGTCCCGTCGATCACGCTCTGGTCCACGTACACCTGCTCCGTGGCCTGATCGATGGTCGCGATTTCGGTGACCCCATCCTCGCCCAGCGCGGTGAAAGCCTTCTCCGACCGGTACACCCGGTACTCCACGAAGTCGGCGGGCGTCTTGTAGCCCGACCAGTTGACCGTCACCGAGCCACCGTCGTCGCCCAGCGTGTCGGCCGCGAACAGGTTGTCGATCGGGGTCGGCGCCAGGTCGTCGCGCGGGATCGCGGGCCCGGCAATCGCTGACTCCGTGATATTCACCGCATCGCGCACGCGCACTTTGTACCAGTAGCTGGTCAGATCGACCACGTTGGTATCAATGTAACTCGTGGTGCCTTTGGGCAGGTTCGTCTTGATGGTGGCGAAGCTCCCGTCCTGCCCGGTGAGTGAGCGCATCACGTCGTAGCCCACCACATCGTTGAAGCCCTTGCCGTCATCCGCGGACTTGCTCCAGATCACGGTCACGCTGCCACCCTCGTCGCCGGGGCTGTCGAAGGCCGACACCGTCTTCGGAGCAGCCGGCGGAACGTCGATGACCGAGTTATGCAGGTTCACGCGCCCGGTGCCGAGCTTGCCCAGGTAGAAGGGGTTCTCAGCGTCAATGTTGTCCGTGGAGAGCCGAATCTGCTTGAGGACTTCTGCCGGCGTGGCCTGCGGGAACCGCGCCTTCACCATCGCGGCCACACCCGCAACCACTGGGCAGGCCATGGAAGTTCCGCTCATCGGCCCGTAGATCTGGCCGAGACCGGCAACCGGGTCGTTCAGATAGCAACTCATAACGTCCACGCCGGGGGCGGCAACATCGACGAAATTGCGGCTCGAACCGTCATAGTTGGAGAAATCCGCCTTGATGTCGTTTTCGTCCGTTGCGGCGACCCCGAGCACGTAGTTGTCAGTGAAGAACGGCCCGTCATTGCAGACCGGGCTCATCCAGGTTGCCTGGCTGTCCGTGAACTCCCAGTAGTCGTTCCCGGCAGCAGCCACCACAACAACGCCCTTGGCGATGGCCTGCGAGATGGGGGCGTCCCACAGTTCCGTATACCCGCCGCGCAGACTGAGGTTGATCACATCCGCGCCGTTGTCAACGGCGTACATGAAGCCTTCTATGATCGAACTCGTCGACAGGTTACCGGCGTCGTCGCCTACCTTGACTGCCATCAAGCGGCAGGTCCAGTCAACGCCCGCAACACCCATGGCGTTGTTCGCGGCCGCGCCGATAATGCCGGCTACATGGGTCCCATGGGTGACCACATCGTATGCGGCGGAATCGGCCGGGTGAGGCTTGGGGTCGTTATCGTTGTTGCCGGCATCCCAACCCACGTTGTCATCCACGTAGCCGTTGCCGTCGTCGTCGATGCCATTGATCGGGTCGGCGGTATTGCGCCATATGCGGGTCGCGAGGTCCTCGTGATCCAGGTCGACGCCGCTGTCAACCACGGCCACGATCACCTGCGCGCTGCCCTGCGTGACGTCCCAGGCCTTCGGCGCGCTGATCAGCGGGAGATGGTACTGCTGTGAGTACAGTGGGTCACCGGGAACCGCCGTGAACTGGCAGACTAGGTCAGGCCCCGCCAGCGCGACGATACTCTCGCCCTTCCACGCCGCCACCCCCTGGGTCACACTCGTGCCGTCCGGCAGGCTAACCAGGTACGTGTTGATGCTGGGGACCGCCTTGAGGAGGTTTCCCTGCCGCCGTGCGAGGGCCGCCTGCAACTGGGCGTCGGTTGTGCCCGCCTTCAGCTGGATCAGGACCTGCCCCGAGACAGCCTCGGGCGGAACGACCTTCGTCCCGTCGGGGGTCCAGGTGTTCACGGTCGTGCCGGGCACCGGCTCCGTCTTGACCACCGCACCTGCGGGGACGCAGACGACCAGCGCCAGCAGGGCCAATGCCAACCATCCGGCAGTGCGGGCTGCGGTCTTCGAGTGCCTCGGTGCGCACACAGATGATGGCAGAACGCGACGCATGAAAATCGGCCTCCTGGTTACCCAGCGCACGCCAGGAATTCGCGGAATGAGCCGCCTAGCATGATACACGACGCCTTGGCGCAAGTCAACGCGACCGACGCCCCGATCCCCCGAACCACCGACCATCCCTCAATCCGGCACGTTGATCGGGTAATGCCCGTACTTCTCCCGGCATTCCTTCATCCGCTCGAGATTCTCCGGCTTCGTCCCAACCGCCAGCGAGTGGGTCGCCCCGTAGATGAACCCTCCACCGGGCGCACCATACTTGATAGCGTGTTTCGCATCGTTCTCAATGTCCTCGGGGGTGCCCAGGATCAGGTGCTCGTTCCAGATCCCGCCCCACAGCGTCCAGGCGTCCCCATGCTTCTCCTTGAGCGGCTTCATGTCCATGGTTCCGCTGGCCTGAATGCCCTCGTACCCGTCGTATCCCGCCTCAATCAGCATCGGCAGGGCCTCCCAGACATTGCCGCAGCAGTGTTTGATCATCTTCAGGCCCAAGTCATGCCCGGCTCTCACGTACTCCTTCCACCACGGGAGCACCGTGTCCCGCAGGATCTTAGGGCTGGCCAGCAGCGCCGTCGAACTGCCCAGGTCCCCCGCGGGCATCACCGAATCCACGCCTTCCTCCGCGTACCACTTGAGCTGGTGGATCAGCCGCTTCGCATTCAGCTCAGTGATCGGTTCGTGCAGTTCGGGGTGCAGAATCAGGTTCATGTACTGCTCTTCCTCGGTTGGGCCCACCATGGGCCAGCCGAAGTCCCCGATGCATATGTTGATCCAGTGGGTGTCCTTCCGCTCCTTCACCACATGCCGCGTCAGCTCCCAGCATGAGTCATCGGGTTTCGCAGGCGGGTTCGCCTCGAATTGCTCAATCTGCTCGCGAATCTGTTCCGGCGTGGGCACCGTATACTCGGCGGCGGGAGCCACGCGCTTGAAGGGCATCAGCCGGCCCGTTGACGCCGACACACGGTACAGGTTCCCCGCCCCGTCCCTGTATGTCTCCTCATCCACCTTCTCATAGGGGCTGCCACCGGTTCCGGCCGCGGGGTTCAGGTACACGGTGATGATGTCCATCCCCAGCGCGTCGGTGATGTCCAGCGTGTCCCGCTTGTACGACTCCACCACCTCGTCACGCTTGCCCTCCCACAGGGCGATATCCTCCTTGATCTTGGCATGAACCCACGTCGGCCTGCCCAGCACCATCTCGTAGATGTTCCAGTCGATATAGTGCTCACCCCACGGGATCAGGTCGGGTTCGCGGTGCTCAAGGGTAAGCGCGACACGCTCGCGAGGCAGCATGTGAGGGGCTCCTGAGGGAAGAATTGGCCACGAAGAACGGAGGCAATTCGCCGTCCGCCCCCCTCTCTCCTGCCGGTCCAGCATACTCTCCGAACCTGCACGGGGAATGTCATACATTCCTTGTCGGGAACTTATGGTCACAAGTTATGCTTTTGTGGTACCATGTGCCCGTGGTTAACCACGCTTGGCGATACTGGGCTTCATTCCAGGAGGATCGCGCATGAAGAGCATGAAGACGGTGCTGGTTGTCGTCCTGTCCGCGGTTCTGGTCGCATCTGCACTAGTCTCTGTAAGCGAGCCCCTCAACCGCAAGGAGGCCGCCGCCGCTGCCGAGGGTGCTGGCGCCTGTGTGCTCAGCACCGGGGAAGGCTGCGGTGGAGGCGGTTGCGGTGGCGGCCCCGAGGACCAGGGCGGATGCCCGGCGCGGAGCCTGATCGCCGCAAAGGAAGAGGCAGAGAAGGGCTCCTGCTCGGAGGCGTGCGACAAGGAGACTTGCGAGAGTTGCCCCAATGACGGGGAAGGTTGCTCGGAAGATTGCGATGCCGATGAGTGCGCGGACTGCCCGCATGCAGCGATATCTAAGCCCTGCGACGGCAACTGCGCCGACTGTGAGGAAGGTTGCCACGAGAAAACCTCAGACAAGCCCGCCAGTGATGCGAAAGACGCCGCAAAGACCGACAATACGGACGCTGCCAAGCCCGCTGACAAGCCGAAGAATTAGCCTGCCTGCATGATAGCAGGCCTGCCACCTGTCGCCGCAGCACCGTCCGGCGGCATCACCAGCGACGCCCGGAGCCATTCTGGCCCGGGCGTCG
>Ga0067045_1032395_pt1 | contig 10290 bp, 12 predicted proteins | sample TerdegcTABiofilm_FD_59184 | JGI IMG/M metagenome (GOLD analysis project Ga0067045, IMG submission 59184) | Combined Assembly of (Gp0054472, Gp0054536) Wastewater bioreactor microbial communities from Singapore -Terephthalate degrading... | reverse complement strand
GCGAAGAATTTGGCGGGAAATCCTGGATGAAAGTCAAGGAGCTGCGCAAACTCATCGCTGGTTTCGGCTGCAAATTGATTCAGAACCACAAAGGCCATTGTGAAGAAAATGCCCACCTGGAACGTTCCCATCGTACCGATGATGAAGAGTTTTATATCCCCAGGGTATTGGCCATCCGCAGCGAAGAAGAATTATTAGACGAAGCCATGGGCTATATTTATTATTACAACAACGTGCGTGAGCATTCTTCTCTCAATTACCTTACCCCTTTCGCTGTCTTGAAACAACAATTGCCTGATTTGATGGATTCAATCCGTTATACTATCCCTATTCTTTTGGATGATGCTGCTGTCAACATCGGACCTTGGAGTGGATACAATGTCCTGGCGCAGAACCCACCCCCACGTGTGTGGGGAAAACAAACTGCCAGTATACCTTCTCAATATGTTCATTTTGGTGCACCCCCACGTGTGTGGGGAAAACATAAGGAAATTCGGGATACTTTTGAGCAGGCATACGGTGCACCCCCACGTGTGTGGGGAAAACTAAAGATTGTTTATTGATTACCACGAACGGCAAACGGTGCACCCCCACGTGTGTGGGGAAAACGAAGTATGGTGATTGCATCTAGTAGATCCTTGTAAGGTGCACCCCCACGTGTGTGGGGAAAACTTATAGGACAGAAAAGAGATGCGGTTATGGTTACTGGTGCACCCCCACGTGTGTGGGGAAAACGAATCAGGACCGGCTCGAAGGAACGCTTACCCTTCGGTGCACCCCCACGTGTGTGGGGAAAACCGTTGGCCAAAAACGGCTTCCACTCGGGGAACAACGGTGCACCCCCACGTGTGTGGGGAAAACGTCCTTCTACTTGAAACGGGGCTTACATGACCTAGGTGCACCCCCACGTGTGTGGGGAAAACCTTTGATCGAGGCGGTGGATGAGGTAGCCGATAAAGGTGCACCCCCACGTGTGTGGGGAAAACTGGGGTATTGGCAGGGGTGGTATACCATTCCAATCGGTGCACCCCCACGTGTGTGGGGAAAACAGAATTATGAGGGTACGGCATCTGGCACGGCATACGGTGCACCCCCACGTGTGTGGGGAAAACTGTATCACTGATCACCGATCCTGAAGGTGAGGTAAGGTGCACCCCCACGTGTGTGGGGAAAACTTATTCTGGGTTTCTTGCCTCCTTTTTTATTTTAGGTGCACCCCCACGTGTGTGGGGAAAACTATCGAGGGTTGTCCATTCTGTGTCATCGTCCACCGGTGCACCCCCACGTGTGTGGGGAAAACTACCAGAATTACCTACCGTTATTTTAGCCATTGTAGGTGCACCCCCACGTGTGTGGGGAAAACTCTTGCTCCTGGCGTTCAGGTTTCAAGTGGTTCTCGGTGCACCCCCACGTGTGTGGGGAAAACAATTTCTGGGATTGTCAAGGGTTGGATTGCCTGAAGGTGCACCCCCACGTGTGTGGGGAAAACACCAGTTGACAGGAACGAAGCGCGCGCCGCCTTGCGGTGCACCCCCACGTGTGTGGGGAAAACCAATCGGCGCATGGTAGGTGGATCAGTATTGACTAGGTGCACCCCCACGTGTGTGGGGAAAACATTACCTACTGTGATTTTAGCCATTGTACATCTCCGGTGCACCCCCACGTGTGTGGGGAAAACCTTATTCTATCTGTTTTACCTCTTCCATCATTAAGGTGCCACTTCCTTTCGGTATCCGTACAAGCTGCATGCCCTCAATTTCAATGATCTCCCTTCTTATGCTCCCATGACCGCGCATGAAGAAGCGCTGTTCGGTATTGGTATTCCAAATTTGTACTGCCCCATTTACTTTCTTGTTTTCTTTACACTTTTCCCATAATTTGTCCCGCACTCTTGCACTTACATGCCCTACGAACACCCCGGGAAATGGTTCTATTAACCACCTTGCTATTTCACCCCTCACACTCGCTGGTACGCTTTGCAAAATAAGCACCATCATGGTTTGACCTCATTCTCATCAAACAGCGCTTCCCATAAAGGAAATGGGTGGCTGTGGTCTGCATCTATGAATTCTTGCTCTTCCTCTTTCGATTCATCAATCTCTAATAAGCCATTGATGTCAGGCAAAATTTTATTCATCAGCTCGCACTCTCGCATCTTTTCTCGCATGGCAATGCGCACCCGTTTTTCTAAATAAGCCAGTGTTTCCCCGGTAACCTGAAATGCCACTGGGATGGTCAGGTTGGTTTTATACAGGTCGGCGATATCATATACGAATGAAAATTGCCTACCCTGGTGAATGAAACCTAATGCGGTGGAGTATCCTGCCGAAACAATCACAGCTGTGCAAACCGCATGCAAAACAGAGTTAGCCACTGAAAGCGCACGATTGATGGGGTCACCGCCCCAGGTATGAAAATTGTAATTTCGCCCATGCCATACCACACCTGTCCGCTCACTCCATAGCTTGTAGCAGTTTCGCACCCTTACCCCTTCCAGCCCACGAATTTGCGGCAGTGTAAGATTTTCATCCAGCTGGCTGTCAAATCGTTTTTGATACATGGCGATTACCACCTTTTTTCGCTTAACTGGGTTGCTGACCAGTTCTGCCTGTCGCATGATTTTATAGGCTTTGTACGTTTCTCCCATCCCCCCTGCATAAAAATGACCCACATCTTCGCCCACCCATACGACACTACAGCCATTTTTTGCCAGGATGTTCATGGCTGCATGGCTGATGCTCACACCTGGTCCTAACATCAGCACATTGAGTGCGGCAATGGGAATGGGAATGCGACCTTCCTGATCGATTGCTTCAACGCTGTTCTGGCAACGATGAATCACCACCTGTTCAAGATAAAGGTAGCTGGTGCTATCGCTTAATCTGGGTAGTATTTGCATATCTCGCATTTTGTCCTCCTATTCAGTTGTTAAAGTTCAATTTCACATTGTGTTGAACATTTTACAATTTTGCAAATGAGAGCAACCCACACCCTAGCGCTTTAGCTGGCCCAATTCCCCTAAAGACTGCTTCTAGGAATTGGTTTGCATGCTTCACTTTTAATAAACCATCGAAATCCACCATATTGATTGTTGCCCTATGAGTCTCATTGTCTTTGGAGATGAAAAATGTACGATAAGGCGCATCCCTCACCAGCAGGCTCTCTTCCCACACTTCAAACCCACACTTCCTTGCTTTTTCGACCAACCACACCCTGCGCGACTTTTCAGAAAACAGGCTGATGCGCTTACTGGTTTGTGAACGCTGATAATACACACGTTTGCTTGGGTTGGCTCTCAGGCGAAATCGCATCACATCACCATCAAATATGTGGATGCGATCAATATTTTTTACTTCCGGTTTAGTAAGAAAATATCTCAGATAGACTACCTCTATGTTCTGCCATGTTGGTGACTCATGAGATTGCACAAGTAGGATGGGTGGTTGATTAGAGGATGGGTATTCCAAACGAAATAGCACCCGTTCATTTTGAGGCAATGGGGTGGGGAAGGCCCGCAGGATGGTGCGGTGCAATTGATGTGGGTTACCTAGATCGGTTTTCACCTGCGGGCACTCTATGTTCAATATTAGCTTAGATAATCTCATCACGCACCTCCTCCTGCGCATTGCCAGTGAGTGTCATGTAGGTGACCATTACATTTCTGCTCATGAATCGCCTTTGCGCAAAAGAGATGGGAACATCGTTACGAAGTATGGAGCCTGTTTCTTGTTCAAGGATGAGACGGATAGGGCTTGCTGCACGCGGAACCAACAGTGGATAACTTTTCAGAGCATTTTCCAAGTCTTCTTCGCTCAACCCATCAGCCAGCCACACCGGTTGGGATGGTGGAAATGATTTCCGACCAAGGTAGATGTTCCATATAGGATGTTGCAAGGCATATTGAATATCCTCTAATACCTTTCGCTTCCCCTCTAATCCTACTAGAAACACTGCATCACTGAGGTAATAGCGGTTGGATGTTTCGCTATCCTTAGTTTTGGCACCAGAAGCTTTATAGACATTTTGTGCAATGTGCCAATCTTTCATCAATATACCTTCTCGATCTACCCGCACTCCCATTCTTAATCCTGCAAGGTCATCCAGTGGGAAATTTCTTGGTCTTCCCATGGCTGCACAAATCAGCCCAATCACACCGCTTTTGGTAGGCTCCCTGCAAGTTTCACGCATGTTGAAATGGCTGGAAATCCCCCAGGATTGCAGAGGGGCTTGTAATCTCAGCAGTAAGGTAGCCATGGCTACTCCTTTGAAATGACATCCATCACGCTATTTACCCAATTATTCACATTCTCTACAAAATCCTTGCTGAGTGATTCCAGGTTTTTTCCACCATCTAAAGAGGTGACAAATACTTTCTTTTCGCCGCCATAAACGCGTTCTAAATCACCCCAGTATCGATCTAAGGCAATGATTGAATTTTCCACCAAACTGTGGTTATTATCCTCGTGAACCGCTTTTTCAAATGCATTTGCCAATGACCAGCACATACCATCCTTGCGTACTACCGCCATGAGCAAACTGGGTGGGTTTTGTGCCGCAAAGCTGTTTTGTTTGCCAGTGGGCACTGCCTGCACCGAGGCTAGTAAAAATCCTTTGATGGTTTTTAATGCTAATTCCCGGTTTCCTCCCAGATTGCTCAAGAGCTGCTCCCAATCTATGGTGGCATACCGGTAAAAGCAGGCGCTGTTGAAACCCGTAACACCCATCATCCCCGCTCCTCGGTCTTCCTCTGTGAGCAGGTCATCCACTGCGGTGAAAAAATCGACATCCATGTTGACTCGATGGGTAGAAATGGCATGCGCCACCTGACAGGCAGCATCCATGCTTAGTTTTGGATCATCAGCTAACATGCGACCGAATAGGGCAATATCTGGTGCGCTGTTTCGATTTTCAAAGATTTTTTTATACTCATTTACCAATTTATCATAATCACCCTCTTTATTTAATGTGTCCCAGTTTTTAATCAGTGATTCTGCTATTTGATTCTTTTCTTCCTCACTGATATAGAACAGCACTTTACTCCTTTCTGGTTTGTCGGTATCCATTCCGCCCAATAACTTCGAAACAAAGGTAATTGCTTTGCTATTGGCATCTTGCTCAGGTTTTCCTCTTTCGATAAGTTTTTTCTTTATCTCAGCTGATAGCCAGCGGGTACGTTCACCGCTGGGCACCTCAGTCGTTTTGGAAAAAATAGGAGCCAAACGAACGGCTCTTTTAATGCACTGTGAGGAAATTCTCGCCCGCCTTACCCCACCAAATTCACAATCTTTTGGGTTGTTGGTATCATCTCGGTTTAAATTGGAAGGTGCAAAATTTTGAATGATGTGCATTTCAATAAACATGTTTCCTCCTTATTTGAAGTGTTTTATAAATTTTCTTTTTTAAAGCCCCAAAATGAATTTGCCCACCTGCGTTGAATGAATCGATCTTCGTGTGACCAGTGCTTTAAATCTTCAAATAGCTGATTCCAATGTATAGGAATTTCCTTGGATTTTAATATGCTGATGGCTTGTCTCAGTTCATCGGGTAAATCCTCCCAGTGGGTTGCCAGCAATCTGGTAAACCGCCGCTCAATGGCTGGTTGATTTTCATTTCCGCAGGCTTCACGCATATGATCACCCATGTTGCCTGTGGTTATGGATTGTGGGTGATACCCATAGAGCGAGGCGATCAGGTAATATCTTTCTTCCTCACGTGGGGGGCAAGATTTTGGGATGGCTACGGCAACCACCGGATACATTTCGGGGCATGTACCTGGTTTCAAACCTAAACCCCGTCTTAATGCGGCCAGTTTTCCGCGGTCTTCTTTAATTTTTTCTAAATATGAGATAAATTTTGTCTCTTCAACCATGACGCCTCCTTGTAATAATTAATTGTCAAATGTTTTCTTTAATCCATGTTCTAATACTATACCTCCTTTCGTAGTGGCTTTTAGAGCTTTGGGTGACGTCCCTAAAAAATCTTGGGCATGCCTGAAAGTCTTCCAAGCACTTGTTTTCAACACGTGTTGCCATGTGCTCATAGCTTTATCTTCTTGTTGAGGCAGTTCATGTAATAACTGAAAAAATGGGACCTCTAAAGCAGACCAGAATAAACCTTCTGTAAATAGATGATTCATGAGTTGGGTTTTATCGATGGCGGTCGGTTTTCTGCCGTCTTTTTTGTCTGCATCATTGGCTAACATATACTCTGTGGTGATGTTGAGAGCACCCCATAATTGGTTACGCACTTTCTCTGCCTGTGATAGGCATGTTTTTAATTTGCCGACCAAATTTTCTGATTCCAGGTAAATCCCCGGAAAAGTAAAAGATTCTTCCAGGTAAAAATTCACCTTACCCTTGTCACTGGATATGCCAATCGAATCTAGTGTATATTGATTGTGCTGTAATCTGCACTGGCTTATCCATTGGATTGCCTGAGGAGGTTCTTGACCACCAGAACTTTTTTCTAATATAGAAGTACTGTCTCTCCAGATGGCTCTCCCTTCAATGAACTTTTTTGGCGCGTAGGCTGCACTCCCACTTGATGCTCGTTTTATTGCATCGTAGTGCATCATCGGGTTTTTGGTGTATGGTTCTTCGGCTACTTCCAACCTTAATCCTTCTTCCACTTGAACGAAATGAATCAGATTGCTTTCGCTGTTTGGGTGAAAGCGGATTTTTCTGCTTTGCCATGTCAAGTAATCCAAGTAGCCATCTGGTTTGGTTCTTACAGGTTGAAAAGCATCCTCTCTCTCCCATACTGGAAGGTCTTCTCTGAGGATTGGGAAGGGTTTTTCCTCATCGTAGCGTATGAGGTTCAACATTAATGTTTGAAATAAATTTTCACCGCGTAAAAGAAAATTAATACCTCTGGCTGAAGGTCCATCCTTAAAATTACGTAAACCAAAAGCTCCGAAACCAAATGAAAAAGATTGTGCAGTCAGTAATAACCTTGCTGCTTCATCTGCAGTGAGGGCAAGCTCATCATGGTCTGTATGGTGGTCAAACAATGTGGCATTGTTGCCATGTGCGACATGAAAAATGGCAAGTTGAAAACCATAACCATTAATTGGTCTCTTTTCTGCATTTATATTTACAGCCTGATAAAAAGGGTGAGTATCATCAAACAGGTTAAATCGGTCTTGCCATTGTTGAAAATATTGTTCCAACTTTTTTTCATCAAATCTTTTTCGTTCCCAAATTTCTATCCATTCCTTTGTGTTTCGAGGCCCAAAGTTGCGGTGAAGAATTGCCAGCAAGAGACGCACAATAGCCACTTTCTCATGGGGGAATTGCGGCACGAGCATTTTGATAGTATGTGCTTGGCACAACACCTCCCGTATTCCCACAGAACAGGTTTTTCCATCTAAATAATTACATGGTATCCAACCTTTATTAATTAGATTATAGTTGTCATTCATTTGATTCCTCCTTATACTGTAATCCCAATTCCTTGTTTAATAATAACCATATTTTTTGATTTACTTGAAACCTTCCGTTTTCGAAGATGATAGGGTAACAATCCCTTAAGGCAGCAATATGATTCCAGACTTTTGGTTTGATTTGGTTTTCTCTAAAAAATTTGATTATTTGCCATTTGGTGCAGGTTAGGGAGGTTTTTAATAAGCTTTCAACTTGTTCAGGTTCTGGTGCTTTTTCTAAGTTAATTTCGACATGTTCGCCAACGGTGTACAACCTGCCTTTTTCTTTTTCCAGACAAACCAATATGATTGATGGTTGAACTAGCCTGGTTAGTGCCTGAAATGCCTGGTGAATTTCTGGGTTGTCTTCCTCTAGTTGCATCAAGCCAAGCTTAAGTAATTCTTCATCATTGGGTTTTGGGATGATTTTTTCATGGGCAATTCTCTCCTCCTGCTTACGCTTCATATCTATTTTGTTACTGATTTCTTGAATTTTTGAAATCTGTGCATTAGGCAACCAGTGGCTTTGCTTCAAATCATATACTTTTTCAATTAAACCTCTGGTTTCTGCAGGTAGTGAGATTTCTTTCTTGTCTTTCAAAAGGTAATAAGTTTTAAGCAGGATATCTTCAGCGTAAATATAAGTGCTGTCACCAAAATCAGGGGGATCATTTGTCTCATCCACACTGAGGCAAATCGTTGGTTGGCATAAATTTACTACTCGTTCATTTTCTGGGTGCCGGTGAACTCTCCCCGCTCTTTGAATTAACAGATCAACGGGGGCCAATTCACTGACCATGATGTCAAAATCTAAATCAAGGCTTTGTTCAATTACCTGTGTGGCAACGATGATTGATTTTTTCGGGCGTCTTCCATTTCGGCTATACCAGGCCAGAACTTTGCTTTCGATCTCTTGCCTCCATGCATATGGGAAACGTGCGTGAAACAAAATCTGAACTTCTTCGTCACTTTTTTTATCTAGTATCCCTTCATCCTCTATTGCTCGATATATTTGTTGGGCTCTGTCTACCGTGTTGCATACTACTGCGGCACAACCACCCTCTTTGATTTTTTCTTTGATGTAATCAATGATTTCTGAGGTACTTACCCCAATTTTATCGATCTGATAGGATTGATTTGCCGTCCCTTCGATTAATTTAGCAATTTTTTTGTTTGAATCCACAATAGTCAAGCTTGGATAGAGTTCAAGGTTTAATTTCTCATCGTCTTGAGTATAAATATGTAGCATCTTTTGCTTCATTTGCATGGTTAATGTTGCGGTCAAAATAATTACCGAACATCCAATTTCCTTTAACCATTCGACTAAGCGATAGAACAAAATTGACATATACAGATCATAGGCATGCACTTCATCAAAAATCACAACTTTATGGGCAAGACCAAATAGGCGCAAGAAAAAATGCTTGCAACGTAAAACACTCATTAAAACTTGATCAACTGTACCCACACCGAATGGTGCTAAGAGTGTTCGCTTTTTGGGTATAAACCACGATAAGGCAGAAACCTTTTCTTCTCCTTGTTCAATATCATCAGCGATGGAAGTAAGATCATAGGCTTTAATTGTTCGGTTCCACTGTGCCTGGCTGTGAGCTAATTGTAGATTGATATGAGAATGCGGGTATCGATTTATGAGGAATTTAGCCACTCTTTGGTACATTTGGTTGCTGGTAGCCATGGTTGGCATGGCAATATACATGCCCCGCAGGGTCTCGGATTGGATAATTTGATCTGCCATAAACAGCGCAGCCTCTGTTTTCCCTTGCCCGGTGGGTGCTTCTATGATAGCAAGGTATGGGGGTTTTGCGTCACGAATGGCTTCCACAACTGTTTTTTGAATAGATGTATATGTATGAATAGGAATATATTCAAACATTTTTAAAAAGTCTACCACTTCCCCACTAGGTTGCCAGCTATTCCATCCTGTCTCTTTAACAGTTCTCTCAGCTCGCTGGCTTGATAATTTATTGTATGCTTGTGTTGAAATATATTGCGAAGTGCAGGCATATGGAAAATAATTTATATCCGAAGCCAGCCAGTCAGAAACAACAACGAGGCCTGCAAGTAGGACAAGTGTACAATTTTTTTCTTCATCACTACCATGAAGTTGAAATGTTTTCGGTGGCTTAATCAGGTCAAACAATACTTCATAGATTTGCATCCTTATGGTTTTCCAGCATTCATTTCCTAAATTGATGTTTCTTTGATCATTAAGAATTAAATGGGCAGGGTAAAAAAAGCCATGGTGACCACCTAACACGCTGCAGATCTCTTCTCTATCATCATTCATCATTTTTGTGTTTCGAAAGATTTCGTCTAAGCACCAGAGCGTTACTAAATCATGGGATTGTGGTGAGTAGGATGATCGAGGGGGGAAAACGAAACCACTATTTTCCAGATCTGCTTTCATCTTTGGTATAGTAGATTGAAATGCAATGCTTGCCTTGCCTATATCATGCATGGCTACGAGAAATTGGATAACTTTTTTGGTTTGTATTTCTTTGAGGTTGAACAACTGACAAAATTGTCTCTTGATTGGTTTAGTTAACACTTTGTCCCAAATTTCCCCTGCCACGTTGCTACTATCTATTAGATGGCATATCAAAGGATGAAAGGAGTCGGTTTCCTTATGATACTTTGCCCAAAGTTTTTTTATATTTTCTGTCATCGAATACCCCATTTTTTCATAGATTTTAATATTTTAACAATTTTTATGTGCATTATTTTTCTAATATTGGATTATGCAACCTTTTTTCTGTAAATTGAGTCAAGTATATCCATAGTACTAATCAAGTTTCCATAATTTCCCTCAATCTCAGCAATTTTCTGCCCACCTCCCAATCCTCACTGTA
>Ga0067045_1032396_pt1 | contig 10292 bp, 7 predicted proteins | sample TerdegcTABiofilm_FD_59184 | JGI IMG/M metagenome (GOLD analysis project Ga0067045, IMG submission 59184) | Combined Assembly of (Gp0054472, Gp0054536) Wastewater bioreactor microbial communities from Singapore -Terephthalate degrading... | reverse complement strand
GGCGGTTACAAGGCTGATGGCGTGATTCAGAACATCTCATCCGATAACTGCGAATTTGGGCGTCAGGCCGCTGAGTTCATTGTAAAGCGCGCTGGTGAAGATGCTCAAGTTGTGTTGCAGACCTATCCGGTCCTTGAAGCTACCAACTTGCGGTCCGAATGTGCCAAGGAGTACTGGAAGGAAAAATATCCGAATGTGAAAATTCTGGAAGAGCAGCCAATTCTTGGCCCTGAGTGGACCGCTGATGCACAAGCGCACGCTGAACAGATGATCACAAAATACGGTGATGCTCTTGACGCTTTCGGTGTGTGCAGTGATCTCTTTGGTATTGGTTCATCAGCAGCAGTAGATGCGATGGGAAGGAGTGATCAAATTATGGTCACAGGCGTGGACGGACTTGATCAGGTAATCGAAAAAATTGCCGATCCGAAAAGCAGCTATCAATTAACCTTCCTGCAGGACTCTGGAGCGATGGGACGCGCGGCTGTAGAGAGTCTAAAGAAGTATCTAGACGCGGGCTGTACGATCCCAATGAGCGACTCCTGCAAGAGTGTTGTGGAGCCAGCCTTGTACGTGCCCGGCATCATGATTACAAAAGACAATGCCAAGGAATATGTAAAGTAAACGGAGAATGATCGGTAAATTGAAAAAGGGGCAGAAACCAACCAGGCTTGGAGGTTTCTGTCCCTTGCCCAACCCGCTGCTAGGGAATGAGTCTGCGAGCAACAGATAGCTCAAATTCCCGGCAGCGGGCCCTGGCCGAAAGGTAAAAATTTCTATCCCCTTTAAATTGTAACATGCCTCTTGAGTTCAAAGGTAGGTATGGAGATCACAGAGGATAGGTGATTTGAAATTGATCCAGCTTTTCTCTGTCGAAGCCGTTGAACCTGGTTGGTCAGGATGTTTGTTGCTCCGGTGCGATTATTACACATTCCAATTGGCAATGTAACTCTATCCAGTATATACGTTTGCCTATGAACGAGCTTGTGTGGGCGACTTACAACTTTGCGGCAGGCTTATCACCAATCAGATTTTCAATGAGGGCTTTTTTGAAGAACTATCAGGGAAAGAAAGGCTGTTCGGGCGGTATAGGTGGCCCAGCGTAAAGACTTGGGAGATCTTTGAGGTAATCGTATGCCAACGACCAACGATATTGAGCAAAGCGTTATCTGCTATTTGGAATCCCATAAGCAGGCTTTGCTTGAATTTACCTGTTCGCTGATTGCATGCCCCAGCATGACGCCGCCTGGAGATGAGCGCGCCATGGTTGAAAGGGTTATTTCGGAATTAAGTAAGTTTGGGTTGTCCGATGTAAAAATTGAGGCTCTTGCTCCCACACGGCCTAACTTAATCTGCCGTTTGCACGGTGAATCTGGGAAGCCTGTTCTCATGTACAGTGGCCACCTGGATACGAAGCCGGTCGGTAATTTGGAGGATTGGAAAACAGATCCGTTCAGGGGGACTATTCAAGAGGGCAATCTGTATGGTTTGGGCGTGGGTGATATGAAAGCATCTGTGGCTGCTATGGTTTATGCTGCAGCGGCTTTGCAAAACTCCAACGCTCCGCTGGCGGGTGATTTGCTGCTTTGTTTTACCGCCGATGAGGAGGGGGGTAGTACGTATGGGGCTGATTATCTGGCACGCCACAATCTTGTCTGTGCAGATTATGCGGTTTTAGGCGAACCCTGTGGCGTGAAACGCGAGTGGGAGAATATTTGCGTGGTTTCGCGAGGAATTGCCTGTTGTAGGGTCAAGGTCTATGGAACTCAAATGCACAGCAGCATCTCCGATCAGGTTCCATCGATTAACGCCAGTGAAAAAATGGCGAAGATTCTTGCTCGTGTGAGGTCCGAACTTGAGGTTCGCTTTGATTCTCATCCGTTTTGCGCGGGCGGCGTTACCATAAACCCTGGGGTGTGTGTCAATGGTGGTGTAACCTGGGGAGTATATCCAGGATACGCAGAGTTTGGAATAGACATTCGGGTCGTTCCTGGGATGACTCGTCAGGGTCTCGAAGAGGACTTGCTTGCATTTCTGAATAAGCTAGAGCGGGAAGACCCGGATTTGAATGCCGAGCTTGCGTTCGAACCATCACCTCGCGACTGGTTAGATGCAACGGAAATTTCCCCTTCGTTGCCGGTTGTTCAAGCAATGCAGCAGGCTACGAAGAAGGTTTTTGGTCAATCGTTACCTCTTGGCGCGTTTCCGGCCGTGACGGATGCAGCCCGCTTTCAGAAAATCGGGGGGATTCCAACGATCCCTGCTCTAGGGTCTGGGTGTCTGACACGCGCTCACAGTCCGAATGAATTTATTGCTGTAGACAGCATATTAAAGGCCGCCAAGGTATATGCACTAGGCGCGCTGGCGCTTTTGAACTGATTTAAGCTAAGGATGCAGTATGCGATTGACGGAACGCGTTTACATGGTTGGAAGCGGCGATAACGGTTTTTGCTTGAGCGACCATGCGGATTGCAATATCTATCTGATTGATGGCGGAGATGAGTTGGCGCTTATCGATGCGGGTGTTGGTGAAGGCACTAACTGTATCCTTGATAATATTCGTTTGTATGGTTTTAACCCGGATAAGATCACCACTCTTTTCTTGACCCATATTCACGCGGATCATGCAGGTGGCTCAGCGGGACTGCGGTACTTGATTTCTGGAATGAAGGTAGCTGTAGCCGGTGGAGCGGCGCTTGCTTTGCGTCAAGGAGATGAAAAAGCGATTAGTCTTGACCTGGCCAAAAAAGCAGGTTTTTACGCCCAGAATTATTTCTTTCAACCCTGCCCTGTCGATATCGAACTTCAGGATGGCGACCAAATAACTGTGGGAGATCTCACTGTACAAGCGATTTCGGCACCCGGCCATTCGGCTTATGATATGGCATACGTAGTCCAGGTCGACCAGAAAACCTCTTTGTTCAGCGGAGATATCATTTTTCACGATGGAAAAATTCTTCTTCAAAGTACGTGGGATTGTGACCTGCAAAAATTGATCACCAGCTTACGCCGGCTGGGAGAGGTGAGGGTAGATGTTCTCCTGCCTGGCCATAACCTGGTAACGCTGAAAGATGGCACGCTGCAAATCTGGAAAGCGATTGAGATTCTGGATCACTGTCTTATACCGAAGAGTTTATTGTGATTTTGCAAAAAGTTTGATTCCTTGAAAGCATAGATTGAAATGCCAAGCTTACTTCTCTCTATTGATATTGGAACCACAGCGGTCAAGGCCGGTTGTTTCACGCCCGAAGGAAAAATTCTTGGCTCTTCTTATGTGGAATATACTTTGTTGCACCCTGCTCATTTGTGTATTGAACACGATGCCAATTTGTGGTGGAGTTTATCGCGGCAAGTGGTCTTGGAGGCTCTTTCCGTTTCTGGTATATCGTCTGATGAGATTGCCGCACTCAGTATTTCTGCCCAAGGCATATCTTATGTACCTGTAGATGAGGCTGGCAATCCTCTCCATAATGTTTTTTCTTGGATGGACACGCGCGCTGTAGAGCAAACTGACAGGATTCGGAACCTTTTTGTGAGCCAGGGGGAGGCATTCCGGCGGGTAGGTCTGCATGTTGTCCCAACCTATACGCTTCCTAAAATTCTTTGGCTGAAAGATCATCATCCGGAAATCTTTCGGGCGGCGCATAAGTTCAGTACATGCCTGGATTTTATGAATAAACGTTTGGTTAATCGGTTTATCACCGATTATTCGATCGCTGGCGGTACCCTTGCTCATGATCTTGACAGGCTTGCCTGGTCAGATTTTGTCTTGGAAGGAACTGGCGTTCCAAAAGAGAAATTGCCGGAAATTAATTGGGGGGGAACTCCACTCGGTGAATTATGTCCAGCAGCTGCCCGTGAGTTGAGCCTACCCGACACTGTGCAAGTGTTTCTCGGTGGACATGACCAGGAGTGTGCGGCTCTTGGGGCAGGACTGCAGAATGAGGAGGTTTCAATTTCTTTAGGAACCGCATCGATCTTGATCGCTCCTCTGAGCGTGCCGACCTTTGACCCCAGCTTAAGAATCCCTTGCTACCCGCATGTTGAAAAGGATAAATTTGTATTGGAAGCGGTAGTGAGCGCCGGGGGCGGTTCTTTTAAATGGTTGCGCGATTTCTATAATTCGATTGCCTGTGGTGCTGGCGGCAAACCTTATGATTATGATGCCCTGGTTGATCTTGCCATGTGCGCGCCTGTTGGAGCAAACGGTGTCAGGTTCTATCCACACTTTTCCGGAGCAACTGCGCCCTATTGGAATCCCAATTCAACCGGTGTGTTTCATGGCCTTTCCTTGGGTTCAAATCTTGCAGATGTCGTCAGGGCAGTGTTGGAAGGTTGGTGTTACCAATTGAAATCCAACCTGCTTGTAATTGAAGAACTGACTGGTAAACGAGAAAGGATCGTTGTATTTGGCGGTGGGGTTCGTAATCAAAGGCTTCAACAGTTGATTGCTTCTGTTTTTGGACGACCAGTTGTTGTTTCATATACATCCGAGACAGCTCTTTTGGGTGCGGCGATGTTGGCAGGTGTTGGAGCGGGAATTTATCGAGATTTAGATGAGGCGAAGACGGTCGTTCGCCAATCATCCAATTATCGAGACCCTGAAGCACAAAACATCGGTCGTTATCAAGAATTATATGAACGGTATCGAGAAATTGAAGACAATCAACTGCAAATCCTTTAGAGGACTGATTGTTACAGAACAGCAGGTGCAACAGCAACAGAAAAAACTACCATTTTAGTCTGGGAGGTTGTTGGGTATGACAAAGCAAGGAAAAGTGAATGTTGGCGTGATTGGAGTGGGCTGGTTCGGCGAATTTCACGCTCGCCTCTACAAGCAGCTTCAGGGCGCAAACTTGGTTGGTGTTTGTGATGCTGATTTTCAACGCGCTAAAGTTGTTGCTGAACGGCTCGGCACTCGCGCTTATGCTGACTCGGAAGAGCTACTTGCAGAGCAATCGTTAGAAGCAGTCAGCATTTGCACATCGGATCAACATCACCTTGAGCCGGTCTTGCAAGCCTGCCAGGCGAGGAAGCATATTTTGGTTGAGAAGCCGTTGGCTCTCAGTTTAACCGATTGTGATCAGATGATCGCTGCTTCGAAAGCTGCAGGTGTTCATCTGATGGTTGCGCATATTCTCCGTTTCAGTCAAAGATACGTGGAGGCCCGGAAACTCATCCAGTCTGGTGAGATTGGCCAGGTGCGTCACTTCTATGGCCGACGTAATAACCCCCGGCGTGCTGCTCGCCGATTAGGGTCGCGATGTGGGTATCACACCATCGTTTTTCATAACGCTGTCCATGATATTGATATTATGAATTGGTTCGCGGATAGTGAGGTGGTTGAAGCCTATGCAATTGCTCAGTCCGGTGAGATGGAGAAGGAAGGTTTTTATATGAGCGATTGTGTTTTATCGATGTTGAAATTCCAAAATGGCGCGGCGGCGGTGATGGAAAATTGCTGGATTTATCCAGATACTTATCCGACCCTGGTTGATGCAGTCACAGAAGTGACCGGGACTCACGGGAAGATTGTGCTGGATTTCCGGAATCAGGGTGCGATCAGTTACACCAACAAGGGGGTCGGATATTTTGAAAATTCGTATTGGCCGGAGATTTATGGGCTGGTTTCTGGAGACCTTCATCAAGAGTTGGAACACTTCCTCCATTGCATCACCGAGGACCTACCAGTGCCTGTAACAGGGGAGGATGGTAGAAAAGCCGTTGCTGCTGCCAACGCGATTGTGGCTTCGCTCAGTAGTGGAAAACCAGAACCTGTGAAGTGAAGTTGCCAACTCCTTATATCCAGATAATCAGTACTTAGGGCCTTATAGAGAGGAACAAATTATGACATCAGGACATTTTACAGCAGAAGAAATCTCCAGCCAAGCATCTGTCTGGCGGAAGCTATTTGAAAAGTTTAATGTTGATCGAGGCAACCACAAGAAATTATCCGAATTGGCGGTGGGTCGTTCATTCGTTGTGACAGGGTGTGGTTCAACATATTATTTGTCTCTGAGTGCTGCTGCTCTTCTACGCCAATATGGCTTTCTTGCTCATGCAGTGCCAGGTTCAGAACTGGCTACCTTCACGCAGGCATCTCTTTTTGAGAATCCCTGGCTTCTTGCCATTTCTCGTTCTGGGAGAACCTCTGAAACACTCTGGGCAGTTAAGCGATTCCGCGAGAGCTGCCCAGAAGGAAAGGTGATTGCAATTACATGTGATGCGCAATCTGAACTTGCAAAAGACGCCGATTTTTGTTTGACCGCTTCAGATGCTCAGGAGAAATCTGTTGTTCAAACTCGTTCGTTTACGAGCGCATTCTTTTTAACTCAGTTACTCGTTGCTTCGTTGGTTGGAAGCGAGCAAATGATCGAGAAGCTTGGACAGTTGCCTAACCAATTGGTGCACCTGCTTGACCGGGTCGGGGACCTTCCTCGTAAAATTGGAAATGATTCGAATATTCAACGTCTTTTCTTCCTGGGCGGCGGCCCGTTCTATGGATTGGCATGTGAAGCTACTTTAAAGGCGAAAGAAATGACTCTCTCCTGGTCCGAAGGATATCATCCATTAGAAATTCGCCATGGCCCGATGTCTGTTGTCGATAAAAATTCCTTGGTTGTGGGGTTTCTTTCAGATTGTGGCTTTGAGGCCGAAAGAAGGGTTCTGCGAGACATGAAGAAACTTGGCGCACAGGTCATGGTGTTTACAGAGGATGGTAGCGCTTTCGAGCAAGATGAAGTTGATTATCTAGTGGATGTTCGCAGCGGTTTGTCGGATTGGGAACGGGGACCGCTCTACTTACCTGTTTTGCATTGGATCTTTTACTACCGTGCTTTGAGCCGGGGATTAAACCCTGATGAACCGGCCAATTTAACCGCTGTGGTAGAGCTTAGTTAGCATAGTTGTTTGGCAGCCTCTTCATGATATTGAATAGACCAACAGGAGGTCGATGATGTTAGATAAAGCGCTAATCTCAAGTCTGCGTGACTTTTATAAGAAGCATTTACTTGCGGATGTCATGTCTTTTTGGGAAACAAGAACAAAAGATCAGAAATATGGCGGATATTTGACCTGTTTTGATCGCCAGGGGAATATTACCGATACGGATAAATATATCTGGTTCCAGGGTAGAAATTTATGGATGTTTTCCGCTCTTTATAACGAAATGGACAAGGATGAGAAGTGGCTGGATCTGGCCAAACATGGGCGGGACTTTCTTGTTCAGCGGGCTTATGCTGGGGACGGAAGATTTTATTACCGGCTAGACCGCCAAGGTCGTGTTAAGGAAGGAACGATCTCTATATTCAGTGATCTCTTTGTCGTCGCGGGTCTGGCTGAATATGCTGTTGCCTCTGGTTCTGATGAGGACCTGGAACTCATAAAAACCGTTTTCGATACTATCGAGAAGAATACTTACGATCCCAACTTTAAAGATATCCATCATAATGTATGGAAGCCGGAGTATAAGCGACATGGAATCTACATGATTAATATTATCACTGCCCCTATTGTGGCCAAGGTGCTGGGCAGGGCCTATACCAAGCCTCTTACGGATCATTGTCTCGAAAACATTCTTTATGTATTTGCTCGAGATGAGTATCAAGCTCTAGTAGAGGCAGTTGGAAGGGATAATCAATTCATGGATGACCCGGAAGGGCGAGTTGTCTACCCCGGACACACTATGGAAGCAGCCTGGGCGTGTATTGAAGAGGGCCTTCGCCGGCAGGATCGAACCGTTATAGATCGAGGTCTGTTGATCGCAGATTGGGCATATGCGTGGGGTTATGATCCAGAGTATGGCGGCATCTACTCTTATCGTGATGTAAAAAGCGCGGAGCCTTTGCAGACCGATTGGAACAAGGCGGTTGGTATGCAGTGGCATGATAAGAACTTCTGGGTTAATGCCGAGGCACTCTATACGACCGCCTTAGCGGCTGTGGAAAAAGACGATGAAAAGTACCTAGAACGATTCTTGCGTCAGCATGAGTGGTGCCAGAAGTATTTCTACGATCCGGAATACGGTGAGTGGTATTCTGAACTCTATCGGGATGGGCGGGTTAAGTTGGCAGACAAGGGGACGATGTGGAAAGCAGCCTATCATGTTCCGCGAGCTTTGCTACTTACTCACAAGGTGTTCGATCGATATCTCTAGGAGCATTAGGTAATGGCAAAAAGATCCTTGACCCCGGGTAAAATACGCGGTTTGCAGGCAACTTCCACGGATGGGATATTTTGCATCCTCGCTTTTGACCACCGCGATTCATTACGGGGGATGTTGAAGCCCGAAAAACCCGAAGCGGTCTCTGACGAGGATATTGTTCAATTCAAAGAAGTGGTTGTTCGCCCTCTGGTGACTCATGTCAGCGCGGTACTGCTGGATCCTATCTATGGCGCTGTGCAGGGGATTTCGAGCGGCGCCGTACCAGGAAACATTGGTCTGCTTGTCGCGCTTGAGCAGACCGGTTATGTCGGTTCGAGTACAGCAAGGGTTACTGCTTTACTTCCGAACTGGTCTGTCAGCACCATCAAAAAGATAGGAGCATCAGCGGTGAAACTTCTTATTTACTATCACCCGGATGCTGGAGAAATCACCGATAAACAGGATGCGTTGGTGAAAAAAGTAATCGAGGATTGCCGTTCTCATGACATCCCCTTGTTTTTGGAGGCAGTCTCTTATTCTCGAGATGCGGCTCATCCCAAAAATTCGCCGGAATTCGCCGTGCTGCGTCCCAAAATCTTGCGTGATACAGCGGAGAGGTTAAGTCAGTTGGGGCCGGATGTTCTCAAGTTAGAGTTTCCGGTAGACATATTGTATGCGACCAAGGAGGCAGATTGGAGGAAGGCCTGTAGGGCAGTCAGTGATGCCAGTCAGGTTCCCTGGACGCTACTTAGCGCCAGCGTCGATTATGATACTTACCGGCGGCAAGTGATTGTGGCCTGCCAGGAAGGCGCTTCTGGATTTATGGCCGGCAGGGCGATCTGGAAAGAAGCTATCGATATAACTGGAAATGACCGGGAAGAATTTTTAAACTCTGAGGCCAGCCGCCGTCTTGAAGAAATAAAAACGATTGCGCTGCGAGAAGGACGCCCCTGGTCGGACTTTTTTGAGGCGGAGCCTCTACCAGAGAACTGGTACAGGCAATTTGGCTCAAAAGCTCGATAGTCGATTGTTGCCAGGTTGTATCTGACAGAGAAATTATAGAGTATTTTGTATGAAAACAATAGGCTCGCTGGTTCGTACACTTATTGACCTTAGAAAAAAGCGGAACATAAAAATCACCTTGCTTGCCGTTTGTCCAAATTCTGAGGCGGTTTTAGAAGCTGCTGTCTTATCCGCGTCTCATAATCGTTGTCCGATGTTATTTGCCGCGACTTTGAACCAGGTGGATCGCGATGGTGGTTATACCGGTTGGACGCAGGCCGAGTTCGTGAAAAAACTGGAGATTTTCGCCAGGAAATATGCCTGGTCTGGGGAATTATATCCATGCCTGGATCACGGTGGCCCCTGGCTTAAAGACCTGCATACGATAAACAATCTTAGCCTGGCTGAAACAATGCATGAAGTGAAGCTTTCATTGACTGCGTCGTTGCAAGCTGGTTACCGGTTGTTGCATATTGATCCTACGGTGGATCGAACGATCCCATCTGGAATTGTTCCAGTTGACCTAGTTATCAGCCGGACGATTGAATTAATTTCGCATGCAGAGCAAGTTCGCAAACAAATGGGGCTTGGACCAGTAGATTATGAGGTCGGAACTGAAGAAGTCCATGGTGGATTGGTAGATTTCCATCATTTTGCACGGTTCCTCACGGGGCTTCGCGATGGGCTTGAGAAACGCGATATGCTCTATGCCTGGCCTTGCTTCATCGTTGCCAAAGTTGGCACTGATTTGCATACAAGCTTTTTTGATCCGGAAGTTGCCGAGCATCTGAGCAAAACGGTGGAGCCTCTTGGGTCGCTCATAAAAGGTCATTATACTGATTGGGTAGAGAACCCGGAAAAATACCCCGAATCTGGCATGGGAGGCGCAAACGTAGGCCCCGAGTTTACCGCCGAAGAATTTAACGCCTTATATGATCTGGAAATGAAAGAGATTGCCATTTGCCACCATCGAACCGGGATGAAACCTTCTTACCTGCTCAAAGCAATTGAGAACGCGGTGGTAGCATCTGGCCGGTGGAAGAAGTGGCTACTTGATGATGAGGTTGGAAAAGATTTTGGTGAGTTAAGCCCAGATCGGCGTCGCTGGCTGTTGCAAACGGCAGCCCGATACATTTGGACAGATGCA
>Ga0067045_1032393_pt1 | contig 10296 bp, 8 predicted proteins | sample TerdegcTABiofilm_FD_59184 | JGI IMG/M metagenome (GOLD analysis project Ga0067045, IMG submission 59184) | Combined Assembly of (Gp0054472, Gp0054536) Wastewater bioreactor microbial communities from Singapore -Terephthalate degrading... | reverse complement strand
CCCGCCGCGCCACTTCCGGGTCATCGGCAAAGGGGATCAGGCTTGCGTCATCCAGGCTCTTGGCGGTCTGGTGGCGCAGGCAATACTCGATGGCGAACCACAGGAACGCCACGCCCAGGCCATTCATGACTATCTCGAACATCACAGGCTCCTTGCCTCAGGCAATCTGCGCTTCACGTTCGGCCATCCGCACGTCGGCCACCCGCACGGTACGCCAGGTGTTGTAGGCCATCAGCAACATGCCGCTCAAGAAGAACACCCCGCCGACAAACCGCACGATAAAGCCTGGATGGCTGGCCTGCAGCGCCTCGACAAAGGAGTAGGTGAGGGTGCCGTCGTCGTTGATCGCGCGCCACATCAGGCCCTGGGTGATGCCGTTGACCCACATCGAGGCGATGTACAGCACGGTACCGATGGTCGCCAGCCAGAAGTGCGCGTTGATCAGGCCAATGCTGTGCATCTGCTCGCGGCCGAAGATTTTCGGAATCATGTGATAGGTGGCGCCGAAGGTGATCATCGCCACCCAACCCAGGGCGCCGGCATGCACGTGGCCGATGGTCCAGTCGGTGTAGTGGGAGAGGGCGTTGACCGTCTTGATCGCCATCATCGGTCCCTCGAACGTCGACATGCCGTAGAACGCCAGCGACAACACCAGGAAGCGCAGGATCGGGTCGGTGCGCAACTTATGCCAGGCCCCGGAGAGGGTCATCATGCCGTTGATCATGCCGCCCCAGCTCGGCGCCAGCAGGATCAGCGACATAGCCATGCCCAGCGACTGCGCCCAGTCGGGCAGCGCGGTGTAGTGCAGGTGGTGGGGGCCGGCCCAGATGTACAGGGTGATCAAGGCCCAGAAGTGCACGATCGACAGGCGATAGGAGTACACCGGGCGCCCGACCTGTTTCGGCACGAAGTAATACATCATCCCCAGGAAACCCGTGGTCAGGAAGAAGCCCACCGCGTTGTGGCCGTACCACCACTGGACCATGGCGTCGGTTGCCCCGGAGTACACCGGGTAGGACTTGAACCAGTCCACTGGAATCGACAGGTGGTTGACCACGTGCAGCATGGCGATCACCACGATAAAAGCGCCGAAGAACCAGTTGCCGACATAGATGTGCTTGGTCTTGCGCTGCACCACGGTGGTGAAGAACACGATCGCATAGGCCACCCAGACCACGGTCATCCAGACCGCGCCGGTGAACTCGATCTCGGCGTATTCCTTGGTGGTGGTGTAGCCCAGCGGCAGGGTCACCAGCATGCTGACGATCACCGATTGCCAGCCCCAGAAGGTGAAGGCCGCGAGCTTGTCGCTGTACAGCCGCACCTGGCAGGTACGTTGCACCGCGTAATAGCTGGCGGCGAATTGTGCGCTGCCGGCAAAGCCGAAAATCACCAGGCTGGTGTGCAGCGGGCGCAAACGCCCGAAGGTGGTCCAGGGCAAATCCAGGTTCGCCTCCGGCCACACCAGTTGCGAGGCGATCCACACGCCCATCGCCATCCCGATAACGCCCCATACCACTGTTGCCACGACGAATTGGCGGACCACCTTGTAGTTATAGGCCTGTCCGATTGTAGCTGTGCTCATGGTCAATGCTTCCACGGTTGCAAAGTCTTGCCAGGCCACCCGGTCTGGCATGGGTCGAACTGTAGGAAACCGTGAAGAAACAAAACAGGCTCAGAAAAACTGCATTAATGCGGAGCAGATTTTTCCCGTGTCTGCGGTGATCTGCTGCGAGCTGATATGGTTTTTTAGTTTTTAGCTGAATCTTTAACGCGCTGAGCTGTTGTCCCATAGTCCTCCTCACACAAGAACCCCGCCCAACTGCAACTGCGTTCTTCGTAGCAGCCGAACTCGCGATCGCCGTTCGCCGTAGCAGCTGTCGAGCTTGCGAGGGTCAATCCTGATGAGGTAGCGACATGTATCAATACGATGACTACGACCGGGCCCTGGTATTGGAGCGGGTCGCGCAGTTTCGCGATCAGGTGCAGCGGTTCATGGCCGGTGCCTTGAGCGAGGAAGAGTTCTTGCCGTTGCGCCTGCAAAACGGCCTGTACCTGCAAAAACACGCCTACATGCTGCGGGTCGCCATTCCCTACGGCACCTTGAGTGCCCGGCAGATGCGCACGTTGGCCAGCATTGCCCGGGACTATGACCGTGGCTACGGGCACTTCACCACCCGGCAGAACCTGCAGTTCAACTGGATCGAACTGGCCCAGGTGCCGGACATCCTCCAGCGCCTGGCCGAGGTCGAGATGCACGCGATCCAGACCTCCGGCAACTGTGTGCGCAACATCACCACCGAAGCCTTCGCCGGCGTGGCGGCCGACGAGCTGATCGACCCTCGGCCGCTGGCTGAAATCCTGCGGCAGTGGTCGACCATCAATCCGGAATTCCTGTTCCTGCCACGCAAGTTCAAGATCGCCATCTGTTCCGCCGAGGAAGATCGCGCGGCGATCATGATGCACGACATCGGTCTCTATCTTTACCTCGACGAATCGGGGCAGATGCTGCTGCGGGTGATCGTCGGCGGCGGCCTGGGGCGCACGCCGATCCTCGGCCTGCAGATCCGCGAGGGCTTGCCTTGGCAGCACCTGTTGTCCTATGTCGAAGCGGTGTTGCGGGTCTACAACCGTCACGGCCGGCGCGACAACAAGTACAAGGCGCGGATCAAGATCCTGGTCAAGGCCCTGGGGATAGAAGCCTTTGCCCGGGAAGTGGAAGAGGAATGGCAGCACCTCAAGGACGGTCCGGCGCAACTGACCGAGGCGGAGTACCAGCGTGTCGCCAGCGCCTTCGTCGCCCCGGACTACGCTCAGCTGGCCGACACCGACCTGGAATTCGGGACGCGCCTGGCCGACAATCCGGCCTTCGCCCGCTGGGTCTCGCGCAACGTGCAGCCGCACAAAGTCGCCGGCTACGCCAGCGTGGTGCTGTCGACCAAACCCGGGATCAGCGCGCCGCCGGGCGATGTCAGCGACCAGCAGATGGACGCTGTCGCCCAATGGTCCGAGCGCTTCGGCTTCGCCGAGATCCGCATTGCCCACGAACAGAACATCGTCCTGCCGGATGTCCCCAAGCGTGACCTCTACGCCTTGTGGTGCCTGGCCAGCGAGGCAGGGCTGGGTACGTCCAATGTCGGGCTGCTGAGCGACATCATCGCCTGCCCGGGCGGCGACTTCTGCGCCCTGGCCAATGCCAAGTCTATCCCCATTGCCCAAGGGATCCAGGCGCGCTTCGATGACCTGGATTACCTGCATGACCTGGGGGATATCAGCCTGAACATTTCCGGCTGCATGAATGCCTGCGGTCATCACCATATCGGCAACATTGGCATCCTGGGGGTCGATAAGAACGGCAGCGAGTGGTACCAGGTCACCCTCGGTGGCTCCCAGGGCAAGCACAGTGCATTGGGCAAAGTCATGGGGCCCTCGTTCAGCGCTGCCGAGGTGCCGCAGGTGATCGAGCAGATCATTGCCACCTTCGTGCGTTATCGCGAACCTGAGGAACTGTTTGTCGACACCGTGCAGCGCATTGGCCTTGAGCCGTTCAAGGAGCAGGTCTACGCGCAGCAGGAGGGGACAGCATGAACAACCTGCTGCGGTTGCGCGACGGGGTGGCCCGGCGCGAACCGGACGACCGCTGGACCTTGATCAAGGACACGAGCGGCGATGTGCCCAGCGGCCCGTTGATATTGCCCCTGGCGCTGTGGCTCAAACGCCGCATCGAGCACCATCCGGTGTTCGACGCGGTGTGGCTGGGCCCGGACGACGAAGTCGAAAGCCTCGCGCCCTGGCTCAACCGGTTGCCGATGATCGCCCTGGAGTTCCCCAACTTTCGCGACGGTCGCGCCTACAGCCAGGCGTACCTGCTGCGCACCCGCCTGGGTTGGGCGGGGGAGTTGCGGGCGATTGGCGATGTGCTGCGCGACCAGTTAAGCCACATGCGTCAGTGCGGGTTTGATGCGTTTGCCGTGCGCGAAGACAAATGCGCCGATGACGCCCTCAAGGGGCTGGCGGGCATGAGCGTGACATATGGCCGCTCGGCCATCGAGCCAAGGCCCTTGTTTCGCCGACGCCAGCCGAGCGATGCCTGAGCCCCGGTAGGCGCGAGCTTGCGATGGCGGTGTGGCAGGCACAATCGATGTTGAATGGACCGGCCCCATCGCGGGCAAGCCCGCTCCCACAGGTTGCCGGCAAGGTGTGTGCGGTCACTTCAGCGCCGGGTCTCCCGGGTTGAGTTTCTTCCAGCCTTGCAGCAAGACCTGAGCCTTGGGTTCCTGGCCGTTGTCCAGGTAGTACTGGATCAGTGACAACCGGGCGTTGCGGTTGGCCGGTTGTTGTTTGATCAACTGCTCCAGCTGCGCGCAGGCTTCGTCGATCTTGCCACCTTCGTACAGGGCCACGGCCAGCACATAGCCGTATTGCGCATTCAGCGGTTCCAGGCGGGCGGCGTTGCGCAAGGCGGGCATGGCTTGCGCGGTGTTGCCGGCACGGATCAGGGCCAGGCCCTGGGTGTGCTGGAGCAGCGCCGAGTCCGGGTGCGCCTTGAGGCCTTGGGCCAACAGCGCCTGGGCTTCCTGCGCACGGCCGCGGGATTCCAGCCATTGCACCAGGGTCACCAGTGCTGGGAAGAAATCGCCATCGCGCTGGATCGCCGCACGCAACATCGGCTCGACTTCGGCGGTTCGTCCGCTGGCCTGATAAAGCATTGCCAGATTGAGGTTGGCTTCGGCGCGTTCGAGCAGGCTCAACTGGACCTTTTCGTACTCAGCGATGGCCGCATTCCAGCGCGATTGGGCAGCACCCAACGAGTTGCTGGCCGCCAGCAGATCACGGGCGGCGGCGATGCGCACGGCCTTGACCGGGTCGCTGAGCAGGGGGGCGTAAAGCGGTACGCGCTCTGGGGCCGGGAGGAAACCGCTGACCGCGCGTATCGCGCTTTCACGCACCTGGGGATCGCTGTTGGCCAGGTCCTTGGTCGCCAGTTTCAGGGCTTGCTCGCTGGGGTACAGCACCAGTTCGGCCAGCAGGGTGGCGCGCTGGATGGCGGGCAGGTTGCTGCGCTGCAATTGCTCGTACAGCGCTTGGGCGGCGCCCGGTTGGCCGTTGCGGATCAGCCACAGGCTTTCGTCATAGCGCGGTGCCTGGGCCGTTGGGTTGGCGTTCCACAGTTTGAATTGCGCTGTCACCGCGTCCCCGGCCTTGCCCTGATGGCAGGTCAGGCAAGCATCCGGGGTGCCGAGCTTTTTCGCGCGTTCGGGGTTGGGAATGCTGAAACTGTGGTCATGGCGAAAGTCGTTGCCCATGTAGAACTTGCCCGGCATGTGGCAATCCACGCACTGCGAGCCGGGCTGGCCTGCGGCATGGCGATGGTGTTCGGGGGAGTCATAGTCCTTGGCTTGCAGGCCCTTGCCGTCGACGCCCGGTACAGTGGTCTTGCCGGCCGTGTTGTGGCATTGCAGGCAGACCCCATTGCCCGGCGCCTTGAGTTCGTTGCTATGGGGGTTGTGGCAGTTGCTGCAGCGCACCCCCTTGTCGAACATCTTGCTCTGCAGGAACGAGCCGTGTTCGAACACTTCATCCTTGATCTTGCCATCCAGGGCGTACAGCTCGCGGGTCAGTACGCTGGGCAGGTAGTCGTCCATCAGGCGCTTGCCGACGGTAAACCCATCGCCCAGGGGCGCACGCCGAGAGTGACAGCGGGCGCAGGTCTCGATCTCGGTGGTGGCGTTCTTGTCCTTGAGGTCGACGGCAAAGCCTGCGTGGATCAGGTCGCCTTTTTTTGCCGCCCATTCAAGGTGATTGGAGGCAGGACCGTGGCACGCCTGGCAACCGACCCCCAAGCTGTTCCACTGGCTGGCAAAGGTGTTGGTCGCGGCGTCGAAATTGCGTTGGTAGCCGGTGGTGTGGCACTCCACACACATAAAGTTGGCGTTCTGGCTGGGTTTGCTCCAGTGCAACGGATTCTTGAAACTCACGCCCTGGCCCGGATAAAGGTGAAACCAGCGGTTCTTCTCGGTATCCCAGGCCACGCCCAAGGCTTGCAGACGGCCTTCACCGACTTCGATCAGGTACTGCTGCAGCGGCGCGATACCGAAGGTGTAGGCCACCTTGAAGTCGGCGTTCTTGCCGTCGGCACCCGGCGCGTTGACCCAAAAGCCGGCGTCCTTGCGAAAGAAGCGGGTGGTCTCGTTCTCGCCCTTGAAGGTGCTGTCCTTGAAGTCGGCCAGCACGGTGTGCTCGTCGGCGACCTGCATCGCCAGTTGGTGGTGGGAGCCTTGCCAGTCCTTGACCTGCTCGGTGTGGCAACCCTGGCATTGCTGCTCGTCGACCATGCGCGCCGGTGGCGCAGGGGCGGGGGCGGCTACCGGAGGTGCCGGGGTAACGGCCACACTCGGCGTCACATAGGGCGCGGGTGTTGGTGTGCTGGCGAACAGAAACCAGCCGAGGCCGGCCATCACCAGCAGCAACAAGCCAGCGGTGGCGGGAAACAGGTAGCGGGATATCAGGGGGGGGAGCGAATCTGGGGCAGGTGAAATCGAGTTCTTCTTATGCTTGGGCATCACGACTTCCGTAGTCCAGAGGCGCTGGCCATTAAGGCAGGCTTTTTGTGCTTTCGTGCAGCTTTGCTGCATGGGGTGCGTCTGTCAAATGGCGCTTGTGATTGATCCTACGGTTGTTTGTGAATTTTCAGAGCGTGTCACAGCAATCGTCTTAACTTTTGGCTATAACTGTTACTCCGTTTGCCAGTGCCGTTGTCGTCCTTCTGACAGGAGTTACCGAATGAAGCTTGCCCTCATGATGAGTACGCTGTGCATTGCCTCCCTTGGGGTAGTGGGGTGCTCCAGCACGATCACCAAGCCGGAAGACTATTCCGGGTTTCTCAAGGACTACAGCCAGCTCAAGGAGGCCAAGTCGCCGTCGGGCGTAGACGTGCTGCGCTGGGTCGACCCCAAGCTCGATATCAACAAGTACTCCAGTGTCTATGTCGAACCCACCCAGTTCTATCCGCAGCCCAAGCCGACGGTGAAAATCCCGCAAAGCACGCTGTCAGGTATCACCCGCTACTACGACCAGGCGCTCAAGCGTGAGCTGGGCAAAAACCTGCCATTGGCCAACGCCCCGGGCCCGGGTGTCATGGTAGTGCGTGCGGCGATCACCGCCGTCAGCAGCCAGACCGAAGGCTTGAAAGCCTACGAAGTGATCCCGATTGCCCTGGTGGCAGCGGCCGTCAGCACCGCAACCGGTATTCGCGATCAGGAAACCGACCTGGCGACCGAAGCCGTGTTCCTCGACGGCGGCAACAACAAGGTGATCGCCCAGGTGGTCCGCAAGGGCACCGGCAGACCGCTGGAAGACGACTCGCAAGTCATGACCGCCAACGACGTGAAAAACGTGGTCGATGGCTGGGCCCACGACCTGGGCCAGTCGTACATCAAGCTCAAGGCCAAGTAAGTTCCTGGAGGGGAGCGAGTCGGCTCGCTCCCCCATCCCACGGCCGACAAGCTGCTGCAGACCCTGGCGATTGGTGACCGAGGTGGTTCGCTGCCGAACTCACCCCCACATCCTGCAAGGGCCGGCGTACGGTCGCCTGGACATAGGTCCTGCTTACTTCTTTTGCTCCGGTGTGCTGGTGTCGAACGGGTAGATTCGGCTCCATTCGGTGCTCATGTCGACGACACTCCAGCCGCGTTTGTTGGCTTCATCCAGGGCCTTGTCCAGGCGACCGATGTTCGACTGCCGGTCGTAGGCCCATTCACGCTTTGCATCGGTATGGTGCACCAGGCCCATGAACCTCTTGCCCGGGCCGGCGAAGTGCGTCATGAAAAGTCCTTATCGTGACCGGGGTTCAAGGCGCGTAAGGTCGATGAGTGCGTCGCGCTAGCGGTTACAGCCCTGTGCTGCAGCGTAGCCAAGGATTGCTTGAATTGCGGAGCTTGTGTTTTGCTGCTTTCAGGTGAGTGCGCTGGACATCGTTGGCGTTCATCGAGGTATGGAGTGGGGCGGTGGCTTAACTCGTTGATGAGGACGTAGTCTAACTACTACCTAACGGGCGATCTGGCTCTTGGGCGGCGGAGACGTAAAACATTCAATTCTGTCGTGTGTGTTGTGATGTATTCCGCTCGATTAAGTACCGTTCGATGAAGACTGATAAGGTTGATTTTTTTTATGGTTGAATCGGTCGACGACATCATTTGATGGGTGTAATGACTTACCGCGCTGTCGAAGTGCTTGGTGTACAGATAAGTGTCTCCACCATTGGGTAGTAAAATTGGCTCCCCTACTTGGGGGATGCCACCTTTGAATTGAAATGCCTCTGCATTGTTATTGAAATAATTGAAGTGTCTTCTTGATTCTTCTGCGCTTTGCATTCGGCCAGGGGTCAGCGAATACCTGAGACTCTGACTATTAAACAGATTCTCTGCATCGTTTATCAATTTTATATTTTGTGCGGGAAGCCGTGGGTCGCTCATGTGCTGGATGGATTTTTTAAACATTTCTCTGGCAGGATCTGCTTGGGTTCTTTTTACAAGTGCCGGTAGCCCCGTGTTGTTGTTGATCGTTGGTGCTGATGGCTGTGGTAGTGGAAAATATTTGAATAAGTACGCTAGAAAAGATCCGGGGGCATGCCCCGAGGGGTCTTGTAGGTTTATAGGATTGCAGGAGCAATATGAATAAGTATTAAATCCTCCCTCTCCAAATGGACTCCAACTGTCCGGGCTATTAAATCGCATCAACACTGGATTAAACGCCCGGTATCCATTCCCTAGCAGGTAGTGCCCGGTTACCGGATCCCGCCGTTCACCATTGAACCCGAGCAGGCTCAACAATCCGCTTTCGGCGGGGTGATGACCATAGGGTGCATAGGCGATGGGATGATGTGTATCGCTGCTAAGCGCATGTAGCACCGAACGTTGCCGATCAGTGGCCAGCAATGTTGCTGCCACGTGCTCCCCGTTGCGCTGTTGTTGCGCCAGCAATTGGTCGTCGTGCTGAACCATCGTGTGCCACAGTAGCCCTTGGATTTGCGTGGCCAGTCGCGTCTTGCAGTAAAAACGTTGCTGCGGTGACCGACCGGACGGTGAGGTAGCGACGAGCCGGTCCAGTGGGTCGTAACGGTAGTGGCAGAGTACGAAGGCCCGGTCTGAATGCATGACGCTAAACCCTCCGTGCTTATAATCATGGGCCTTTAGGTTCAGCGTTGGCGCCAGCGTTGTCTACTGGCAGAACTGCTAGGGAACGCTCTGCGCGCGGGGTGGGCCGGATTTTCATTGCCGATGCAGAGACCGCAAGTCGTACCCATTCCAGGGGCGTACTTCGCGGTCAGTGCGAGGAATTGCCTGACAGCTTGCCGGGGTAGGCTCACCGGCGCATTCGTGGTTAACTTTGGCTCCTCGCAACATCAGACGATAGTTCTTAACCACTGCATTTATAAGGATACTGTTCATGGCTCAAGTCACTCTCAAAGGCAACCCGGTCCAGGTCAACGGTCAACTGCCACAAGCCGGTTCCAAGGCGCCAGCCTTTTCCCTGGTTGCCGGCAACCTGTCGGACGTGACCCTGGCGGACTTCGCCGGCAAACGTAAAGTGCTGAACATCTTCCCAAGCGTCGACACCCCGACCTGCGCGACCTCCGTGCGCACCTTCAACGCCCAGGCCAATGACGTGGCCAACACCGTGGTGCTGTGCATCTCGGCTGACCTGCCGTTCGCCCAGGCACGTTTCTGCGGCGCCGAAGGCCTGGAAAACGTACAGAACCTGTCCACCCTGCGTGGTGCCGAGTTCATCGAAAACTACGGCGTAGCAATTGCCGACGGTCCACTCAAGGGCCTGACTGCCCGTGCCGTGGTGGTCCTGGACGAAAACGACAACGTGCTGCACAGCGAACTGGTGAAAGAAATCGCCGAAGAGCCTAACTACGCAGCAGCGTTGGCCGTTCTCAAGTAACAGGCTTTACAATTACTCACGGCCTGGCACTGTCCAGGCCGTTTTCATTTGTGCTTCAGTCATTTAGCAAACACTCGCAAAAGTCAGCTGAAGGTAAATTGCCGGTAAAGGCGCTTTGCTAAAAGGCCTCTAGTGCTTATCTTTCAGCCTCCCGTATAAAGATGCCCACGCGCCCAATGGTTGATCACTCCATGCAATCCTCCGCTTCCCGTAATTCTCGTCGCTGGCTGTTCGGCCTGCTGGTCCTGTTGCTCGTTGGCGGCCTGTGCTGGAAATTCTGGCCCAGCAGCTCCGCCAGCAAGGATGCCTCGGCGTCCAAGGCGACGGCCGGCCATACCGGCAGGGCAG
>Ga0067045_1004449_pt1 | contig 10302 bp, 7 predicted proteins | sample TerdegcTABiofilm_FD_59184 | JGI IMG/M metagenome (GOLD analysis project Ga0067045, IMG submission 59184) | Combined Assembly of (Gp0054472, Gp0054536) Wastewater bioreactor microbial communities from Singapore -Terephthalate degrading... | reverse complement strand
CACCCGATGGCGAAGAACCGGACGGAGGCTGGCGCGATCGTCTGCTCGGCCGGGACGTTCCGGACGCACGCTCCCGGCCAGTCGTGTACGCGGAGCGGCGTCCTCGGCGTCGTCCCGCCGGGACAGTTGCGGCGAGGCTTCCTCTATTACCTCGAACGGGAGCGCCCCCGCCCGTACCAACCGTTCCTGCACTACAACTCGTGGTACGACATCGCCTGGGCCGATCGGAAGATGGACGAGGGGCAATGCCTGGCGGTGATCGACCTGTTTGCCCGGGAACTGATCCGCAAACGGGGCGTGAAGCTCGACTCGGTCGTGTTCGACGACGGCTGGGACGACAACCGCTCGCTGTGGCGGTTTCATCCCGGTTTTCCGCGCGGGTTCACCCCGTTGCGCGACGCCGCGGCCCGCGACGGCACGTCGATCGGCGTCTGGCTCTCGCCGTGGGGCGGCTACGCCCAGGCCAAGGTCGAGCGAATGCAGTACGGGAAAACGCAGGGCTTCGAGACCAACAAGAACGGGTTCTCGCTGGCCGGGCCGAACTACTACGCCCGCTTCCGCGAGGTCTGCGCGGAAATGGTGCAGAAGTACAAGGTCAACTACTTCAAGTTCGACGGGATCGCCCACGGCCTGATGTCGAAAGGGGCGGGCACCGAGTATGCCGCCGACGTCGACGGCCTTTTGCACCTCATCGCCGACCTGCGGCGGCTGCGGCCCGATCTGTTCGTCAACGTGACCACCGGCACCTGGCCCTCGCCCTTCTGGCTCCTCTGGGGTGATTCGGTCTGGCGCAACGGCGACGACATGGGTTTCCACGGGCCCGGCTCGAAGCGCCAGCAGTGGATCACCTACCGCGACATGTTCACCTACCGGGGCGTGGTCCGCCGCGGGCCGCTCTACCCGATCAGTTCGCTGATGAACCAGGGGATCTGCCACGCCCGGCTCGGCAACGCCAATCTCTCGCCCGACCTGAAGGATATGGCCGACGAGATCTACTCGTTCTTCGGCTCCGGCACGCAACTCCAGGAACTCTACATGACGCCCCAGATGCTCACCGGACCGATGTGGGACCTGCTGGCCGCCGGGGCCCGATGGTCGCGCGCCCATGCCGACGTGCTCGCCGACGTCCACTGGATCGGCGGCGACCCCGGCGACGGCCAGGTCTACGGATACGCCGCCTGGTCGCCCCGCCTGGGCATCGTCACGCTCCGAAACCCCGCCGCGGCGACGGCGTCGTTCTCCCTGGATATCGGAAAGGCGCTCGAGTTGCCGCCCGGGGCTGCAACCGAATACCGGCTCCGCAGCCCCTGGAAGCCTGCGAAAGACCGGCCATCGCGGACCGTCCGCGCGGGCGAAGCCCAAACGCTCTCCTTGACGCCGTTTGAAGTGCTGGTCTTCGAGGCAACACCGACCCGGTGACGTGCAACTACCGCTTTGGCTCGCCTCAGGATACGAACGGGCATTCTGCTACCGTCCTTGGTGACGCTGGGTAACACGTTGCCGGATGGCTGCCCATTCTCCCTTGGTCCATTCTTCTGCCGGACCGCTATCAAGTCCTTCAACTAATGCAGTCTCGATGGCCGATTGGCCGCTACGAGCCGACTCGACCAGCGCCACGATGTACTCACTCGCGCTCCCGAAACGTCCCTGCCTGAGCCTCGCGTCGATGAATTCTTGAAGATCCTACGGCAACTCAACGTGAATCGTTGCCATTTCGACAACCCTCCTGAAACTCGAACGTCTTCCGTGCGAGAATCTCCGAACAAGGCACGCATGCCGGAACGACCACCTCGCGGACGTGTCGCACTTACAGTATCTTAGGCCGTTTACCTCGGCCCCGTCAATTGCGCCCTCCAAGACTTGCTTCCCCTCGCTGCGTGGCGCATACTGGACGGCACGTTGTCGGGGGGGAGTGGGCTGTCGGGAGGGCGAGAGGGAAAACGCCGGCCCGCGAGGGCCGTTCGCTGAATTCGCAAGGTGACCTCCGTTCTGAGAGAAAGGGTCCTTGGATGATGAACGCTGAACGCAAGAGTGCGAAGGGTGTTGGCTCGCGCCGGGAGTTTCTCCAGCGCACTGGCGCCACGGTGGCCGGGGCCGCTTTGGCCGGCGCCATCACAGCCCGGAGTTATGCCGCGGAGAACAACACGATCAAGATCGCCCTGATCGGCTGCGGCGGGCGCGGGACCGGCGCCGCCGCCCAGGCGCTCAGCACCCAGGGGCCCACCAAGCTGGTGGCCATGGCCGATTTCTTCGAGAACCGGCTGAAATCGAGTCTCCAAGCCTTGTCGCACCAGAAGGCCAAGCAGGTCGACGTGCCGCCGGACCGCCAGTTCGTCGGACTGGACGGCTACAAGAAGGCCATGGACTGCCTCGGTCCGGGCGACGTCGTTCTCTTGGCCACCCCGCCGGCCTTCCGGCCGATCCACGTCGAGCACGCGGTCGCCAAGGGGCTCCACGTGTTCATGGAGAAATCCTTCGCGGTCGATGCCCCGGGCATTCGCCGCGTGCTCAAGGCAGGCGAGGAAGCGACCAAGAAGAACCTCAAGATCGCCGGCGGGCTGATGAGCCGCCACTACAAGCCGCTGGAAGAGGCGGTCGCCAAGCTGCACGAAGGAATGATCGGCGAGCGGATCACCTGCTGGGCGTACCGGGAGCACGGGCCGGTCGGGTTTACGCCGAAGTCGCCGGGCATGACCGACCTGGCCCACCAGATCCGCAACTACAGCAACTTCACCTGGGTCAACGGCAGCTTCCTCCTTGACTGGCTCATCCACAACATCGACGTCTGCTGCTGGTGCAAGGATGCCTGGCCGGTGTCGGCCCAGGGGCAGGGCGGGCGCCAGGTCCGCACCGAGCCCGACCAGCTCTTCGATCACTACGCGGTGGAATACACGTTCCCCGACGGCACGCGGCTGTTTGCCCAGGGCCGGCACCAGGCGAACACCTGGGGCTTCTTCGGCGACGTGATCCACGGGTCCAAAGGTTGCGCCGTGCTCGGGGAAGGGGTCCCCAATCCTCGCATCTACAAGGGATTCCAGGCCACGCCCGCCAACGTCCTCTGGGAATACAAGGGACCACCGTGCAACCAGTACCAGGTCGAGCACGATCTCCTGTTCGCGGCCATCCGCGAGAACAAGCCCTACAACGAGACGGAGCGGTGCGCGAAGGCGGCCATGGCGGGCATTCTCGGGCGCATGGCCGCCGAGTGCGGCCAGATGGTCACTTGGGACGAGGCCATGAACTCGAAGCTCGAACTCGCCCCCGGGTTGGACACGCTGACCATGGATTCCCCGGCCCCGGTCCAGCCCGATGCCCAAGGCCGCTACCCGATCGCCATGCCCGGGCTGACCAAGGTCTTGTAGGTCCGCGCAAGCACTTTCGGCCTCGGCGATGCACCGGCTCAAACCGCTCTTGATCCGAGGAGCCGGGCGGGGGTAGACTGCGCAGGTTATTGGGGATACGAGGTGGCTCAAACGGAGTCGTGCTATGTCGGTGCATCTTCAGCGGGAAATCGAGCGGCTCAAGCGACAGTTGCTCTCCCTCTGTGCCTTGGCGGAAGAGCAGGTGCAGGTGGCAATGCAGGCCCTCTCGGACAGGGACCCCGCGATGGCCAAGCGGGTCGAGCAGCGCGACATGGAGCTTGACCATCGCGAGGTGGAGGTCGAAGAGGAGTGCCTGAAGACGCTGGCGTTGCACCAGCCGGTGGCGTCGGACCTGCGGCTGATCGTAGCCGCCCTGAAGATCAACAGCGACTTGGAGCGGATCGGCGATCTCGCGGTGAATATCGCGCGCAAAGCGGCGGCATTCGCGTCCCAGGGGCCCATGGAGATCCCGTTCGACCTGTCGGGCATGTGGGAGAAGACCCAGGGCATGCTCCGCGACAGCCTCGACGCCCTGGTGAACCTCAACCCCGAGTTGGCCGCGCGCGTCTGCGCACGCGACAACGAGGTCGACCGGATGAAGCACGAGATCCGCCATCGGGCGGAGGAGATGATGCAGCGCGACCCTGCCAAGGTCCCGTCGCTCCTGACCCTGCTGGCCGTCTCCCGCAACCTGGAGCGGGTCGCCGACCACGCCACCAATATTGCCGAAGACGTGATCTACATGGCCGAGGGCCGTATCATCCGTCACGGCAGTGGTGACGCGGTGTAGAAGGGGACGGCCTCGCGGTTGTCGTTGTTCCCGCCTCGGCGGCGTGATAGAGTGAGAGACTCTCACGCGTAGTCTGTCTCTCATGCCAGGAGGAACACGATGACCGAGCCGGCCAAAGGCCTCCCGATGACCGCCAAGTGGGACCCGGAGAAGCTGGCGCGGGAGGTCGCCGCGCTGGAGGACCTGGAGAGCCGGCCGTTCCTGGAGCGGGCCAAGGGCTATATCCGGCGGAGCGGGCCGGGACTGCTCCAGAGCGCCATGACCCTGGGCGCCGGAAGCGCGGCGGCCTCGGTGCTTGCCGGGGCCTCGTTCGGCTACGAGTTGCTCTGGGTCCAGCCGGTGGCCATGTTCCTGGGCGTCTGCATGCTGGGGGCCCTGGGCAACGTTGTGCTGACGACCGGCGAGCGTCCTTACCCCGCGGTGTCGCGGGAGATTCATGCCGCAATCGCCTTCCTTTGGGCCCTGGGGACGATCGTCGCCTCCGTGATCTGGCACTTCCCCCAGTACGGCCTTGCCGCGGGCGCGGCCCGCGATCTGGCCTCCATGGCCGGCGTGGTCGCGGAGAAGGAGGGAGGATCGCTGACGGGCTACGGCCTGATGGTCAGCATCGGCGTCGGCGTGGCGATCCTCGCCCTGAACATCTTCACGACCTGGAACTACGGCAGCCATGCCCGGGGAATCAAGTTCTACGAGTGGTTCCTCCGGGGCGTCATCGCGATGGTAATCCTCTCCTTCGGGATCGTGGTCGTTTCGACGGGCGTCCGATGGGGCGATCTGTTCCGCGGGTTCTTCGCCTTCCGCATCCCCGACGCGCCGGGGGCGGCCACCGTGGTCCTCGGGGCCATCGGGGCCGCCGTGGGCATCAATATGACGTTCCTCTACCCGTACTCGCTGCTGGCCAAAGGCTGGGGCAAGGCCCACAAGGCGGCCTCGCGCTGGGACCTCGGCCTCTCGATGTTCCTTCCCTTCGTGCTGGTCACTTCCCTGGTGATCATCGCCATGGCCAACACGATCCACGACCCCGGCGCGCCCCAGGCGATCCAGAAGGACCTCAAGCCGATCCAGGCCGCCCAGGCCCTGACCGGCGTGATGGGCTCTTTCTGGGGCCGGCTGATCTTCGACCTGGGCTTCATCGCCATGACCTGCGGGGCGATCAGCACCCACATGGTGGTCTGCGGCTTCACGGTCTGCGAGATGTTCGGCCTGGAATACACCGTCGCCCGCTACCGGATGTTCACCCTCGTCCCGGCGATCGGGATTCTCGGCGTGGCCACCACCACCCCGATCTGGCTCCCCGTGGCCGCCTCGGCGATCTGCCTGACGATGCTCCCGGTGGCCTACATCACCTTCTTCGTGATGAACAACAAGCGAAGTTACCTCGGCGACGCGGTCGGCCGCGGCTGGAAACGGGCCGCGTTCAACGTCATCCTCCTGGCGGCCATCGCCCTGGCAACGATCGGCGCCGCGATCAAGATCAAGGGCGGCGTGATCGACAAGATCCCCGATTTGCTCGGCAAGCCCAAACCGGCGGCCGCCAGCCCCGGACCGAAGGGACGCCGAGCGCGGGACGCATCTACCGAGTCGCGTAGTCGCGTAATCGCGTGGGGCGGACCGAACGCTCCTGAGGCCTGCCGAAGAATCAACGAGGGTTGGGCGTTCCGTCGTTTCGCTCCGTGCGCCTTGCGTGACCGACGCGACTGGGTGCCTGAGGACCGGCAGAGCCGAGACGCCTGGAACAAGACCGGGATACAGGAGGCAGCTTTCAAGGGCTGACGTTTCACCTCCCCATACCGGACCGGGATGGTGAAAGGATGGCATGGTTGGGCGGGATTGCATAGTCTGTTTCCGTTCCACTTGGGCTGCCTTGGCTGGACGCTGAAAGCGTCCCATCGTGTAGCCCAGGGTTGCCGCGTAGCGGCTACCCTGGGTGGCCTGCCGCAGCGATACCGTCAACCCCGAAGGGCAACGCCGTTAAGCATTTTACCCAGGCAGGTTGCGGGGTTTAGGGAAGACGGATCTCGACTTACGGGGGTAGTTTAGAGAAAAGCCAGACTCCGTTTTTGACCACTTGGCAGTGCAAGTCAGAAAGGAAGGAGCCGACCTTTGGACCCAACTTCAGGGCGCCGTCATTGACGGTTACGAGCGACGAAGCACGAAGCGCGGGAGATACCGTCCCCACAAGAAAGACGTTCCCTCAGCCGGGAAACCAGTCATACTGGTAGCCGACGCGAAGAGAAAGCAACAACTGCAGCAGTACCGATGCCATGTTGCGAACGCAGCCTAAGAAATTCTTAACGGCGTTGCGCTTCGCGGTTCACCCGATAGACCATGATCGGAACAAGACAGGCAGATGCTCTCCAGCCCAACATACCCGTTCTTTCACCCAGCCAATACCGGACCGGGTCGCACGGACTCCGCGACGGATACCCGCTCCCCGACGCCGCACTGGCGAAGCGCCAGTGGCACCCAACGGGAGCAAGCTGACGCAAACCCGTCCTCTCCGTTTCACGCCAATCCCACTTCGCGCCGCCGGCCGCCAGTGCCACGCCGCCGTGCCGAGATTCCGTATCCGACGCTTCCCCGACTGCAACTGGCCGGCCTCCAGCCGGATTGGGTCTACAAGGTCGAGGGGCGCAAGCCCATGTCCGGCCAAGGGCTGATGAACGTCGGCCTCGCCCTGAGGCTTGTGGGAGACTACGACAGTCTTGTCCTGCGCATCAAGCGGATCGAATAAAGGAAGACGCAGGGCGTGCCACGCTACTTCCGATCACCCGGGCTGCGGAATCCTGCCGGTAGCAGGGATCGGACGCCATCGACGATGCGCTGCTCGATGGTCGGCTGGAGCCGCTCGGGCCGGCCGTAGGAGACCGCTGCGCTGACCGAGTTGTTCACCTCGTAGCCGCCCTCGCCGATCAGGCGGTCCGAGGGGACGTAGCCGGACACGCTGTTGCTGTAGGCGTTGATCCATAGCCGGCTGCCGTCGAACTCGCGCTTCATGCGAAGGGCGAAGTCGACCACGACCTCGTCGGGCAGGAAGACCATGGCCAGATCGTCTCCGAACGTCCACGTGAAGATCGGGTAGCTTCTCGCGGTGGGCAACTTCTCGCCGCGCTGACGGAGCTTGAGCAAACGCGCGACCGGATAGGATTTCTTGGCCAGACGCTCAAGTTCTTCCATGGCCGGCGGCTCGTCGAAGGGGATCGCAAGGTCCTTCGTCCGGACCGTCAATTTCGGCTCGATCGGCTTGAAGGGGCCGGCCAGAAGACGCTTCACCTCGTCGGCCAGGGCCCGGCCGTGCTGCTCGCAGAGCGCCACGGTACCGTGCGGGCAGGGATCGGAGTCGGCCCCGCAGCCGATCGTCACCAGGGCCGTGACGCCCGGCTGGCCGGCCTCGATGGCCGCCTGGGCACAGCCGGCCCAATCGCCGTGGATCTGTTTGAAGTTGCCCCGCAGGGTCGTGTTGTGGCAGGCATAGTTGACCACCAGGGCCAGCACGTTCTCTTGGGCGTCGGTCACGCGGAGCACGGGAAGGCTGTGGTCGGCCGGCGCGTCGGGCACGGCGCCGAAGCCGGCCCATTTCCCGTCCTTCAGCACGCGACGGTTGGCCGCGAAGCCGACCGAGCCCTGCGTCCAGGCCAACTGCCCCGGCCTTCGGGAACCGGCCGCCTTCAGAACGACCTGTTCGAGCCGGTCGGTCAACTCCTTGACGTAGCGGTCCAGGTGTTCCCGCTCGATGCCCGACATCGAGCCCATGCCCATCAGGTCCGGACCGGAGTGATTGTGGGAATTGCAGAGCATGAACCGTTCGGGCTTGAGCGGCAGCCTGGCCTTCAGGCGCCCGAAGACTTCCTCGCGGATCGCCGCGGGCACCGCCCCGCAATCGACGCAGAGCAAGACGGCCGGGCCGTCGCCCGCGTCGTCGCCCAGGACCAGGGCTGCGGCCTTCAACCGCCCGGCGATCCCTTCCGACTCCGTCTTTCGTGCCCCGTAGCCGTACATCCGCACCGGGCCGTCGGGCGTGATATCGACTTTTGCCACGCCTACCGGCACGGTCGAAGGCTTCTTGGCCGACGCGGGCCCGGCCTCGGGTACCACCACGAAGAACACGGCCATGAGGAACACGGCCCAACGGCACACCGAACCACGGCGGAACATCGCTTTGCCCTCTGCGTGAGACACTACCGTAGCGCGCAAAAGAATCGCTGAAGCCGGCGGTTCTGGCCCCCCGGCAGAGGGGGAGGTTGGATCGAGGGCCCGGCGGCGATCAGTCTTCGTAGGCCCGCTGCTCGCGACCCCCCCGAGAGCCGCCCGGGCGCCCGCCGCGGAAACTCCGCTGTTGGGCCTCGTTGACCTGAATGGTCCGCCCTTCCAACTGCGTTCCGTTCATGTCGTTGATCGCGGTGTCGGCGGCTTCATTCTCCGCGAACGTGACGAACCCGAAACCCCGGGAACGACCCGTCTCGCGATCGGTGATGACCTTGGCCTCGGTAATCTCACCGAAGCGCTCAAACGCACTGCGCAGCCCATCGTCACTCGTCTTCCAGTTCAAACCACCTACAAATAGTTTCTTGGCCATCTACTGCGCACTCCTCATCGGGGCACCTCGGCAAGCGGTGCCATCATGAAAACACACGGTCCCTGGGTTCCGGGCCCGCACCCAGCGCAAGGGTAGTCCCCGCGACTCCCCTCAGCGCCCGTAGCATACCACCCAGGTGTTTCTACGCAATGGGGATTCTGCCTTTCTGCCGCGGACTTGCCAAGCCCGGTCGCCCCTCCCGCCCACACGACGTTGCACGCGACGCCGGCAGGGTCTCCCGAACCTGCCTGCCTCACCCGGATTGCGCACCTCATGACACTAGCCCGAAGCGCAAGCGAGGGACTACCAATGAGTTACCTTCGCTGGCGCTTCGGGCGGATGTGGAACACGCGGTCCGCAGATCCCGGGGACTGCGCGTAATCCAGGCTAACCAGAGAACCCCGTAAGTGTTCAGCCGAACGAAGTGCGAATAGGGGAAGGGAGAAGGGAAAGATCTGGAAAAATGGGAAAGGCAAGAGACCGTGCCCTGTTCACACAATTCTGAATGGGAATCCTCTCCTCTTCTTTCCCCTTTTTCCCCCGCTTTTTCCTTTTCCCTTCTCCTCTTCCGACAACTTCATACGGCTGAAGTGTTACAGAACCCCTAGTTACGGGCGATTTGTCACATAGCTCAATAGGGGTATTGTCGGAGTCGGAAGCGTTGCCGTTCGCGCTGGCCAGGGCGTCTGGCGGAGGACTCTGCGAAGTTCCATCCCAGGACTTCCTGCCGGGTACTTGCACGCTGGGCATCGACGACTTAGCCTAGTGTATCCCGGCGACAGGGTAATCGGCCCGATCGCCGGCGAGGGGCAGACGAACGAGGGTGGTCGTGATCGTGCCGGCAAGCAGGGCGGTCCTGCGAAACCCGGACGATGCGATTCCAGTCAATGAAGGGTGAGACGATGAAGAAACTGGTTGCGCTCCTGGTCGTGCTCGGCGTGGTGATCTGCGCCGGCTGTGGCAAAGAAGCTCCGAAGAAGAAGACGGCTCCGAGGATGGATGCGCCGCCGCCGCCAGCCGGCGCCAAGGCCCCCGAGAAGGCGCCCGAAGCAGCCAAGGCCCCGGAAGCGGCTCCGGAGGCGGCCAAGGCCCCGGAGAAGGCCCCCGAGGCGGCGAAGGCCCCCGAAAAGGCCCCGGAGGAGCCCAAGGCTCCCGAGAAGGCCCCTGAGGCACCCAAGGCCCCGCCTGCACCGGAGAAGAAGTAGCGGGCCCTTGGCCGAGCGATGTCGGCTCGGCCGCGCAATGCGACTACGAAAAAGGGAAGGCTGCCTCAGGGTGGCCTTCCCTTTTGTGGTTCATCCGACTGAAGGGTGCGCAGAGGCAAGTTGTTGCGCGGGTTGCGGCTGCGCCGCAGGATTNTCTTAGGCATGGGTCCGGTGTCCAATGGGTTTCNTGAGAACGGCCCCTGGTGACATAAGCCCTCAGGGGCCTGACGCGCCATGGGCGCACCGGAACCTGGATATCNCTTGTCTCACTTGCGTCCCCGCAGAGCCTGACTCCGTTTCTCCAGGCGGCTCCAGCATATCCGCGCTGACAAACCGTAGGCAAGTACCATTGGACACCGGACTTATGCC
>Ga0067045_1005646_pt1 | contig 10304 bp, 9 predicted proteins | sample TerdegcTABiofilm_FD_59184 | JGI IMG/M metagenome (GOLD analysis project Ga0067045, IMG submission 59184) | Combined Assembly of (Gp0054472, Gp0054536) Wastewater bioreactor microbial communities from Singapore -Terephthalate degrading... | reverse complement strand
GAGTTCGGCAAGACGGGCGTCACGGTCAACGAGCGCATGCAGACGAACGTTCCTGGGATCTACGCCATCGGCGACCTCACCGGCAAGTATCCCCTCGCCCACGTTGCCTCGCATCAGGGCATCGTGGCGGCAGAGAATGCCATGGGCCACTCCGCCAGGATGAGCTACCGAGCCATCCCGGCTCCTGTGTTCACCGAACCCGAACTGGCCACCGTCGGCCTCACCGAAGCGCAGGCACGCGAGGCCGGCCATGATGTGATCGTCGGCACGTTCCCGTTTCGCCCGCTGGGCAAGGCGATGGCCATGGATCAGCAGGATGGCCTCGTCAAGGTCGTGTCGGAGAAGAAGTACGGCGAGATTCTGGGAGTGCACATTGTAGGACCGCACGCATCCGACATGATCCACGAGGCCGTGGCCGCCATCGAACTGGAAGGTACGGTGGATGAGCTGAAGCACATGGTCCACGCACACCCCACGCTCCCGGAAGCCATCATGGAGGCTGCCCTGGACGTTCACGGCATGGCCATCCACAAGATGAGGAGCTGACGGTTGGGCCGCCCCGATACGCCCTGGTGGTTCGGCATTGCTGCTATCGGCGTCCTGGTGCTTGCTGGCTGCTCAGCCAGCAAGCAGGCCTCGCCCGGTCCGAGCAAGAGCCCCGTGGTGAAGGCCGCCATGGTCACCGACTCCGGCGGCATTGACGACCGATCGTTCAACGCTTCGGCATGGGAGGGACTCAAGAGAGCGAAAAGCGAGCTGGGTGTCGAAGTGCGCTATGTCGAGAGCCGCGAGCAGTCTGATTACAAGACCAACCTCGGAGCCCTCGCGGACCAGGGGAACGACCTGGTCTTCGCCATCGGGTACCTGATGGAGGATGCCCTCAAAGAGGTCGCGCCGCGGTACCCGAACACCCGCTTCGTCATCATCGACGGCAGCGCCCCGAAGCTGGGCAACTGCCTCGCCGTGAAGTTCCGAGAGGAAGAGGGATCGTTCCTGGCCGGCTTCGTGGCCGCATCCGTCAGCAAGTCCGGCACTCTGGGCTTCATCGGCGGCATGGAAGGTCCCCTGATCAAGAAGTTCGAGTGCGGTTACCGTGCAGGCGCTCTCACGGCCAGACCCGACATCACGGTGCTCGTGAAGTACGTCGGTAGCTGGACCGACGTGGCCAAAGGCAAGGAGTTCGCCCGGACAGCCATCCAGCAGGGAGCCGACGTTCTATTCCATGCTGCCGGCAAGAGCGGGCTCGGCGTGCTCGATGCCGCGGCCGAGGCGCCGGGTCAGGTGTACGGCATCGGCGTGGATCGGGACCAGGACGATGAGCATCCCGGCCGTGTGCTTACGAGCATGATGAAGGACGTCGAGGGCGCCGTCTATCGGTGTGTCAAAGACCAGGTAGAGGGAAAGTGGCAGAGCGGCGAGCGCATCATGGGCGTCAAAGAGGAGGGGCTGAAGCTCTCTCCCATGCGCTACACGCGCAAGGCTGTGTCGGATGAGGCCATGAGGAAGCTCGACATCGTGAGGAGCCGCATCGCCGACGGCACGCTTGTTGTGCCTGCCACCGAGGATGCCTTGAGGGCGTTCAAGCCCCCTCAGCTATAGCCTGACAAGCGGGATAGTGTCTAGCCGGGGTTTACGGCTACGGCAGTCACGGCGCCCTCGTGGGCGTTGATCTTGAGCACCACCGATAGATCCTGGATGTTCCAGTAGCGCAAAGATCGGTCGGATCCTCCCGTGACCAGCACCTTGCCGTCGCGGCTCCACGCCATACACTGGATGCGGCGATCGAGCATCTTGGACACCAGCTCGGTGATGCTCGTACCGCTGACCGTCCAGATCCTGATTCTGCCGTCTGTGCCGGCAGTGGCAATGAGCTGACCGTCAACGCTCGAGACCAGCGCCGAGAGAGAGCGATCGGCTGTCCGATAGCGCGCTGCAAGACCAAAGTCGCCGACATTCCAGACCTTGACGTAGCCGTCAGCGGCGCCGCTGATCAGCGACTTGCCATCAGCCGACCAGGCCAATCCCGTTACGGGTTCGTCGTGGCCGACGACGCTCGCCACTTGCGAGCCGTCGGGCCGCCATACCTGGATAACCCGGTCATCTCCTCCGGAGGCCAGCGTTGCGCCATCCGGGCTCCATGCCAGCGTTCGCACGGCCCGGGCATGGGCCGCGATGGTACGAATGAGCTTTCCGGTGGTAGGGTTCCAGAGCTTGATCTTGCCGTCGGCAGCGCCCGAAGCCAGGGTGGCTCCATCGGCAGTCAGAGACAGACACGTGACGGGCTTCTCGTGAGCGTCTATGCTGTTCTCGAGCGAGCCGTCATCGACATTCCACACCTTGACGGTCTGATCCTCGCCCGCGGAGATGATGCGGCGTCCATCGGGCGTGAAGATGAGAGCGGTTACCGCTCCCTCATGCGCCAGAAAGCTATGGGTCTCGGCGCCGGTAGCGCCAAAGAGCTTAACGGTCTTGTCGCTCGAACCCGAGGCCACCGGAGGCACCTGGCCTGAAGAGCGAGCAGGCGACATCACCGCCGCAAGCGCGCATGCGGCCATGACGCCGATCCTGAGCATAAGCGTGCCGTGCATCATCATGGTTGTACACGACCCTGGTTCAGCGGTCAGCAATGATAGGAACGCTCGGGGACACTTCATGGTTCCCTATACCGTAACGTCCGCTCCGGCTGATGCGTCAGAAGTGTACAGGAATAGCGTGTATCTGTCAACGATGGGGCTGCCGCGTTGACATCGAGGATGCCCTATGCTACACTGCAGGCGTAGTGCGCCATAGTCAGGAGGGAGTTGTCCATGCACCTTAGAGCCAGAATGGCCCTGATGGTCGGAGCAGCGTCGCTGCTTGTCATCGCTGGACATGCGTCCGCCCAGAGTCCTTCGCCTTTCACCATCCGGTTCCCGCCGGACGGGGCGATTGTTCGTGAGAAGGTGCCGATCCGAGTGCCGTTGGCCTCGATCCCCGAGGGCGCCTACGTGGCTTTCAGCATTGACGGCCAGTTCCGCGTTGCCCTTGCCCCGACGGATGAACAACGGGAGAAGGCGAAGCCCGGTGACATGTTCGAATACCTGTGGGACACCAAGGCTGTCGTCAAGATCCAGGGCACCAATCGCGAGGAAGCGCCTCAGGACGGCCAGCACAAGATCACCGCTACGCTGTTCGTACCCAAGAGCGGATCGGCGGGCGGATCGGACGTGGCCGAGACGAGCGAGATCACGGTTACGCTGGAAAACCGCATCACGCTCGACCCCGGCCCGATCAGCCTGCGCTACCGCTACGAGGATGGGTCCAACCGCACCTACTCGAGGACAGGCACGACCGCGATCGTCGGCGGCGTAACGCAGGGCCTTGCCGCAGTCGGCGACGTCGAGCTGATTGGTCAATCCAGCAATCTGCTTCTCGCGGTCGAGGACGTCTACGAGAATGGGCGTGCGATCGTGCGCAACAGGTTGACCCGCCTTGCCATCAAGCAGGGCGGCCAGGAGACCGTGTATCCATCGGACTATCTGCCGAAGTCCATCTATCAGGAAGTTGACCCGCAGGGCGTGGTCCACTATCCGCCGCAGGATCGCCAGACCAGCGATATGTTCTGGCAGATGGGCGTGCCGGTGAGCGCAACGCTCGACCTGCCCATCCTGCCGACTCGCGAAGTGAAAGTCGGCGACACCTGGGAGACGCCGAACGTTGTCCTCGATATACCGGGTACGGCCCCGGAAAAGCAGCCGAGGGTGACGGTCACGAGTAAGCTCGTGGGTTTCGAGTGGGAAGGTAACCACCAGACCGCCAAGATCACCCAAACGTACAAGGGGACGCCTAAGGAGAAGTCGATCGTCTTCGGCAACATCGTTGTGGACAAGCCGACGATAGACTTCAAGCGCGATGTCTACGTCGCCTACCGCTCAGGCGCGCTCATCAAGATCGACCGTAAGCTCGAGGTNACAGGCACGACGTCCGGCACGGTGGCNGGCTCCGTTGGCGGCGCTCCCGGCATGAGCGCTCCCGGNGCGCCGATGGCGGGCGGCATGAGCATGCCGGGCGGAGGAGCNCCGCCTCTCATGAGTGGAGGGATGATGTCGCCACCCGGNCTGGGTTCCGGGGGTATGACGGGTCCTCCCATGCTGGGCGCTGGCGGGATGCCCATGATGGGCCCGGGGGGTCTTGCTGGCCCGCCCGGGGCGTCGGACGGACGCGAAGGACCGCGGGGCGGCCGCGGGGCGCGCACTCCCCAGATAGGTCGCGGAGGTTCTTCCATGGGGCTGACCGGTCCCCCTATGATGGGCAGCGGCATGACAGGTCCCATGGGGGGAGGCATGCGCGGTCCGATGGGTGGATACTCCATGGGAGCCGGCATGATGAACCCGGGTCAGGCTCAGACCAACCAGAAGATCACGCTGCGGTCAACGACTATAACGGAGCTTGCCCAGAAGCCCGAAGCCAAGCCCTGACAACGATCATCGGCAAGCCAGTACGGGGGTGACAGGTATAATGATCCTGTCACCCCCGCCGATTCTCGGCGACCACTCAGACAGGAGCCACACGCGTGGCCGCTGACGGCAAGCCAAGCGTACGCGACGACGACCTCGACGACGACAAGAGAATGGAGCTCAGCGAGCATCTCGCTGAGCTGAGAACGCGCATCATCCGCTCTATCGTCTACGCCATCATCGCCTCCATTGCCGGCTACTTCATGTTCAACCGCATCTATCGGATGCTGTACAATCCGATGGCTCGGGCGCTCGGAGAGGCCCATGTCGAGTTCAGGATCGCGTTCGGCCACTTTATGGAGCCGTTCTTCGTCGTCCTGCAGATATCCGTGATCGCCGGGTTGATCATCGCATCACCGCTCATCATTCTTGAGATGTGGGGCTTCATCCGGCCCGCCCTGACCCGACGCGAGCGCCGTCCGCTCCGATGGATCGTGCCGCTCTCTGTCACGCTCTTCTGTGCCGGAGTGCTGCTCGCCTACTGGATCGCGCAGTTCGCGATGTCGTTCTTCCTTGAGTTCGTGCCGATGTTTCCCGAGGCCGTGCTCTATCAGGGCCCCAAGACCTACGTGCTCTTCATGCTAAAGCTGATGGGCATATTCGGCCTCGTGTTCCAGATGCCCGTCGTGCTCATGTTCCTCGCGTGGGCAGGCCTCCTGCGCTCGGATGCCATGAAGCGCTCATGGCGACATGCCATCGTTGCCATCGCGTTTATGGGCCTCATGATCACCCCGAGCAATGACGCCTTCACCATGCTGATGATGGTTGTGCCCGTCTTCGGCCTCTATCTGGGCAGCATCGGCCTGGTTCGCTTGATAGAGAAGAAGCGGGAGGCTGCACAGGCGAGTGGCTAGCGGTCGTCCAGTGCGCAGGAGGTGGCCATGGATCCTGCCTCTTGTTCTTGTGACTCTGATCGGCGCCATCATCTGGAGTGCATGGTTCGCGCCATGGACCCGCCTCCCTTCACGAGTGCCGGTCAGGCTCGTCAAGCCGCGATGATGCCAATCAGACTCGCGAGCATCCGTCGCGATCGTCGCGACTTGATCTGCGGAGCGATACGATGAAAGTGGGATTGATAGGACTGCCCGGCTCTGGCAAGACCTCGCTATTCAACGCTCTCACGCGGTCTCAGGCGCGCCTGCACGACTACGATGCGCACGATACCTCGGTGAACATCGCCACCATCCCTGTGCCGGATCGCCGCTTCGATATCGCCGTCGAGATCTGCCGACCCAAGAAGCAGGTGCAGGCTTCCCTCGAGGTTGTTGATGGCGCGGCGCGTATCCAGCTCGGCGAACGCGGAAGCACCTTCGGCACCGACTTCTTCGCCGGTCTGCGCACAGTGGATGCTCTCGTCCTCGTCGTCGACGCTTTCCGTGCCGATCAGGCCTCGCCGGTGCGCGACGCCGACGCAGTCGCCCAGGAGCTCCTGCTCGCGGACCTGACGGTCCTGGATAACCGACTGGCCAGACTCGAGAAATCCAGGGCCGCNAAGCGACTGTCCGCCGCNGACGCCATCGAGGAGACCGCNATTCGTTCGCTTCACGCCANGCTCGACGACATGCGGCCCATTCGCTCGGCGTCGTTAACTCCCGAGGAGGAGCGCGTCGCGCGAAACTTCGCGCTCGTTACGGCCAAACCCCTCATCCTCGTGCTCAACGTGGCAGAAGACGCGTTGCAGATGCCGACTCCGCTGCAGACCGAAGCACGGACCTATGCAGAAGGGGCCGGCCTCCCGCTGATCACGTTGTGCGCGAAGCTCGAAGCCGAGATCGCGCAGATGTCGCCCGACGAGGAGCGCGACTACCTGGAGGCCATGGGCCTCGAGGAATCGGCCCGCGACGCGCTCATTCGCGTCGCCTATCAGCAGTTGGGCCTTCTCACGTTCTTCACCGTCGGAGCCGATGAAGTGCGCGCCTGGACCATTCGGGCGGGCACCACGGCTCTCGGCGCAGCCGAAAAGGTTCACACGGACATCGCGCGCACGTTCATTCGCGCGGAGGTCATGGAGTTCGACGACTTCCGGCAATATGGCGGCTGGGATGCCGCTCGTGCCGCGGGCAAGATGCGCCTCGAGGGCAAGGACTACGTCGTACGCGACGGCGAGATCGTGCACATACGCAACTCGCGCGGCTGAAACGCCTTAGCCCGCAGCTCGGCTGCGGGCTAAGGTATAATGCACCGATCGCTGGGGGATCGTCCAGCGGCAGGACAGCGGCCTTTGGAGCCGTTAACCCAGGTTCGAATCCTGGTCCCCCAGCCAGAGAACTCCGACTAAATCCTCTCGGCCGCCTTCTGAGCCAGCGTAGTATCCACGCCGACGCCCGGTCCCATGGACGGCGCTACGGTGATCTTCTTGAGATAACGCCCTTTGGCTGCCGCCGGCTTCGCCTTGATCAGCGCGTTCACCAGCGTGAGGAGGTTCGCCGTTAGCTGCTCCGGCGTGAAGCTCGCTTTGCCGATCGGACAGTGGATGATGCCGGCGCGCTCAACACGGTACTCGGCGCGTGCTGCCCCCTTGATGTCGCGCACAACCTGCGCTACGTTGGGAGTGACGGTACCGGCCTTAGGGTTCGGCATCTTCTGCTTCAGAATGCTGCCCACGCGCCCCACCAGTGACATCATGTCGGGCGACGCCACAAACAGATCGAACTGGGTCCAGCCTGGCCATCCTTTCTGGATCCGCTCGACCAGTTCTTCGGCGCCAACCTCATCTGCTCCGGCAGCTCGCGCCTCCTCAGCGCGGTCGCCTCTCGCAAAGACGGCAACCTTGCGCGACTTGCCGGTGCCATGCGGGAGATTCACGGTACCGCGAACAACCTGGTCGCCGTGTCGCGGGTCAACGCCAAGGTTGATCGCCGCTTCGATGGTTTCGTCAAACTTGGCCGTTGCCAACTGTTTGACCTTCACAAGCGCCTCTTCGGGAGAGAGAAGCTCATCCTGCGGCGTCTGCTTCAGGAGAGCATTGAACCGCTTGCTGTGGCGCGCGCGGCCAGCCTTGGCCTCACGTCGCTGCCTGGTGCTGATCTTTGGTCCCGGCATTCCGGTCCTCCTGTGGTGCGATCGGGGTAGATGCCCCTCCCACGCGTAGTGTGATTACTGCTCGATCGCTACGCCCATAGAGCGGGCCGTGCCCGCGATGATTCGCATGGCGGCCTCAATGTCATTGGCGTTCAGATCGGGCATCTTCGTCTGAGCGATCTCGCGCAGTTGCTCCTGGGTCAGCGTGCCAACGGTCGTCTTGCCAGTGGTACCCGACCCGCTCGCGATGCCCAGAGCATTCTTGATCAAATCGCCTGCAGGCGGCGTCTTGGTGACAAACGTGAACGACCGATCCTCGAAGATCGTGATCTCGACCGGTACGATGGAGCCGACCTGTTGAGCGGTGCGCTCGTTATAGGACTTGATGAACTCCATCATGTTGATGCCGTAGGGGCCCAGCGTGGAACCTACCGGCGGAGCGGGTGTCGCCTTTCCTGCCGGTATTTGGAGCTTAACCACGGCGGTTACTTTCTTTGCCACGGAACTGCCTCCTGCTCAGGCTTTCTCAACCTGCGTGAAATCTAGCTCAACCGGCGTGTCGCGACCGAAGATGGAAATGAGCACGCGAAGCTTCTGTTTCTCCACATTGACATCTTCGATCTTGCCGGTGAAGTCTGCAAAGGGTCCCTGAGTGACGCGCACGATGTCACCCGGCGACCACATTACCTTGGGACGTTGCGCCGCCCCCTCCTGCGACTGGAGGATGGCTTCTACCTCTCGCTCCTGCAGGGGAACCGGCTTATTGCCGGAGCTCACGAAACCGGTGACGCCCGACGTAGACTTCACCAGGTACCAGGTGTCCTCGTCGAGCACCATATCAATGAGTATGTAGCCCGGGAACACCTTGCGTTTGTACTCGGTGGTCTTGCCGCCGCGACTGCGGATCTCTATCTCGGTGGGAATGCGGATGTCGAACACCTTGTGCCGCAGGTTCCGCGCTTCGGCCTGCCGCAAGATGCTCATCATCACCTTGTTCTCGTGTCCCGAGTAGGTGTGGACGGCGTACCAGTGTCTCTGTGAGCTCATGCCGAGTGCCTACTTTATCAGGTTCAACGACTTGGTGACCTTGGTCAGGACCACATCAATGACCCCGACATAGACGGCCACGAAGACCACGACCATCAGCACAACGACCGTCAACCGCCACGCCTCTTTGGGTGTCGGCCACGTGGTCTTCTTGAGTTCTACTATCACTTCGTGAATGAAGCTGCGCCCGCGTGTTATGACTGCGGGCTTCTCATCGCTGGCCATCGGTTATCCTCGGAACGGAACTGGTCGCTGGCATCGGCATGGCTCTGCGCGTTGCCATCACGCGCCGAAAGCGGAAGAGCGAGATCAGACGGCGGCTCGCGCTTCCGCTCTCACATCGCAGCACTATGGCAGGGGTGGCAGGATTCGAACCCGCGGCCGCCCACTTTGGAGGCGGGTGCTCTACCAGCTGAGCTACACCCCTACGTCGCGGCCCGTATGTCACAGAGGACACGCGGGCCTCGCACTTTCGCTCTACTTGGCTTCCCTGTGCGGAATGTGTTTCCGACACGAAGGGCAATACTTACGTAGTTCCAGACGGTCCGGATGCTTGATCCGGTTCTTAGAAGTCGTGTAGTTGCGTGACCGACAGTCGGTACATGCCAGAGTGATGATGATCCGGTTTTCCTTGGCTGCCATGGCACGCTACTCGATGATCTTGGTTACGACGCCGGCGCCCACCGTGTGGCCGCCTTCGCGTACCGCAAAGCGAAGACCTTCCTGCATCGCGATCGGCTGAATCAGCTCCGCCGTGATCGTGATGTTGTCGCCAGGCATCACCATCTCGACGCCCTCGGGAAGATGCATCGCGCCCGTCACGTCCGTCGTCCGGAAGTAGAACTGAGGACGATAGCCCGAGAAGAACGGCGTGTGACGACCGCCTTCCTCCTTGGACAGCACGTACACCTCGCCCTGGAACTTCGTGTGAGGAGTGATGCTGCCAGGCTTCGCAATCACCTGACCGCGCTCGACGTCCGTGCGGCTGATGCCACGAAGCAACACGCCAGCATTGTCGCCGGCAACGATGAAATCGCACGTCTTCCGGAACTGCTCCAGAGACGTCGCCACCGTCTGACGCGTCGGACGAAGACCCACGATCTCCACGGGCTCCATCGCCTTCAGTATCCCGCGCTCCACACGACCCGTCGCCACCGTGCCACGACCCGTGATCGTGAACACATCCTCAACGCTCATCAAGAACGGCTTGTCCTGGTCGCGCGTCGGCGTCGGTATGTACTCGTCCACCGCATCCATCAGCTTCCAGATCGCCGAGTTGTACGGATCGTCCCGCGCAACGCTCTCGCTCTCCAGAGCCTTCACCGCTGAACCCGCGATCACCGGCACCTCGTCGCCGGGAAACTCATACTTCGACAACAGGTCCCGAACCTCAAGCTCCACAAGCTCCAGCAGCTCAGGATCGTCCACCAGGTCCGCCTTGTTCAAGAACACCACGATGTACGGCACGCCGACCTGACGAGCCAGCAGAATGTGCTCGCGCGTCTGAGGCATCGGNCCGTCCGCCGCNGANACCACCAGAATCGCGCCGTCCATCTGCGCCGCGCCCGTGATCATGTTCTTGATNTAGTCCGCGTGACCCGGACAGTCCACGTGAGCATAGTGCCGCTTNTCGGTCTCGTACTCCGCGTGGTACGTGTTAATCGTTACGCCACGAGCCTTCTCTTCCGGCGCAGAGTCGATCTCGTCATACGCCGTGTACTTCGCGCCGCCAACCGACGC
>Ga0067045_1032392_pt1 | contig 10311 bp, 11 predicted proteins | sample TerdegcTABiofilm_FD_59184 | JGI IMG/M metagenome (GOLD analysis project Ga0067045, IMG submission 59184) | Combined Assembly of (Gp0054472, Gp0054536) Wastewater bioreactor microbial communities from Singapore -Terephthalate degrading... | reverse complement strand
CCCCCCCCCCTCCCCCCCCCCCCCCTAGAGAAAGCCGATCCAGCGCCCGGTGAGGAGGACAGCGAGCCAGCAGGCGAGCGAGGCGGCGGCCATGAGGCGCACCGGGACGCTGGCCGCGCCCTCTGACAGCACGCGGCGCCAGCCCGGCGAGAGATGCTGCAGCCCCACAATGATCAGCGCCGCCGCCAGCAGCGCCATCTTCCACACAAAGGCCGCATTGCCGAGATAGTCTGCCGGGCGCACCGCCCAGAGCGCGGCGCCCATCAGGATCGCAAGGGCGAGCCCCAAGGCCGCGCACCGCGAGAGGAAGGGCGCCAGCACCTGAAGCGGATATTGCCGCCCAAGGCCCAGCAACCTCAGATCCAGCGGGATGATCGCGCCAACGAGCAGCCCGATGCCCAGGATATGCGCCGCGTTCACGGCCATATAGACGTCGCCGCTGCCGCGAAGGGCCTGCGCGATCCAGGAGGCCTCAATCCAGCCGGTCGCGGCCATTGGCGCTATTCGGCCACGATCCGCTCTGGGTACATATCATAATTGGTGCCGTTGATCGTGATGCGCACCGCCTTGATATGGGCGCGGGAGGCATCCGAATTGCGGTTGCCGAGCACAGTGATCGCGTCTCCGGTCTCGGCGGTGTCGCCGGTGAAACCGGATCGCTGGGTCTGGTTAGGGTTGCCGAGGTCTACCTGCCACAGCGTTCCGTCGGCATCGCGCACCTCAAGGCTCGGATGGGGCGGGCTCATGGATATTGTCTCGATGGTGCCTTCAAGTTCTGTCTGTTCGCTGTCGGCCCAGGACCATCCGTGATGGGCGAAGGCCTTTCCGCCTGCTGCGAGCGCAAGGGTTATCAGGGTGGCGCCAAGGGCCATTCGGGATAACGTCTGCATACTGACTTCCTTCTGGGTTGCTGATGGAGACCGGGGCATCCTCGCCCTAATCCGGCCTGCGGGCAACCCTGTTGGCCCTTCCCGCGCGCCGGAGGGCAGCGGGAGGTTACCCCTCCCCGGCCGTTCCCGGCGCGGTGAGATTGTCGTGCAGGGCGCGGATGCGGGCGTTGAGGTCGCGCAGCTCGTCGGCGGACATTCCGGCTTTTTCCATCAGGTTTGCGCCCACACAGCCTGCCTCCAGCCGCAGGGCGCGGCCCTGATCGGTGAGGCTGATCAGCACCTGGCGCTCATCCTGCGGGTTGCGCACGCGGGTGAGATGGCCGGCCGCTTCCAAGCGCTTCAGCAGCGGGGTCAGCGTGCTCGGCTCCAGTTCCAGCTGGCCGGAAAGCTCGCTGACGGATTGATTGTCCCGGTCCCAGAGCAGGTTGAGCACCAGATATTGCGGATAGGTGATGCCCAGCCCGTCCAGCACCACCTTGTGGACCCGCTGGATGGCGAGGTTGGTGGCGTAGATCGTGCGGCAGATATGCTCGCTCAGCGGCGGGGGCAGCGGGGGATTGGGAGCGGTCAGCTTCGGCATGTGGTATTCCTTTATGGCGCGGGGGCCAAAGAGACCCTTATCGCGAAATTACCTATCGCGATAAAAATAATGCTTGACGCCGAAATGGCAATCTCCTACCTGATGTTTATCGCGATAATGGTTATCGCAAAAACCAATCGGAGCTCCCCATGATCAAGTCCCTGCTGTCTGCCGTTGCCCTTTCTGCCCTGGCCGCTGGTCAGGTTTCTGCCGCCGACCCTGCCCCCAAACCCCCTGCCCAAGGAGAAATTCAGATGTCCATGATCACCGCCAAAGATGGCACCCAGCTGTTCTACAAAGACTGGGGCCCGAAAGACGCCCAACCCATCGTGTTCCACCATGGCTGGCCGCTGACCGCCGATGACTGGGACGCCCAGATGCTGTTCTTCCTGTCGGAAGGCTACCGCGTTGTGGCGTTTGACCGCCGCGGCCAGGGCCGCTCCACCCAGACCGACATTGGCCATGACATGGACACGTTCGCGTCTGACACGGCCGATCTCGTTGCCGCACTGAACCTGAAGAACGCCGTGCATATCGGCCACTCCACTGGCGGGGGCGTTGTTGCCCGCTATGTGGCGCAGGCTGAGCCGGGGCGGGTGTCCAAGGCCGTCCTGATCGGCGCGATCACGCCGGTTCTTGGCCAGATCGAGAGCAACCCGACCGGCGTGCCGCTGGAAGTGTTTGAAGGCTTCAAGGTCGCCCTCGCCAAGAACCGTTCCGAGTTCTACCGCGAGATCCCCTCGGGGCCGTTCTACGGCTTCAACCGGGAAGGCGCTGAGGTCAGTGAAGGCCTGATCCAGAACTGGTGGCGCCAGGGCATGATCGGCAGCGCCAAGGCCCAGCTCGATACGATCACCGCCTTTGCCGAGACCGACTTCACGCAAGACCTGAAGGCAATCACCCTGCCGGTCCTGGTGATGCATGGCGGGGACGACCAGATCGTTCCGGTGGACGAAACTGCCCGCCGCGCTGCCGCCCTGCTGCCGAACGGCACGCTGAAGGTCTATGATGGCCTCTCACACGGCCTGTTTGCGACGCACCCTGACGTTATCAATGCCGACCTGCTGGCCTTCATCAAAGGCTAAGGCGCGCGCCCGAAATAAGGCCCAGGCCGCCCGTCAAAGGTGGCCTGGGCTTTTTTCGCCGCATTAAACTTCAGAAATCGTAGGCGATGCCCTTGCGTTCCCAGTCTCCGAAGCGGGTGGGCTCGATGTTTTTCGGGCCGCCGATTTCGTCGCTGGGCAGCGCTGCCTCGGCCCGTTTGCGGGCGTCGGCCTCTTCCAGCGCGCGGCGGGCCGCCTCTGGCAAGGCGGCGCGGCGGGCGATCTCTTCGTCTGACAGTTTACCGGTCATTAAAATCTTTCCGTGTCATTCACCCTTTCCCATATAGTGCTGCAGACACGAATTGCGCAAAGGCGCGCAGGCTTCGTTCTTGTTGATGAGGAGACCCCCACCGATGGGCACGGCCAAGACCTTTATCCTTCTCGCCGCCATGACGGCCATTTTCATGGCAATCGGCTTTCTCGTGGGCGGCACAGGCGGCATGATTGTCGCGTTCGTGGTGGCTGCGGCGATGAACGTGTTTGCCTGGTGGAATTCCGACAAGATGGTGCTGCGGATGCAGGGCGCCCAGGAAGTGCTGCCCGATACGCGCAACCCGATGCTGCGCGCCTTTGGCGAGGATGTGGCGCGCCTCGCGGAGAATGCCGGCCTGCCCGCCCCGCGCATCTACATCATCGATACACCCCAGCCCAACGCCTTTGCCACGGGCCGCAATCCGAAGAACGCCGCTGTGGCGGCCACGACCGGCCTCCTGAACATGCTCAACCGCGAGGAAGTAGCCGGTGTGATGGCGCATGAGCTGGCCCATGTTCAGAACCGCGACACGCTGACAATGACGGTCACGGCAACGCTGGCCGGTGCCATCGGCATGCTGGCAAACTTTGCCCTCTTCTTCGGGCGCGAGCGCACCGGGCTGATCGGCGCCATTGCCATCATGATCTTTGCACCGATGGCCGCCGCGCTCGTGCAGATGGCGATCAGCCGGTCTCGCGAATATGAGGCCGACGCGCGCGGCGCAGAAATCTGCGGCAACCCGCTGTGGCTTGCTTCAGCGCTGGAGAAGATCGAGCGCGGCGCGCGCGCCCAGGTCAATCCCTATGCGGAACGCAACCCCGCCATGGCGCACATGTATATCTCCAACCCCCTGAACGGGCGCGGGGCAGACAACCTCTTCTCCACCCACCCGGCGACCGCCAACCGCGTGGAAGCCCTCCGCCGCATGGCGGGCGACATGGGCCTCTCCGCCGCCCCCGCCCCGGCAGCGCGTTCGAGCGGGCCCTGGGGGTAAGTGAAAGCAGGCAATGGCTGGCGCTGCCCGCCTCCCCCGGTTACGGGGGAGGATGACAACCTCTATCGGAGAGCCCTGATTTGAGCGGCGCGCATATCCGGCTGGCGGCGGGCCGGCTTCTCAATCTTGTGCTCGACAAGCGGCGCACGCTGGATGACGCGATGGCGGCGGACGATGCGTTCAAGGCGCTCGACGGGTCAGACCGGGCCTTCGCGCGCGCCATTGCCTCCAGCGCGCTGCGGCATCTCGGCTGGATCGACCGGGGCGTCTCCCCATTCCTCTCCCGGCCCCTGAGCGCAACCGGCGCCGAGATCCGCGCGCTGATCCGCGCGGGCGCGGCGCAGATCTGGTTCATGGATGTGCCGCCCCATGCGGCGGTGTCCGAGACGGTTGAGGCCGCCCGGCTCTGGTCTCCGGCGCGCTCGGGCGGAGGGTTTGTCAACGCCGCCCTGCGCCGGGTCAGCGAAAGCGGAAGCCCTGCCCGCAGCCTCAGCCCCCTCGCCCTCTGGCCGGACTGGCTGGCGAGCCGGCTTGGCTCTGCCTATGGCCGCCAGACGGCGGAAGCGCTCGCTCTCGCCCAGCTGGAAGAACCCGGCCTCCATCTCTCCCCCAAAGCGGACGGCGCCCGCGTGGCGGCGGCGACCGGCGGCACGCTGCGGCCCGATGGCGCCATCGACATCACCAGCGGCGCGGTGGAAACCTTGCCGGGCTATGCCGCAGGCGAATGGTGGGTGCAGGACGCCGCCGCGCGCATTCCGGCAAGGCTGCTCTCCCCCCAACCGGGCGAACGCATCCTCGACCTTTGCGCTGCGCCGGGCGGCAAGACGCTGCAGCTCGCCGCAGCCGGGGCGGAGGTCACCGCGCTCGACCGCTCCCGTCCCCGGCTTGAGCGGCTGAAGGAAAACCTCGCCCGGACGGGCCTTCACGCGGAAGTGATCGTCGGCGATGGGGAGGCCTGGAAGGCGCCCACCCCCTTCCCGAAAATCCTGCTGGACGCGCCCTGCTCGGCGCTGGGCACGCTGCGCCGCCACCCCGAAGGCGCCTGGATCAAGACCGAAGCCGATGTGACCCGTTTTCCCGCCGTCCAGGCCCGTCTGCTGGCCGCAGCCACCGATATGCTCGCCCCGGGCGGCACGCTGGTTTACTGCGTCTGCACGCCAGTTCCGGCCGAAGGGGTGGAGATTGTTGAAGCCGCGATTGCCACCGGGCAGCTGAAACGCGCGCCCGTACTGGCCAGCGAGATTCCAGGCTTTGAGCCCTCCCTCACGCCCGCCGGGGACGTGCTGACCTTGCCGGCGGCGGGGCGCCAGCATGACGCCTTCTACATTGCCCGGTTGACCCGGCCCGCCTGAGGCAGCCTGGAACCTTTCCTATCTGTAATCGTTTCCTGAACGGAAATCTGAAACACAGTTCATATCTCATTCAGCAGCAACTGCGGTATAACCAGCCCATCGCAGGTATGCAGTGCGAAAGGATTAAACACATGACTATGGCGATTACCCAACGGGCGAAGCCCATCAAAATGGCTGCAGGCGCTCTTGCGGCTCTGACCATGGCGCTTGCCGGTTGCGCCAGCTCCTACAATTCCAGCGCCGTGACCCCCGGCTCGGTCGGCCAGGCCTCGACGGTCTACACCGGCTATGTCCAGTCGGTCCGCGAAGTGACCATCCGGTCCGAGCGTTCGCTGATCGGTACCGCCACCGGCGCCGTTCTCGGCGGCCTGGCAGGCTCTGAGCTCGGCGGCGGCGACAAGGCCCAGACGGCTGGCGCCATCGGCGGCGCAGTTGTCGGCGGCATCGCCGGTAACGAAGCCGGCAAGGCCATGGGCACGAAGCGCGGCTATGCCTACACCGTCCGCTTCGACAATGGCGAAGTGCGCGAAATCACCCAGGGCGCGGATATCTATATCCAGCCCGGCACGCCGGTGAACGCGATTGCCGGCGCTGATGGCTGGCGGATCGTTCCGCGCTAAGCCCGCGCGGGTCCTGATTACCCCTCCCCTGACAACCGGCTGCCTCGCGCAGCCGGTTGTTTTCATTTTGAGGCACAGGGCGCGACAAAACAGGGACTTTGCGCGAAAGGCCGTTTCACAAAGCCGTAATTCGCTCTAGGGAGGGGGTATGAAACCCGTCCTGATTTCCCCTTCGATCCTTTCTGCGGACTTTGCCAAGCTGGGCGAGGAGATCCGCGCCATTGATGCGGCCGGCGCTGACATGATCCATGTCGATGTCATGGATGGCCATTTCGTGCCCAACCTGACCTTCGGCCCCCCGGTCATCGAGAAGCTGCGCCCGCACACGAAGAAGCTGTTCGACGTGCACCTGATGATCGCGCCGGTAGACCCGTTCATCGAAGACTTTGCCAAGGCGGGCGCCGACATTCTCACCGTCCACCCTGAGGCTGGCCCTCACCTGCACCGTACGCTCCAGTCGATCCGCGCCGCCGGCATGCGCCCCGGCGTGGCGCTGAACCCTGGCACCCCGGCCAGCGTGATCGAACCGGTGATCGGCGATATCGATCTGGTCCTGGTCATGTCGGTGAATCCCGGCTTTGGCGGGCAGAGCTTCATCGAAAGCCAATTGAAAAAGGTCGAACAGCTACGCCGCATGATCGATGCGTCGGGCCGGGACATCATTCTGGAGATCGACGGCGGCCTCAACGCCGAAACCGCACCGCGCGCCATTGCTGCGGGTGTCACAGCCATTGTCGCCGGATCCGCCGTATTCAAGGGCGGTCCGGAGGCTTATGCTGCAAACATCCGGGCACTGAGGCCGCAGGTAAACGCCTGATCGCATAGTCCGGGGACGGGTCTGAAGTCTTGGCCGAGAGCGATTCTGATTTTCACGCCGACCGCACGCGCACCAGCAGCGATGACGCCGCGCTCTGGCGCCGTTTCCGGGGCGTGGTGGGCGATGATGCCAAGGTTTCCACGCTGCAGAAGCTGAAGCTAACCGGGCACGGGCCGGACGCTTTCTCGATGCACATCTCAAACCTTCTGCCCCCGGACGACCGGCGGGGCGAAGCGCTCATGGCAGGAATCTGGCGCATCGGCCAGCAGCGCATGGTAATGACCGGCGGCGAGGCCCCCTGGAGCCTTGAGATGCCCTCGCGCCATTTCGCAGACCGGGTGCACCGGTTCGGCTGGTTGCCCGATCTCTTCGCGCGCGGCGAGGAGGGCGCCGCCCTCGCCCGCCGCCTCACCGATGACTGGATCGAGCGGTTCGGCAAGTTCAACGGCTTTGCCTGGCGCATCGAGCCGACGGCCAGCCGCGTATGGAACTGGATGCGCTGCGGGCCAGCGCTGTTCGAAATGGGCAGCGCCGAGGAACGCAGCCAGCGGATCGACGCCCTCTCCCGCCAGCTGCGCTATCTGGCCGAAGTGATCGAAACGGCGCATGATCCCAAATCCCGCTGGATGGCGGCCGTCAGCCTCGTGGCCCATTCCCTCTGCCTACGGAAGGGCGCAGGCCTCAGCGAAGCGCTCGCGCGGCTGGAAGGCGAAGTTACCGCGCAGATCCTGCCTGATGGCGGCCATGTGACCCGCAGCCCGGCCCACACCCTCTCTTCACTCCTACACCTCCAGACCATCGAGGAAGCGCTGATCCGCGCGCAGCGCCCGGTGCCGGACTGGATCACCAACTGGACGCCGCGCATGGGCGCCATGCTCGGCTTCTTCCGCGCAGGCGATGGCGCGCTCGACACCTTCAATGATGGCGACGAGAGCCGCGCCGAAGTGGTGGAAGCCGCGCTTTCCCGTTTCGAGACGCCGCCGCGCCGGTTTCTCTTTGCGCCCAAATCCGGTTTCCAGAAGATCGAGCGCGGCACCCTGCGCTTCGTTCTGGATTGCGGCGAAGCCCCGCCCCGTCCGTTTGCGGAACATGCCCGCGCCGGCGCGCTCGGCTTTGAATTCTCCGACGGCCCGGCCCGTATCGTCACCTCCTGCGGCTATTCCTCAGAAGTGAATGTCGACTGGCAGGCCGCCGTGCGCCGCACCAGCGCCCACTCCACCCTGATCCTCGCCGGGCGCGACAGCTCTGCCTTCGTGCTGAACGAGGAAACGCGGATGCGCGCCGTCACCGGGCCGGAAGGCATCGCCGCCAAACGCCTGGAGGAGGCGAGCGAAATATGGCTCGACGCGCAGCATGCCGGCTACAAGGCCGCCTATGGCCTCCTCCACCGCCGCCGCATCTTCGTTTCCGGCGCGGGCGACCGGCTGACCGGGGAAGACGCCCTCGTGCGCCCCGTCGCCCAGCCGCCCACCGATGACAAGAAAGGCGTGCCCTTCGAGATCCGCTTCCACCTCCACCCCACCATCACCGCCCATATGGGCCGCGACGCCATCCGCCTCGTCAGCGAGACCGGCGCCGTCTGGCGCTTCAAGACCAGCCATGAGGGCGCGCGCCTTGAACGCACCGCCTATCTCGCCCGCGGCGTGGTGGAGACGCCCGAACAGATCGTCCTCTCCGGCTTTGCCGACCCCAATGGCGATGGCAGCCAGCCGCCCAACTGCATCCGCTGGGCGTTTATCCGGGAACGCGCTGCTTGACGCGGCTGCAGGGGGTGGTAGGCCGCGCGCAGCTTTCCCAACGCCTCTGAAGGAGCAGCCCATGTCTGGCGCCCCCGTCACCCTCCGCCGCGCGCTCATTTCCGTTTCCGACAAGACCGGCCTGATCGAGCAGGCGAGGCGTCTCGCCGCGCTCGGTGTCGAACTGGTCTCTACGGGGGGCACCTCCAAGGCGCTGAAAGAAGCCGGCCTCGCGGTGAAAGACGTCTCCGACCTCACCGGCTTTCCTGAAATGATGGATGGCCGCGTCAAGACGCTGCATCCGGCCGTGCATGGCGGCCTCCTCTACCTGCGCGACAACCCCTCCCATGTGAAAGACGCGGCAGACCACGGCATCGGCGCCATCGACCTGATCTATGTGAACCTCTACCCCTTCGAGGCGACCGTCGCCTCGGGCGCAGACTTTGAAACCTGCATCGAGAATATCGACATCGGCGGCCCCGCCATGCTGCGCGCCGCCGCCAAGAACGGCGCCTTCGTCGCCGTCTGCACCGATGGCGGAGACGTGGACGCCGTCCTCGCGCAGGCCGAGACAACAGGCGCCGTCCAGCCCGCCCTCCTCCGCAAGCTCGCTGCGAAAACCTACGCCCGCACCGCCGCCTATGACGCGGCCATCTCCGGCTGGTACGCCAAACAGATCGGCGAGGACGCGCCGGACTGGGCCGCCATCGGGGGCCGCCTCCAGCAATCTCTGCGCTATGGCGAAAACCCCCACCAGAAAGCCGCCTTCTACGTTACCGGCGAAAAGCGCCCCGGCGTTGCCACCGCGCGCCAGCTTCAGGGCAAGGAGCTTTCCTACAACAACATCAACGACACCGACGCGGCCTATGAGCTGATCGGCGAGCTTGGCGCAGAGAAACCCGCCGTCGCCATCATCAAGCACGCCAATCCCTGCGGCGTGGCGCTGGGCGCGAACATCATCGAAGCCTACAAATCGGCCCTCGCCTGCGACCCCACATCGGCTTTTGGCGGCATTGTGGCGCTCAACCGCCCGCTGGACGAGGAAACCGCAAAAGTCATCACCGAGATCTTCACCGAAGTCGTCATCGCGCCGGGCGCGGACGCGGCGGCGGAAGCAATCTTCGCGAAAAAGAAAAACCTCCGCCTCCTGATCACCGACGGCCTGCCCGACCCCGCCGCTCAGGGCACTTTCGTGAAGACGGTCGCCGGCGGCTTCCTGCTGCAGGACCGGGACGCAGGCCGTATCCATAAAGAGGATCTACAGGTCGTCACCAAGCGCGCCCCGACCGCGCAGGAACTTGAAGACATGATCTTCGCCTGGCGCGTTGCCAAGCATGTCAAATCCAACACCATCGTCTACGCGAAAGACGGCGTCACCGCCGGCATCGGCGCCGGCCAGATGAGCCGCATCGACTCGGCCCGCATCGCCGCTCGCAAGGCCATCGACGCCCAGGAAACCGCCGGCTGGGCCGACCCGCGCACCAAGGGCTGTGTCGCCGCTTCGGACGCCTTCTTTCCGTTCGCGGACGGTCTCCTCCAAGCTGCCAGCGCCGGCGCCACCGCCGTCATCCAACCCGGCGGCTCCATCCGCGACGACGAAGTGATCGCCGCAGCGGATGAAGCAGGGCTGGCGATGGTGTTCACAGGGATGCGGCACTTCAGGCATTGACGAGAATCGCGTAGGTTTAACTCCGCTTCCTGTTTGATGGATAAGTGGGGTTGAAAGTGACCCAGCCCCCTGATCCGGGCCGTTTAATTGGAGACTCTGTTCGCCTTTCTTTCTGGTTGGGGGTGGGTGGTCAAGGCCCGCTGAGCGGAGCTCTTGCGTAGCTCAGGCTGGTGCTGACCCCGACTTTGGTCCGGCCTTCATGCGACTTTTCGGGCTTGTTCAAGTAGGGCCGCAAAGGCGCTTGGCGTCAAGTTTCCAAGCGCCGAATGCGGCCGGTTTTGGTTGTAATCGTCTCGC
>Ga0067045_1032391_pt1 | contig 10314 bp, 9 predicted proteins | sample TerdegcTABiofilm_FD_59184 | JGI IMG/M metagenome (GOLD analysis project Ga0067045, IMG submission 59184) | Combined Assembly of (Gp0054472, Gp0054536) Wastewater bioreactor microbial communities from Singapore -Terephthalate degrading... | reverse complement strand
CACCAACGGATGATCCTTGGCGTTTTCCACGACCTCGATGTAGGGCCGAAAATCTTTGCCGTAGTGATTCTGGTAATCACCGCCGAAAACGACTTTGTCCAGCTCCAACCAGTTTTGAAAGGCATGGCTCGCCGTGCGAATACCAATGGCGGGACGGCCCGATTCGAAATAGCGTTTGATTCGTTCCAGCGGCTCGCCCGTGATTCGCAGACGACGGGTGAAAAGAATCATGCAATCACACGTGTCGAGGGCTTCCAGCCCTGGCAATTCTGTAAGACTCGTGGCAAACGCCTTACTGTAGTCGATCGCGTAGTTTTCCTTCAAGTATTCGCCAAACCAGGCCAGCGATTCGTCGGAACGGTATTCTTCAGAACCCGAGATCAAGCACAGGCGAAGCGGACGGATCCGTCGGCGAGCTGGAACATCAACTTCCAACAGCTCGGCCAACACATCGTGCTGGGTCAACGCCGCCACGGTGGCCGACAGACCAATGGTCTTGTGTGCGGAATGAAAAATAAATCGTCGCCGGTTCACTCGACCCATGATGTCACCTTTTGGAGCGAGACGTTGTATCAACTTTTTGTTTCGCAGGAAAGCACCCTTCCAGGTGCCCCACGTCTCTATTATTCCCGCCAGCACACGGCATGTCCAACGAATGGGCGGCGATCCTTGTTGCCCCTTAACACCCTGCCAGGAGGGAAATGCCTGTGCGGCAAAAAGCACATTATCGGAAAGTTATAACGGCCTCACCAGGTCGCACAATTGGATAGACTGTAACACCGAAAAACTCTCCGTCTTCCTTACACCCATTGTGATCAGGAGACATGACTCGGGCGGCAACATCAATTTCTGGCGATGCATTTTTCCCCGCACCAAAGTCCGGCCTATTCGAAGAATCGAAAACAGAGGGGGTAGCGCCAGACCTCTCCCTGGTTGGCTCTCCACGCCGCAAATAAAGCCAGCAGCGATACAATTCCCATTACGATGTACCATAACGGGACTAGAATAACGAGTCCAATCCCTGAAACCATAACCACGGAAAACAGGACGAGCGCATAAATGCCATATGACAGGATGAAATTAACCACGTTTTTTCCGTGTTGATCGAGTTCCGGGAAGCGCTCTTTACCAAGCTGCCAGATCAAGAAAGGTACGATGAATCCGCCGCCCGGCATGAGAAAGTTGAGCAACAAGGAGAGGTGAAGAAGCATCGCCCAAAACCGGCTGTCCTGCAATCGATCCCGGAGTCGGAGGGGACCGAGCGATGACGATTCCGATTGCGATTCTCCTTTCAAAAGGCGGGCCTTCGCAGCAGCAAACTCTTCATCGCTGAGTCCACCGGCCTGGTGTAATCGGTGGAGACGCTCCAGCTCTTCTGAGAGGGTCATTGTCGTATCCCTTCCCTCTGGTCACAGTTGGCGAACCAATCGAACAAAGCGTTCGATAAAGCTCGTTCCGTGGGGCCCACGGACAGCATGCAGGTCCTCATTCGTCCGTAGGGGTCTCCTCCGCTGGTGCCGCAAGCGGACGTTGCTTTTTCTGTTTTTCGTCCCATGCTGCTTTTTCGGCCTCGAGGATCCGTGGAGCGATCAGACCACTGATGTTGCTAATATACCAGTCCGAGACCTGCTGCATTTTCATGGAATAGCGATTCGCAGAGACATTTACGAAAAACGTCCGTTTTTTGTTATCGCGATCGAAATAGGTCACTGCGTAACTTAAGGCGACTCGATCCTCGTCATCTTCTCGCCAGACACCTTCGACATCGAAAAGCCGAATCGTAGTCCGAGGGTCCTTAGAAAGAATCAAAACAGCACGAACTTCTTTCCGCTCCAGAAAGGCTTCCAGATCCTTCCGAGCATTTGTTTCGGGTGCATACTTCGCCCAGAGGTTTTCATCGATTGGGGATCGTTGTCGGGCTGCCATACTCAACTGATGGGCCTTGTGCGGCTGATCTTCTTTGAGAAAATCGAAAAACAACTGGACGAATTGCTGAGCCTCTTGGACCAGAAGCGTTCGACGGACATACCATTGTGTCGGTGCCGCAGCAGCGGTAAACAGGCTGAGAATCAACCCAAGCAGGGCTGCCGTTCGTCCGGTCAGCGGCGGCTCGAAGCGATGGATACGAACCCAGGCGACGATGCTTACGATGATTCCGACGAAGGAAACAGCCCAGAGCATGGGCGTGAGCAGGGCCGTAAATGACGCCAATCCCAGCAACAAGGCCAGAACAGCCGCGACACTCAGGGGACGATAAGCCGCTGCCTCAGGCACAACAGTTTCGTCCGGAGAGAACCTCGCCGTACCGTTCATCGATTCCCAACCTCCGAGATTCTAACGATAGCGATTGGCGACAGCAAAACGTGCCTGCATCCTGTCTTTAGGCCGCTCTCCTCGATGCGGACCTTCGGAGGGACCTGCCTGTCAGGTCCGCTGCGCCACGTTTGACCATCCGTCCCACTTCGGCGGGCACGACAAGCATGCCCCTCCGAACAGCGTAACAACCGCGCCCCTCTATTGTCCTCATCACCTCATTTGCAAACCTGACGCATACACTAGCAAAACGACCCACGAGGAAGGACAACACCTCACAAACTCAACGAAGCGAGCGAGTGTACCCTACCGCGGTGGCGCCGAATCGGTTGTGAACCCGCCGCCACTGCTCACCTGCGATTCCAGGCTCTTCGCCCGTTCAAGATAACGCTCAAAGATATTTCCCGGTCCTAAAAACGACGCAACCCGTCCATTGTAAACGTTCTCTTCTTCCGGCCCGACCGACCGCGACATGGCCCCGACACTGACTCCCTGCATGACGACTCCCCAGCGGCGGCCCAAGGGAAATTCGGCTTCGACCGCGGATCTCCCAAACGGTTTCGTCCCCAACGGAGCCAGATGGAGTGAGAACAACATTAAATTGATGAGAACAACACCGACACCCAAGCTGAAAATCACCGTAAAAACGTTATCGACATACCGATTGAAGCGGACCCTGACCCGCGACGCGGCCGATGTCGCCAGATGCAAGATCAGGAAGAATATCACAAAAAGCAGCCAGAAGCCAAGAAAATCGTAAAAATATGTCAGCTTGGGACCAATCATGTCTTCCAGTAAACGAGCGAACGGCTCAAAGAAATTGGTCGCTAAAATTCCAGCAAACGTCGCATTAATAAGGCGGATGCAACTCCCCCACATTCCTTCACGAAATAAGAATCCAATGCACGCTGCAATCACCACCAGTTGCAGAAGAGCCAGTATCATATCGGTTCCTCATTTATGTGCCTGGGAGATAACCTGAGTTCACCAATTAACTCCAGTAACTCCAATGACCCGCAATCCTTGCTCTATTTTCTGCGACATCGTCAGTCCGAGTCTTGCCCTCATCCTTGCAGGACCCGCATCAATTCTTCATAGGACGTGATTCCCTGGGCCAGAAGCAGCACGCCCTCCTCCTGTAGAGTCGCCATCCCGGCGGCACGAGCAGCCTTTCTCATTGTTGCGTAATCAGGCCGTCTAGCAAGAATCTTTCGAAAATTGTCATTGACCGCCAGAACCTCAAATACGGCAGCTCGGCCGAAATACCCCAGCCCCTGACATTGTGGGCAGACCTCCTTATCTTCGGGTGTGGGAACACGCGGACGGAAAAAGGCCTGAATCCGGCCCGGGGGAATACCCAATCGTTGAAGCAACTCGGCTGGTGGAGCATAAGGCTGGCGGCACTTGTCACACAATCGCCGCATGACCCGCTGATTGACAACACCGATCACCTTTTCCGGGAATGTTTTCGACGGCGGTTGCAAGGCCATCAGCTTCAGGAGGGCGTCGCAACAATCCTTGGCCCGAACAGTTGTCAGCACAAGACGATTGTTTTCTGTTTCCTGGGCGAGTTTTTCCAGGACCCTTCCGTCAGGTAAATCGCGGTAAACGACGACATTAGGCTCCAGATGGAAAATCTTCTCCAAAGCCTGCTCAAGATCTTGACGATCTTGAGCCGTGAGCACATGCGGCTGAACATTCTCGATCACTTCGTACGTTTTGTCTTCGTCTTCAATACTGAACCACTCCCGGGAAAATCGGTCGCCGGCGAGAAGGGCACAGGTAACCGTGGTCGTCAAACCATGCCCCTTTGGCGCTGAGAAAACAATAATTCCCTGCGGTGCATTGAGAAAACTCTTGAGGGTTTCCTGAAGTTTGGGCCGCATGCTCAGATCTTCGAGCTTGCGGAATCGGGACTTCTTCTCCACAAATTGGATCACGAGCCGCTCGCCGCCGCTCACACCTTGAGAAGCAAACGTCAGCCCCAGCGCCACATCGTGATATTTGAGGTCCAGATTTCCCTGCTGCCGATTGACGCGATCCTGGGGATTCAGCCCACAAAGGATCTTAAGGACTTCCACCACCCCAATGGCCGTTTCTGCCGGAATCGGTGGCATGTTGACCCATACGCCGTCGATCATGTACCGCATCGTTGTTGCCGTGGGGGCAACCATCAGGTCGATCGCCTCGCCTCGCTTGTCCAGCGTCTGAGCAATGAACTCGCGGGCCGCTTGATATCCAGGGTGCTGTCTGGCCGGAATCAACCGCAAATTCTTTTCCTGCTGGGTCTCGGCTATCGGTTCAAACCGGATCGGTGGGGGAAGATCATCTGGAGACGTTGGAACGACCACCGTTTTCCCGGAAAGTCGTCCAATCAGCTTCTTAAAATGAAGTGGTGTAAAGACGCGATCTTCCATCCCCACTTTTCCGTTCCGCCAGACGACATAAACAACGAAAGGCACCACGGCCGCCAGGAAAACGATAGCAAACGAAAGCACAAAACCCCCGGCAGAGCCCAGGACAAAGAGCGCGATGAGAAAAAGGAAGACAAACACGAAGAAATAGACGGCATTCCAGGTTTGATAGGCGAAGTCAAGACGCTGGGCATCCTGGTTGATCCAATCCCCTGCTTTAACCCAGAACAAAAAGACCAGCACAAACGCCAGCCATTTCCAAATGCTGATGTAAAACCCGGGTCCGGACCAACCGCCACTGCTCTGCCCGAGAAAAATATCCATTGGCAGCCACGGCCCCGCCATCAGGATGGTATTATTCCACCCGAGAGCCAGCGCAAGGAAAATCATGCACAATCCAATTCGGCGAACGACGAAACGCTTGCTGAATCTCATGAGGATGCCCATCAAATAATCCCAGGTGCCTTAACTTCAATCCCTTTCAAAGCCATTTGCAAGGCCTCCGGACTCGGAGCAACTTCGAAGGCCGTTGCCCGGTCAATCAGTCGCCGCTCGACCAGGCTCTTGAGACTCATCGTGAAATCCTGCATCCCTTCTTCTTTGCTGATACGGATCACGTCGGCCAGCTTTTGGTCTTGCTCCTCCAGGATAAGTTTCTTCACCATCGGACTAAAAACCATAACCTCGACGGCCGGGACTCGCTTGACCTGGGGATTGATCGACGGCAGGAGCTTCTGAGCAATGATGGCCTTCATGTTGAAGGCGATGGCACTTCGAATCGCCCTGTGCATCGACTGTGGAAAAAGGTCCAGGATTCGGCTGACCGTACTTGGGGCACTCGAGGCGTGAATTGTCCCAAAGACAAGGTGACCGGTCTCGGCAGCTTGAATCGCCGTTTCAAAGGTTTCGCGGTCACGCATTTCTCCAACCAGCATGACGTCCGGATCTTCCCGCACAGCGTGTTTCATTCCGATAAAGAAGTTCTTGACGTCGATCCCGACCTCTCGCTGATTGATCAAACACTTGTCTTCTGTGAACGTAAATTCAATCGGATCCTCGAGGGTCAGGATGTGCTTGCGATAATGCCGGTTGATCCAGTTGAGCATCGAGGCAATGGTCGTGCTCTTACCGGACCCGGTCACACCGGCCAGCAGGATCATGCCCTGATCGAATTTGCAGAGATCTTCCAGAATCGGAGGCAAATTAAGCTTTTCAAAATCGGGGATGTAGTTATTGATCCGTCGAGCCACCAACCCCAGAAAGCCCATCTGCTGGAGAACGTTCACACGAAACCGCCACGTAACGCCGTCCACATCGACGACATGGGCGAAGTCGCAGCCCCCCTCTTCTTCCAGAATTCGGCGCAAACGTTCATCGAGCATTGGGAGGATGAATCGCGCCATCTCGTCCTCATCAATCGGTGGATGATTCAAGGGACGCAAAGACCCTTGAACCCGCACAAAGGGTGGTCGCCCAACCTTGAGATGCAAATCGCTTCCTTCAAACTTCACCAACGCCCGGAAGAGCTTGTCGATCTCCAGATTTCGCGGACGTTTGCTTAAAATGGGAGGAACCGTTTCCTGTGTGCTCGCCATGGCTCGACCTCAACTCCGAGTATGTCTGGGAAAAGCAACATCTCCCTAACAAGACACCAACCTGCGTCTGGAAACCGCCTTATCGGCGTGACGCGTCATTCCTCTTATAAGCCATTATGCCCTGGATTTCTCACAAGGGAAACACGGCCAGACCGGTACTCATAGCCGCACGGGAATACCGCAACTTTTTAAATACTGCTTCGTCTCGGCAATAGTGTACTGACCAAAATGGAAAATCCCCGCAGCCAGGACGGCATCCGCCCCGGCCTTGAGAATCGCATCAGCCATATGTGCCGGACATCCCGCCCCCCCGCTGGCCACAACGGGAATGGTCACGGCGTCAGCAACGGCCTTTGTGATTTCAAGATCGTATCCATTTTGCGTACCGTCTGCATCCATCGATGTCAGGACAATCTCGCCGGCCCCAAGTCGTTCGACCTCCCTCGCCCAGGCCACCGCTTCCAGGCCCGTCCCGACCCGTCCACCGTTGATGTGAACCTCCCAGAACTCTCGTCCGTCCTTGATCACCCGTTTTGGGTCGATATTGACCACAATACACTGGCTGCCGAACCTCCGCGCCGCCTGATAAACGAACTCAGGATTCCGGCAGGCCGCCGAATTGATCGAGATTTTGTCCGCCCCGGCACTCAAAAGGCAACGAATGTCCTCAAGCGTCCGGATGCCCCCGCCAACTGTCAGCGGCATGAAGACGACCTCGGCCGTCCGCCGAACCACGTCAAGAATGATATCGCGGCCCTCATGGCTGGCTGTGATATCCAGAAACACCAGCTCATCGGCACCTTCCTCTTCATACCGGGTCGCAACTTCGACGGGATCGCCGGCATCTCGAAGATTGATGAACTTCGTCCCTTTAACGACCCGGCCACGATCCACATCAAGGCACGGAATGACTCTCTTTGCCAACATGGATTCTTCCAATTCGTTTACATTCGCTATCGACGGCGATTGTTCTGCTCTTTATGGGGGGGAATTGCCTCCCCTTCGTTGCCGGCTTAATTGCGATCGGACTTACTTTTTTTGGCAACAAGACCATCAGTCAGTCATATCACAACCACTTTTTCTTTCACTGTAAATTGCCACCCAATTGCGGTCAACGGATGGGATGATTCCCGCTTCGGCGGGCATGACAAGCATGCCCCTACAAACCCTCGGAGGGACCTGCCTGTCAGGTCCGCCGAACAACGTTTGATTGTCTATTTCGCATCAGCGGGCATGACAAGCATGCCCCTACAAACCCTCGGAGGGACCTGCCTGTCAGGTCCGCCGCGCCACGTTGGATGATCCATTGCGATTCGGCGGGCATGACAAGCATGCCCCTCCGAGTTTGTGTTCGAAACGACCTCCGAGTTTGTGTTCGAAACGACCTGGACAAGGTCGTGAGAGAAGAACCACGTAGCCCGGTCAAGAATCACGATTTCAAAATCCGCAAAATCGAGCCGCGATTATTGACACCCCCCGGTTGTGGACCTATGATGCGTCTTGGTGGATTGACCTATTCCCGTATGTCGCTTTTCGCCGAACTGAGGGAGTGTAGCTGTGGCTCATCCACGAGAGAACGAGGGGAGTGCGATCACGGCCGATGAGTTCCTCGCCTTGCATCGTCAGATCGCGGCGTTGGTCTCTCTTGGACTTCCGATCGAACGGCACCTGGCGGGCTGGAACCGCCGTCGTGGCCGTCGCTTGAGAAAGGCGACTCAAAACCTCGTCAGCAGTCTGCAAAAGGGGGAACCTTTAAGTGAAGCCCTTGCTCGCGTGGACAATGATTTGTCGCCGATTTATCGCGCCGTGCTGGAATCTGGTGCAGCCAGCGGACGGGCGGGTTTGGCTCTCCAAGAGTTAAGCCAGTTGGGACAGCGGATCCTGGAAATTCGCGGCCTTTTGCTTTCGTCGCTGTGTTATCCGCTGATCGTCTTTCTGATCGCTTGGGCCGTCCTGATCTTCTATCTCCTTGTTCCCTTCCCCATTCTTTCTGACGTTGTTGCGGCCTGGGGTGGCCAGACGGCGGTTTTCGATAATCTGAATCGAGCGCGTGCCACGATCCATCTCTGGGGGCCGATCGTCCCCGCAGTGGTGTTGTTGCTGTTTCTTTTTTGGCGATTCTTCTTGTTGAGGAAATCGAAGTTGCTGATTCCCCGCCGGGCCGCATCGCGGCTGGGATGGTTTCCTGGTGTGCAGCAGCTTATCTACGCCCAGCAAAACGCGATTCTGTCCGACATGCTGGCCGTGATGGTCCGTCAGGGAGTTCCTCTGGACCGGGCTGTTCGACTCTCGGGTGCCATTTTCGGCGACCGGCGATTGGATCGCGAATCAAACACCGTGGCCAAGGCCCTGGCTTCGCAGGACTGGCAGCGGGTTCTCGAAGCGAAACGGGGGCGCTGTATTCCTGCGTCTTTGCGGTTGGCAATTGTTCAAGGTTTACATTCCGGAAGACTTGCCGACAACCTGGAACAGGTCGCCGAACACTGGAAACGGCAAACGTGGCGCCAGGCCATGTGGATCAAGACAGTCAGTGTTCCGATGGCAGTCGTCATTTTTGGATCTCTTTGTACTTTGCTCGTTGCCCTGTTGCTCTGGCTGCCATGGCTCCAAATTGTGTTCCAGATGGCCAGTTTTCGAGCATGAGCTGTTTGAAAGGAAGATGCCACGTTTCGCTCTTGTCTTTTGGTCATGATCGCAACGGTAATTGGGAGGGAGAGTTATGGCGAGGCGTCCCATTTGTAAGGCTTGTGGTGATCCCATCGAAGAAGACTGGTGGACAAAAGTCGAATACATGATGGAGGCTGGGCAAATCGCGCTGGCTGCCAGGTCTTGCGAGGACTGTGGTCGGGAAGTCATCCTGGGACGATTGGAGTCACCTCGCTCGGAACAGCAACGATGGTTTCGGGCGGCCCCAAGTCAGAAGAAGGACGAGGTCGCTTCAGAAAATTCATCACAGGAATAATCCCCGCGAGGATCGTGTCAATCTGAGAGTTGGCCTATAAGCAAATGTGAGTTATGAACATGGCCAATCATCCGTCGGGTGTTGATCGAGGTGGAGGCTGGGACGTTGTTTCCGACGCCATCAGTCGAACCATGGACGCAAGGTTGCCGTTGCCGGCGACGCTGCGGGCATTGGCCGCCGACCTGAACGATAAGAGAAGTGCATCGCTCCTGAAAAAGATTGCCGCAAGGATTGATCGCGGAGAGTCCTTGGAAGCAGCTTTTTCGCAATTCGGATCGCGAAAAACGATGATCGGACGGCTCCTGCATGCAGCTTCCTTGACTCCACAGCCGGCCGAGATGATGAGCCGCTTCGTTGGGCTGATCGACGATTACATGCAGTCGCTGCGGAATATACGGGTTGTTCTCGCTTACCCCTTGATCTGTCTGACGCTGGTCATCTTTGGAGCAATTCTCTTGACAATCAGCTGGTTTTTTCCCATGACCAGGGAGGCGGTCTCAGTGGCGAATGAGTTTGAGGTTGAGAGTAACAACCGCGTCATGTTTCAGCTCCTGCTAGCGGGCAATCTGATTTCTGTTGTTCTTGGCCTCCTGATATGGGCGATTGGGTCGCTGATTGTCCTGGGGCCGATCAGCATATCACGATGGGCCCTGGTCTATCAGTTGCCGATCGTTGGCAGATATTATGGCTCTCTGAATCTGGCATTGTTTGCCCGACTTATGGAACATCTGACCCAGGCCGGGGTGGGAATCTCACAGGCCCTGGCGGTCGCGGCGAGGCTGGTTTCCTGGCCACGACTGCGACGCGCCCTGAACGAAGCCGCAGAACAAACCTCCCAAAGTTCGACCCTGGAAGAGGTCGTCGCCAACGATCACCGTTTCCCGGCAACATTGCGGGCCTTTTTGAACCACTCAGGAAACAAGCTAACACTTTCTGCACGATTTGCGGCAGCAGGTGACTTTTTTGAACAGCAGGCCCGTTCTCGTTGTTATGCCATGCCCTTTCTTCTTCTTCCGTTTGTCATTATCGG
>Ga0067045_1032390_pt1 | contig 10314 bp, 9 predicted proteins | sample TerdegcTABiofilm_FD_59184 | JGI IMG/M metagenome (GOLD analysis project Ga0067045, IMG submission 59184) | Combined Assembly of (Gp0054472, Gp0054536) Wastewater bioreactor microbial communities from Singapore -Terephthalate degrading... | reverse complement strand
CCACCTGCGTGCAACAAGGCCGTTCCGCGTTCGCCTTCCTCCACCAATCGCTGCTGGCCTACTTCAAGAAGCACCGTTTTCCCTCCCTCCTACCGCTTCCCCCGTGAATGGCCACGGCGAGAGCGGGGCTCCTGCGCGATTGCGCGGGTGCCGTTACCATCGCGTTTACACGCCTGGGGGGCGGGAGCGGGTAGGTTTTAGGTTTGCGGCCAGCCGATCCCCGCTTTGCTCGCTTCCTCGGCATTCGCCTCGTCGCCGCTGGAACCCGGATGCCCGGCTCCAGAGGTCACTGGGGCCATGGCCGTCATGGTCGCCCCCTTGGTCGCCGATCCGCCCTGCACGATTGCCAGGCCCGCTTGAACGTCGGCTCCATGGCCGCCGGGCCATCGGATGGTCGGCCGCCTCGCTACGCTGAACCGCCCGGTCACGCCCAGGTGACAGGTCCCCAGGCGTGGCCTGCAATGGCCCTACGAGGTCCCAGGAGGGCCGGCCGTGCCGCCACGACGCGCTGGCCGCCGATGCTCCAGGGCCAGCCGGATGGTCGGCTCTTGGGGAGGCAACGGGGCTGGTCGGCCGCGTGACCCTGGTCGTCGATCCTGGGGCCGATCCTTCGGGGCCACCGATGGATGGCCTTGGGGACCCTGCGGGGGCTGCCCCCGCCGCCCTGTCCCTCACTTGGCGGCTAACAAATCGGCCAACCTAAACCGCAGAACCCGCACAACCGGCCCCTTCCGGGATGTCACTTGTGCGCGATATGCTTCAGCATAACGAACTCTCAAGCGGGTTATGCCAAAGCATCACCTACCCCGGCTGCTTCATGCAGCCATAGGCCGTGAGCATTCCGTCGACGTCTTTCCGCAGGATGCGGAATCCGGCACGGGCGAGTATTCCTTCGAGAATCCAGTCGAGTGTGGAAAACTCCTTCTGGATGTGATTCGCCACGCTCCGGGCCATCTCCTCGCCGGCCTTCGATCGTATTTCGCCGATAGCCGCCGAGAAGTAGGCGTCGTAGTCTTCGGTGGCGGATGGAAAGACGACGTCGCGAAGATACAATCGGCCTCCGGGCTTGAGGGCTCCCCAGAGCCGCCGCACGGCGATACCCTTCCAGAAGTCGGGGAGATGGTGCAAGGCGAGTTGCGACACCACCGCGTCGACGCGTGACGGCGGCTGGAAGCCGGAGAGAAATCCGCCGCGGTGAAAGGAGACGTTCGTCGCTCCTCGCCCACGGGCTTTATTCCCTGCGTAAGTCAGCATGGTTTCCGACACGTCGACCGCAAACACGTGACGGCAGTGGCGGGCGAGCCCCAGGGCGAGTTCGCCGGTCCCCGTTCCTATTTCCAGGACGATCATGTCCTCGGCGAGCTCGACGGCTTGGCGGATTGCGTCGATCTCGCCGGCAGTGTCTCGCAGCCGCTGCATACGCTCGTCGTAACAGCGGACTTCACCTTCGTCGCGGTAATCGGTACCAACCTGGATGCTCTCATCGTATTGCCACGGACAGGTGCTCAAGGCAGGGACTCCACCGCAGGTCATGCTTCAGCGTAACACGTAGGTTATGCTTCAGCATAACGAACTCTCAAGCGGGTTATGCTGAAGCATAACCTACGGGCTGGATCCACTCCCCTTTGCCGATCACGGAGTAACCCCCCCAGTGAATGAACATGCCGAAGCGGACGCATCGATTCATAGCACGGACTCCTCAGGAGGGGCTATTCCGGGTGACTTCGTCCCCCAGACTACTCCCGCGGACCGGCCCGCGCCAAGATGGTTGCGCCGGGGGGAATCGCCAAGCGTCATAATCTGCGCTTATCACGCCTCTTCCGCCGACGCATATTCCTCGCGCAGCGACTGGACTTCCTCAAAGATTGCCGCGACCTGGTCGTCGCGGACGTTGCGATCCATGTTGATACAGCAGACCCCCGTGAGCCACGGGTTGCCGGAGTCCCGGACGAGCTTGCGCACGGTCCGGCGCACCTCGTCGGGCGTCTGGTGCGGGAGATCGACCGGGCTCAAGCGGACGTTCAAGAACGTGTCGGGCAGGTGGCGGCGGAGCTGGGCCACGTCGCCGCCCCAGCCCACATCGAGGAAATCGAGGTGCGGCAGCTTGGCGAACGATTCGGCGTAGCGGTGCGGGTCCTTGCCGCAATAGTGGATGCCGAAGGGGCGGTGACGGCGGCTCCACTCGATGTCCAGCGGCATGAAGAACTTCTCCCAGTCGGCCGTGGAGATCATCACGTTGGCGCATTCGCAATGGAGGAACACCGGGCCGGCGATGTGACGCACGTTTCGGTTGCCCGTGATCGACGTGGTGCCGGTGGCTGCGGAGACCCTCTGCGTGAAACGGTCCATCACCTTGGCGATCTGCCCGAGGAAGCCGGCGACCTGGTCCGGCCGGTCGTGCATGTCGAGGAACATCGCCGGTCCCCGGAGGTCCAGGCCCACGTTGATGACGCCGCCCCAGTTGATGTCACCCAACAGGCCCCCGTGCCTGGCCTGCAACGCATCGAATAGCCGTTCGGTCCGCTGGAAGGCGGGGCTCTCAAAGGCCGAATCCGGGTCGATCGTCAGCCGGTCGAGGTCCAGCGGCTTGACCTGCGGCGGGGCGTCGGGCAGGTAATCGACGCGGCAGCCGAGCATCTCGGAGACCAGGTAGCCGGCCGCCAGATGGACCGGGCCAACCACGGGCAAGTCTCTCCCGCGCTCCTCGCCCACGCCGAATCGCCCCCAACGCTCGTAGAGCACGTCCTCCATCTTCCGCTCCACCTCGACCCGTTTGGCCGGATGGAAGAAGAAATCCTCGTCGAACGTGATCCCTTCGTGGTGATACCACCACGAGGGCCCGAGGACGATATCCACCGGGAGCATCGGATTGTTCAGGACCGGATTGCGACGGTAGTCCACAGGCGATCCCCCAACCTTCGTCATGCGTCTTCCCCGCATTCCCGATTATCGGATTTTGGTTGGCCCGTGCAATCCCCGGGCCGTTGCACGCCCCGGTCAGGAGGACTAGACTTCCGAAGTCTGCGAGATTCCGGAAGTCTGCTCAACAGGAGGCATCACGATGTCGCTTCCGCATAGGGTCCCGGGTTGCATGGCCGCGTTGGCCGTCGTTGCGTCTGTGTCGGCCTTCGCCGGCCCGCCTCTGGCGCTGCACCCCGAAAACCCGCGGTATCTCCTGTTCCGCGGAAAGCCCACCGTATTGATCACTTCGGGGGAACACTACGGTGCGGTGTTGAACCTGGATTTCGACTATCGCCGGTATCTCGATGAGCTTCAAGCCCGGGGCTTCAACCTGACGCGGACGTTCTCCGGGACGTATCGTGAAGTGGCCGAGTCGTTCAAGATCGAGCAGAACACACTGGCCCCGGCGCCCGGGCGTTTCGCGAGCCCCTGGGCCCGGAGCAGCACGCCCGGGGCTGGCGACGGCGGCAACAAGTTCGACCTGTCGCGATGGGATCCTGCCTATTTTGCGCGTCTGAAGGATTTCATGGCCGAGGCGGGAAAGCGGGGGATCGTCGTCGAGTTGGTCTTGTTCTGCACCGTCTACGACGAGCGGCTCTGGCAGGTCAACCCGATGAACTCCGACAACGTGTTGGGCGAGCTGGAAGATGCGGAGCGGCTGGAGATCTTCACGCTCAAGCATCCGCGGCTCACGGCCTTCCAGGAGGCACTGGTCCGCAAGATCGTGGAAGAACTGGCGGAGTACGACAACCTGTACTACGAGATCTGCAACGAACCCTATTTCGGCGGCGTGACGCGGCAGTGGACCCAGCGGATCGCCCAGGCCATCGTGGCCGCCGAAGCCGCCCGGCCGGCCAAACACCTGATCGCCGAGAACATCGCCAACGGCCGGGAGAAGGTCGTCAGCCCGCTTCCGCAGGTCTCAATCTTCAACTTTCACTACGCCAGCCCGCCCGACACCGTCGCCCTCAACGAAGCCCTCAACCGCGTCATCGCCGACGATGAGACGGGATTTCAGGGGACCGGCGATTTCTGGTACCGCCGGGAGGGCTGGGAGTTCCTGCTCGCCGGAGGAGCGATCTACAGCAACCTGGACTACTCGTTCACCTGCCGGCGTCCGGATGGAACCCACGTGGTCAAGACCTCGCCGGGCGGCGGCGGCCCGGGGCTCCGCCGCCAGTTGGCCATCCTCAAAAAGTTCATCGAGGGCTTCGATTTTGTCCGCATGCGGCCCGACTCGGGTTCCGTGCGCGTCGGCCGGGGCCCGGTTCGGGCGCTGGTCGAGGAAGGCAAGGCGTACGCCGTTTACGTTCACGGTTCGTCACCCGCCGAAATCACCATCGACTTGCCCGCCGGCGCCTACCGCGTGGAATGGATCGACACGAAGTCGGGCAAGACGGCGCAGAGCGACACGGTCCAGCAGGCGAAGGGAAGCCTGAAGCTGGTCTCGCCCCCTTTCATCGAGGACATAGCCCTCCGCGTTACTCGGGCGCCCACCAGGTGAAGTGGGAGTCGGCGCGTCGTCCTGCTTACCGGAACTTGAAAGGGATCCTGCCCCCGACGGATCTCGCCCCCGGAAGAAGCCCACGGGTTGCAGCCCGTGGGCTTTGGGATTGGTTCACTCTCTCCTGTGCGGTCCCGATCGAGCACCCCCTCTACCGCCACGTCAGAGGGGCATGCTACACCCGTCCCGTTTCGCCCTTTTTGCCTGTCCGGGCTTTGCGGTATACTGTGTTGCGGCGGTTCGCGGCGTCGGCAGCCGCGTCGGTTCGTGCCTGAAATGGTCAACTCATGCTCCGTGAACAAGTCGAAACCCTGCGGCGGGAGTATACGGACAAGTACGTGGCGGTGGTCGGCGGTCGGGCCGATCTGGCCCGATTCCAGGGCATGGTCGGCCAAGTGAAGACGGTCAACCTGAGCGGCCGGGCCTTGGTTCAGTTCGATGCCGATGGCGATCGCGGGTGGTACGATCTTGCGGTCGAGCACCTGAAGGTGGTCGAGGCCCCCCCGCCGAAGACTGCGGAGAAGAAGGCCGAGACTGCCGGCAAACCGAAGGCCGCCGCAACCAAGCCGGCTGTGAAACCGGCGGCTGAGAGCCAAACCGGATGAGATGAAATCCGATCGAGGAGGGAGCCTTATGGAATCGCAAAAGGATGTTGCAAGCCCCACTGAATCCGCCCCGACGAAGCGACCCCGACGTTGGCCGTGGGTGCTCCTGCTGGTCGTCGTCGTGATGGCCGTGGGAGCGGTCGTCATCTGGTATCAGGCCGGGGGGAAATTCCGGTGGAGCGAGCCGTACGAAGCGGCCATGGCCCAGGTTCAGAGGGCCCCCGAAGTGGTCGCCGTCCTGGGGGAGCCCATCCACGATGTGCTCTTCTCCCTGAGCGGTTCGGTGCGAGAAGAGAACGCGCACCTGATGTTCAAGATCGCGGGTCCCAAGGGCCGCGCCGTCGTGCAGACCGACGCCCGCGTGTTCGGCGGGAAATGGGCCACGCGGACCTTGACGGTGACGTTTGCCGACGGCAAACGCGTCTCGCTGGAGGCCGCGCCGGCGGGAGGAGGGGCGGGCGACGCCCCGGCATGGCCCGCTGCCGGCGGTCCGGCGCCGAAGGCCCCTGCCGCGGCTCCGGAAGTGCCGCCGCCGGTAAGCCCCGGCCCGGACATCCAGCTCGATATGCCCGATCTCACCGCTCCCGAAAAGGCTCCCGAAAATGCCCCTGCGGATAAGAAGACTCCGGAGCCCAAGCCGGCGGGCAAGTAGGACTTCACGTCGGTCCCCTCTCCCTCCGGGAGAGGGTTAGGGTGAGGGCGGTTAAGCGGCGAGGTGATTGCCTCACCGGTTCAGTTTCTGGACTCCCTCACCCCCGTCGTCATTTCACATCGAGCATCCGCCGCAGGGCCTCCAGGGCGTCGGCGGCCGTCTCGTCATCCACTTGAATGACATTCACCGGGCTGCCGGCCGCCAGGTTCTCCACGGCCCAGCACAAGTGGGCCAGATCGATCCGGTACATCGTCGCGCACATGCAGACGATCGGCGAGAGGAAGTGAATCTCCTGCTCCGGATGCTCGTGCTTCAGCCGATTGACCAGGTGCAACTCGGTGCCGATGGCCCAGCGCGTGCCCGGCGCGGCCTCTTCGACGAGCCGGATGATCTTGCCCGTCGAGCCAATCGCGTCGGCCTCCGCCACCACTTCCCTCATGCACTCGGGGTGGACGAGGATCTTGATATCGGGATATTTCTGCCGGAACTGCTCGACGTGGCCGGGCAGGAACATCTGGTGGACGCTGCAATGCCCCTTCCAAAGCACCACGCGGCTGGTGCGGATCGCTTCCGGGCTGTTGCCGCCGAGTTCGTCACGGCGAGGGTCCCAGACGGGCATCTGCTCGAGGGGAATCCCCATGGCCAGGGCGGTGTTGCGGCCCAGGTGCTGGTCGGGGAAGAAGAGCACGCGGCTCCGCCGGGCAAACGCCCATTGCAGCACCGGCCCGGCATTGGCCGACGTGCAGACGATGCCGCCGTGCCGCCCGCAAAACGCCTTCAAACTCGCCGCCGAATTGACGTACGTCACCGGCATCACGTCGTCGACGTCGATCACCTCGCCGAGCTGCTCCCAGCAGTCCTCGACCTGCTCGATCGCGGCCATGTCGGCCATGGAGCAGCCGGCCGTCAGGTCGGGCAGGATGACGGGCACGCGCAGGCCGTGGCGCTCCGCCAGGCTCTCCGGGCGGTTGGCGAGGATGTCGGCCGTCTCGGCCATGAAGTGGACGCCGCAGAAGACGATCGCGCGGCACTCCTTGTGGGCCGCGGCCAACTCGCTCAGCCGGTAGCTGTCGCCCCGGAGGTCCGATAGGGCGATCACCTCATCTTGCTGATAGTGATGCCCGAGGATCAGCAGCCGCTCCCCCCACGCGTCGCGGACCTCTTGGATCCGCGCGGTCAGTTCCCCGTTCTCCAGCGATTTGTACGGCGGGAGCGGGAAGGCACACGTCGAACGATCGAGGGCTGTTGCCATGAAAATGCACCTTAAGACTCGCGAAACCACGTATCCCCCCATTATACCGCGTTGCCGCCGCAGAAACTCGTCTTGCCATACCTCAAGGCTTGAGGTATAAGACCCCCATGAAAAGCACTCGTTCCAACCCGGATTTCCTCAACGGCGTGCCGGAGATGCTGATCCTGCATCTCCTTTCGGAATGCCCCAGCCATGGCTACGGACTGGTCCAGGCCATTCGCCGGTCGACCGGCGGAACCTTGGAGTTCGGCGAGGGTTGCGTCTACCCGATCCTCCATCGCCTGGAAGCGGAGGGGTTTGTCACGGGGCGACGGGAATCGGTGGCGGGGCGGAGCCGAGTGGTGTACCGCGTGACGCCGAAAGGGGAGCGGCGGCTGACCGAGACGATGGGGGCTTGGCACCGGGTCGTCGGGGCGGTCGGCAACGTGCTGCAGGGAGGCGAACATGGCCGGCCAGCCTTGGCTTGACGCGGTGCGGAACGAGTTGGATCGGCGAGCGCTCCCGCCGGATTATGTGGAGCGGTTCGTTCAGGAACTTTCAGACCACCTCGAAGATCTCACGGAGGAGACCATGAGCATGGAAGCGAACTTGGAAGCCCGTCTCGGCACCCCCGAACAGTTGGCCGAAACCGCAAACGCGGAGTATCGCCGTCGTCGTCTCTTGGAAGAGCGACCCTGGCTGGCCCTTGCCACATTCGTGCTGCTGCCTGTCCCGACCTTGGTGGTCCTGTGGGCAGCCACGCTCGCGTCGCTGGTCTTTGTTGCTCAGAAGTCCGGCATTGAAGACCTCCTGCGATCGGCCTCGGGCCAATTCACTTCCCTTGGCACGATGCTGGTCGATTCGGCCGTCGCCGCCGCGCTGGTGGTCCCGTTGGCCGCGTTGGCAGTGCTCTTCGGCCTCCTTGCCCGGCGCACAGCCCGGCGCCGCCGCTGGACGCTCGTGGCGTGCGCGATCCTCGCGGTCGTCGGGGGGTTGGCGACCCACGGTGTGGTCCTTTCGGCAACGCCGGGCCAGAGTTCTCTGAACGTCGGCCTCGGTTTCGGGCCGGGCGTCTTCGGCGGGTGGCAGATGCTGCAATGCCTCGTGCCGCTGGGGATCGGCCTGGTGGTTTCGGCTTCCAGGGGGACCACCGCGGCGGAAAACGACCGATCCAGTTCAATCGCATGAGATTCGTCAATCCGGATTGACGATCCGGCCTCCCATCCCTATGCTGGAGGGCCTGAATGATTGGGTCTGGCCCCATCCTGGTGGGGGCTGGCGAGGACCTGTCCTTTCTTCAAGGGAAGACGTCATCGTGGCGATTCGAGGCATCGAGCAACTGGCGGTCAACACGATCCGCACCTTGTCGATGGACGCCGTGGAGGCGGCCAAGAGCGGGCATCCGGGCACGCCGATGGCGCTGGCGCCGGTGGCGTACCTGCTCTACAACGAAGTGCTCCGCTACGACCCGGCCTCCCCGGCCTGGCCGGATCGCGACCGCTTCGTCCTTTCCTGCGGCCACGCCTCGGCGCTCTTGTACTCAGTCCTGCACTTGAGCGGGGTGAGACAACTGGGGGCCGGCGGCGAGCCGTCGGACGAGCCGGCCGTCTCGCTGGACGACCTCCGCCGCTTCCGCCAGCTCGGGAGCCGTTGCCCCGGGCACCCCGAGCACCGCCACACGGCCGGCGTCGAAACGACGACCGGCCCGCTGGGCCAGGGCGTGGCCAACAGCGTGGGCATGGCCATGGCCTCCCGTTGGATGGCCGCCCGGTACAATCGGCCCGGTTTCGAGTTGTTCGACTTCAACGTCTACGCCTTGTGCAGCGACGGCGACCTCATGGAAGGGATCAGCGGCGAGGCGGCCTCGCTTGCGGGCCACCTGAAGCTCTCCAACCTGTGCTGGATCTACGACGACAACAAGATCACGATCGAGGGAAACACGTCGCTGGCGTTCAGCGAGAACGTGGCCGCGCGGTTCGCCGCCTACGGCTGGAACGTGCTCACCTTGGACGACGTGAACGACCTCGACCAGCTCCGTGGTGCCGTGAAGACCTTCCAGGCGACGGGCGATCGGCCCACGCTGGTCATCGTCCCGTCGCTGATCGCCTACGGCGCCCCGAACAAGGAGAATACCCACGGGGCCCACGGCGCTCCGCTGGGCGAAGAGGAGGTGCGGCTCACGAAGGCGGCCTACGGCTGGCCGCCGGATCAGCAGTTCATGGTCCCTGACGAGGTGCGGGCCCATTTCGCGGCCGGAATCGGCACGCGCGGACGAACGCTGCGAGAGGCCTGGGACACGCTTTTCGCGAAGTACTGGAAGGAGTATCCGGAACTGGCCCAGGAGATCGAGCTCATGCTCCGGCACGAGTTGCCGGAGGGCTGGGACGGCGATCTCCTCGATAAGCCGTTCCCGGCCGACGCCAAGGGCATGGCCACGCGGGCCTCCTCGGGGAAGGTGCTCAACCGGACGGCCAAGAATGTCCCCTGGGTCCTGGGCGGATCGGCGGACCTGGCCCCCTCGAACAACACCCTCCTCAACTTCGCCGAAGTCGGCAGCTTCACCGCCCGAAATCCCGGCGGACGCAACGTCCACTTCGGGATCCGCGAGCACGCCATGGGGGCGATCGCCAACGGCATGGCCCTCTGCGGCCTGCGGCCGTACACGGGCACGTTCTTCGTGTTCAGCGACTACATGCGGCCGGCCATGCGACTGGCCGCACTCATGGGACTGCCGGTCCTCTACATCTTCACCCACGATTCGATCGGCGTGGGCGAAGACGGACCGACGCACCAGCCGATCGAGCAGTTGGCCGCGCTGCGCGCCATACCGGGAATGATCGTGCTGCGTCCGGCCGATGCGAACGAAGTGACCGAGGCCTATCGCGTCGCGCTGGCGACGAACAACCGGCCCGTGGCCCTGGTGCTCACCCGGCAGAACCTGCCCACGCTCGACCGGAGCCGGTTCGCCCCGGCCTCGGGCCTGGCGCGGGGCGGCTACGTGCTGGCCGACGCCCCGGACGGCAAGCCGCAAGTCGTCCTCATCGGCACGGGCAGCGAAGTGGCCGTGTGCCTCGACGCCCAGCAGAAGCTGACGGCCGAGGGGATCGCGGCCCGGGTCGTGAGCCTGCCGAGTTGGGAACTTTTCGACGCCCAGCCGGCGGAGTACCGCGACGCCGTCCTCCCGCCCGACTGCCATGCCCGCGTCGCCGTCGAGCTAGGCACTTCCTTCGGCTGGGAGAAGTACCTGGGCCGCTGCGGCCGGTTCGTCGGCATGACCGGCTTCGGGGCCTCGGCCCCGGTCGGCGTGCTCTTGAAGCACTTCGGCATCACGGCCGAGAACGTCGCCGCCCAAGCCAAGGCC